>AR_comb_assmDRAFT_10706692_pt1 | contig 11591 bp, 9 predicted proteins | sample ArasoioldDNA_FD_10543 | JGI IMG/M metagenome (IMG submission 10543) | reverse complement strand
CCAACAACCTACTCTCGCAGGAGGTGAGCCATGGCAGAACTGCAGTTGATCTCCTCCGACTCTCACGTCAGTGAACCACCAGACCTCTGGGTAGAACGCATCGACACCAAGTACCGAGACCGGGCGCCAAGGGTAGTGCTCAACCCTGAAGGGCAAGAGGGCGCGTATCTCGTCTATGAGGGGTATCCGCCACACAACCTTGCCATCGGGTTGGGTGCCGGCCGGACGCCTGAGGAGCTGGCCGCCTTTCTCAAAACTGGCACCTACGCTGACGCCCGCCCTGGCGGGTGGGACCCGGCCCAACGCTTACCGGATATGGAGTTGGACGGGGTGGAGGCGGAGGTGCTCTACACGACCCTGGGATTCCGGCTGTTCTGGCTCAAAGATGCCGGGTTGCAGCGCGCCTGCTTCCGCGTGTACAACGACTGGCTCGCGGCATATTGCAGCTATGCCCCCAAGCGCCTGAAGGGCCTCGCCCTCATCTCCCTCTACGACCCGAAGGAGGGGGCCCAGGAACTGGAGCGCTGCGCCAAGCTCGGCCTCAAGGGGGCCATGATCTGGTGCTCCCCGCCTGCCGATCAGCCCTACAGCTCGGAGATCTACGATCCGTTCTGGGCGGCGGCGCAGGACCTGGACATGCCCGTCAGTCTCCACGCCATCACTGGCATGGAGCGTATTCCGTGGGAATACAGTGCCGAAAAACGTGCCATGCGCTCAACTGTTACCCCCCACGAAATCGAGAAATCCTTCAGCATTCTCATCCTCTCCGGCGTGCTGGAACGCTTCCCGCGTCTGAAGATCGTCTCGGCCGAGAATAACTGCGGCTGGCTGCCATACTATTTGCAGCGCATGGACCGGGGCTTCGCACGCTTCGGCCCGTCTGGTACGGTGACCCCATGGCCGACGAAGTTGACCCTGAAGCCTAGCGAATACTTCCGACGCCAGATGTACTGCACCTTCATCGATGACTCCTTCGGGGTCGCCAGCCGGCATTGGATCGGGGTCGATAACGTGATGTGGTCGTCCGACTACCCCCACACCGCCTCCACCTGGCCGCATTCGCGCGACATTATCGAACGTGACTTCAAGGACGTTAGCGAGGTGGAGAAGCGGAAGATTGTCCGAGAGAACGTCGCCAAACTCTACGGCTTTGATCTAGGCTAAACCTGCGCAGGAGGAACAGCCATGTATATTGATCACGTTGGCATCAACACGAACGACATGGAAGCCACACTGCAGTTTTACTGCGGCATACTGGGCATGCGGTTAGTCCGTACCACGCGTACGCCCGATGGACGCCGGCATTACAACGTCGAGATCGGCGGCGGCAACGCCTTCGCGGTGTTCGATGGTGCCGAACTGCCGATGCAGGGCAAGCGTCAACACGTGAACCACCTGGCACTACCGGTCGACACGCCTGAGGAATTTGACGCCGCCTACCAACGGCTCAAGGACCATGGGGTAGCCGTGACCGAGATTATCGAACGGGGCTATGGCAAGACCTTTTACTTCCATGATCCGAACGGCATCCGGTTGCAAATCGAATTGAAAACCAAACAGGACGTGGACAGCCTGGAAGGCGATCCTGACCCTGTCCCGTACGTGCGCACCTTGCTGCAGCGGGCTTAGGGCTGCGCCCGAGTGCTGCGCATGGTGAGCTTCCCGCCCAACCTAGCGGGGCCAAGGGTGAGGGTGAGGGGCTTGAGTGGCCTGTGCACCATATGAGACAGCCCTCACCCCTACCCTCTCCCGCGAGGATTGGTGTGCCCTTGTATGGCTAGAGTGTTTGCGTGAGGCGCGGCTGGTCCGGTGTCATTGCTTCACGAACACTACAAAACCGCTGGCGGGGATGACCACGTTGAGACGGCCTTGGGTGGAGGGGATAATAGCACCCCCATTACCCACATTCTGGCCCCCATAGACGGCAGCATCGCTGTTGAAGATCTCCTTCCACCCAGCGTTGGGAATCGCTAGCATATCCTTCTCGATGATGTAACCGTTCGCGAAGGAGGTGTTGTTGAGGCTCGCGACGATAATGACTTCCTCGTCGCCGCTCCACCGCTTAAACGCAATAACGCGATTGGGGTTCGACTGGTGCAGAATGTCAATGTTGTGGCTACGGATCGAGCGGAGTCGGCGGCTGAGAGTGATGAGATCCTGAGCAAAGCGAAAGAGCGCCTTGCCATTTCCGGCCCGCTCACCGCGAATGTCTTCGCGATTGGGCAGAAAGTTATTGAACGTATAACGCTTCTGCGCGCCGATCTCTTCGCCCATGAAGAACATGGGCGTGCCTGCCGAGAGCACGGAAAGGCCGAAGCACACGCGAGAGCGCGTCTCCGCCCAGATGCGTGTGGCCTCAACGAGGGGCGCATGATTGACGGCTACCACGATCGTCCGTGCCGTGCCTCCTGCATTGCCGGCTTCGTCGTGGGATTCGTGGAAGACGACTCGTCTGTATTGGGTAGCGTAGAGAGCGCCGGCAAACCAATCCATCTGGAGCGGCTCATTCCCGCCGAATCCGGCTCGTTTCAGCAGACGCGCTCGGTCCCCTGCCATGTCGGAATCGCCGATCAGGGTGTGGTAGAACGCCACTTCCCAGGTCGCGTCAAAGCCCAAACCGCCCTGCGCCGGCGGTTGGGTCACGGCGTCCCATCCGGTGTGGTCTTCCGCGATCAGCATGGCGGTCGGACGTATCATGTGCAGGGTGCGACTCCACTCTCGGAGCAACTTTTGCCCGAAGATATTAGCGCTGCCAATGGCACGCCTGTGGTCGGCGTGGAGCACGTTATCGCGATGCATCGCCTGCGTCAGGTCCACGCGCAGCCCATCTACATGCATGTCTTCCAGCAGAAAGGCGGCGCTACTGATGAACTGCTGACGCACGATCTCTTCCCAGAACCGCGGCGTGTAGCCCGTCGAGCCGTTGTCGAGATAGCCGCCCTCTGGGAACGGGTAATCGGCAGGGCGCCCCTCATACCAGTAATAGATATTCTGTTCGGGAGCGCTCGAGTCGTAGGCCCACTGGGCGCGCTCCGCTTCATTGTCGTAGTGATTATAGACTACGTCCTGAATCACCGCGATGCCCCGCCGATGGCACTCCCGCACGAAATGGCGGTATTTGTCGCGCCCCCCGGCGCTGGATTCGATGCAGAAGTGATGGCTGTCACCATATCCCCAGCCGACGTTTCCCGAAAATTCTGCCATGGGCAGTAGCTCGATGGCGTTGACACCAAGAGCAACTACGTGATCCAGGAAGGCCAGCGCGTCACTCAAATCGCCGGGCGTGGCTTTGCCAAACCCCAGTGAGCCAATGTGCAACTCGTAAATGACGAGGTCTTCGAGGCGAGTGGGAACCGGCAGACCGAGCGTGAATTCCGTGGCCCAGAATTCCTCCGCCGGAATGCGATCCGGCGCTGCTCCCGAAGGCGTAGATGCAAAATCGCGGCGCACCACATCGGGATCAATGACCACACTGCAACTCACAGTGCCGTCCAAAGTGTCCACCGTTCCTGGCCAATGGTCCTTAACAGGATTGATAGCGCCTTTGCCGATTTGGCCGCGGGAAAAAATATCGGTGCGATAGACGGTCTGCCCCTGAGCGTTCACAATGCGATACATGTAGGGCAGGCTTGTGAAAGCTGCGAAATCCCCCTGTGGCTCGCCTTCCCAAATGCCGCCAGCCAAGCAGGCAAGCGCGACAACGGGCCGCGTCGGATCAATCCCAGTGCCATCATTGGTAATGTAGCCGCTAGTCGGATTTCCGAAGACCACTTCGACGCTGCGCGCATTGGGCGCCCAAACGGCAAAACGCAGGCCAGGGGTGGCACTTCCTGCAGCGAAATGTTGGTTGGCTCCCAAGCGGCGACCGTAAGTGAAGAAGTAGCGTTCGACTTGTGGCGCTCCCCCACCATGCAGGCGAAACTGTCGATGGCGCTCAACGGAATGCATATCCTGTACTTCGGTCGGAATACCCCAGAAATTGCTGCCCTGTGGCCCGTCGAGGACTACACCCCACTTGAACGTCTCGTCCTGATCGGCAAGATCAAGCGCGATGGAAGTGGTAAAGATCGGGCACCCATCTTCCCCCCTTTCCTCCTGCATTGGAGCTTCCGTCCAGTCATCCGAATACCGGCCATTGACGTCCCAACTGCCGCGCAAGCGGGCGTTGCGAAAGATCGTCCGCTTCAAGCCGGTAATGAATTGAAACGCTACTGTCTGCCTTGCCATGGGGATGCCTTTCGGTTACGGCCAGTGAGTGATGCTCACAGTTCTTGCCATGCATCAAGCCGTATACTGCCCTGCTTTCTGCATGCAATCTTCCAGCCCCCAGTACTGTTCTAGAGGCTCTCGACGAGGAGCTGTGGCTCAGGGCGATTCATCCGTGCTGCACCAGGACATGACAGGACGTGCTCTCTGTCACCAGATACCCGCCCACTGTATAGCGCTGCCACTGGCGGATAAACGTGAGAATAGGCACCTCGACAAGCCGCACGAGTTCGCCCTGCGTCGTGGCCCCAACCTGGGCATATACCGTGCGCGTGCCAGGGAGATCACAGGTCTCTGGCGCAGCCGTATAGAGGGATATGTGGCATTTCACCGTGCCTCTCCTTCTTTCTTCACAATGGTTACCACAGCAACACCCTTCCTTCAGGCCCGTTACCATGCCGCTTGGGTTACAGCATGGTAAAGGCGTGTGAGAGCCCCCTGCTTCGCCAGGCCACATGTGACGATGGTGCAGCCACAACACCGACAAGAAACATACACCCGGGAGACGCTTATAACCTGATTTTTCCCTGCAAAGATGCCTGAAGCTACCTGCAAAGATACTGCGAAAAGCGCCCTGGGCCGACCGACTACCGCCTTGGTCTTGCTCTGGTTCGCCTTGTCGTGGCTGTTGGCCTCTTAGGTAGTGGGCGTCTCAGCCCATACAGCGCCATCCCTGGCCACATGCCGGGATGGGCTTCGAGGACAGGATGGAGGGCCTCCATCCTGGTGCGATGTGTGCCTCTTGGCATCGGCAGAACGTGTGGCTTCCTGGGTGATCAGGTCTGTCATAGTGGCTGCTGCCGCAGCGCTACCGGTGCCAGGTGGCGCTGCATGCGCAGCACGACGCCGTCGCAGAGGCGCCGGGGCGTGCTGGAGCGTCAGAATGCATTACAGGGCCTGGTGAGCGGTTGACGAACGACAGATAGGCATCCCGTCCGGCATCAAAAATGCTCTCATTTCCCCATGACGCATGAGTACAAACTTCCCCTTAGCCGCGTCGTCTGCCCATGAGGCTCAGCGGCGGTGGTCCCATCGGACTGCCCTGGAGGCGCTGGTGCATGGCCACCACGGCCTCGCCGAGTTGCTCCAGATCGTCCCGCACCTGCGCATCGACCACCTCCTGGCCCTGAATCTGCTGACTGCGTGCGTAGACACTGCCGGGCACCAGGTGCATGTTGAACCACATCAACACTGGACGTAGCACGTAGTCAATGCTCAGGTAGTGATGGTCGCTGCCCCCGGTCGCAATCAGCCCGGCCACTTTGCCCATAAGCGCCTCGACAGGCACATGGTCGAGGAGGTTCTTTAACGAGCCGGTGTAGGCGCCACGATAAATGGGCGTGCCGATGATGTAGGCATCCGAGGCCTGGATCATGGCCACTGCGCGAGAGGTGTCGTCAGTGTACTCGTGGAGCGGCCGGCCATCACAAAAGGACAGGGCCACGTCGCGCAGGTCGAGTACGGCCGTGGTCACCTCAGGGTAACGTTGCTGCGCTGCGCGCAGGGTGCAGTCGATGACCGTTCTGGTACTGCCACCTTTGGTGAGACTCCCGGAGATGCCTAGGAGCGTCATGACCATAGCGTGCCTCCTTAAACTCCACTGGTGGTTGACGTTTCCGGATACTAGCGTCCCGGTCACTGACGAGCACTATCACAGCGCTGCCCTCCGGGCGAGCCGGCTCTGCAGACTGGCCCGGAGCACACCGACAATGCCGTGCGGCGCGCACAGCACGACCAGCACATAGATGAGGCCCAGGACCAGGAGCCAGCGCTCCGTATAGGCACTGACGAAGTTGCGCAGGAACACCACCACGCCGGCCCCGAGGGCCGGTCCCAACAAGGTGCCAGCCCCGCCCACAATGATCATCAACAGCCCCTCAGCCGACTGCACCAGGCTCAACTCCGCAGGGCTGACAAACCCATGATAGTAGGCGAACAGGATCCCGGCGATGCCGGCCATGCCGCCGGCGATGAGAAAGGCGATGTATTTGTGCAGCCAGACATTATACCCCAGGCAATCCATGCGCACCTCACTCTCGCGAATGCCGCGCAACGTGTAGCCGAACGGGGAATGCACGATCAGATACAGCGCCGCCACCACGACCGCAAAGACCAGGAGCACGGCAGTAAAAAAATTCGCCGGGACGTGCAGGGACCAGGGCAAGAGATCTCCCAGCTCTGGCCGGGCGATGCCAGGGAGCCCGTCGTCGCCTCCGGTCATGGTGCGCCAGCCATAGGCGATGCCCCAGAGCACCTGCGCCAGCGCCAGGGTGATCATCATGCAATAGACGCCCGACGTGCGCAAGGCCAGGAGCCCGTAGAGTGCGGCGATCACGACGCTCACGAGCACGCCCGCCGCAGCGCTCACCCAGCAGTTTTGTATGACCCGCAGCGATAGGAGCGCCATGGTGTAGGCCCCTGCCCCAAAGTACGCCGCATGTCCTAAGGAGGGAATGCCCGTATGGCCCATGAGGAGGTCCAGGCTCACGGCAAAGATGCCCAAAATTAGGGCCTCTGTCAGCAGGCCAATGTAATAGGTGGGCAAGAGCCGGACGCCGAGAGCCAGGCAGAGCACACCGAGAGCCAGTCCGACCCCAGGGAAGACACGGCGCATGGTCAGGCTCTCCCGAACAAGCCGTGCGGCCGCAGCGCCAGGATAATGGCCATGGGGGCAAAGATGGTGAACATGGCAAGTTCTGGAAATGGTGCTCGCCCAAAGGTATCCAGGAGACCCACGACCAGGCTGCCCACAAAGGCTCCGCGCATACTGCCGAGACCTCCGATAATCACCACCACCAGGGCGAGCAGCAGAACCTCGAAGTCGGCCCCAGGATAGGCCCCCACAAAGGGCCCCCCGATGACGCCGCTCAAAGCGGCGAGAAAGGCTCCTAGCGCGAAGACCGCGGTGAAGAGTTTGGGTGTATTGATCCCCAGCCCGCGCACCATCTCCTCATCGTCTACCCCGGCCCGCACCATGCTCCCCAGCGTGGTCCGTTCCAGCACGAGCCAGAGCACCAGTGCGATCACCACCCCGGTGGCGATGACAAAGAGCCGATAGGAAGGGAAAACAATATGCCCGAATGTCAGCGACGCAGCCAGGAAAGTGGGTTTCGGCAGCACATAGGAATAGCCTCCCCACTCCCACAGCGTGAAATCGGCACAGATGAAGAGCACGCCAAAGGTGAGGAGCACCTGGGCCAGCGCCACGTGCTGGAAACGGCGCAGCAAAAAGCGGTACATGAGCAGGCCCAGCACCGCGACACACAGGGGGGCTATGGCGAGGGCGAGCAGAAAACTGCCAGTGCGCTCAATCACCGCGAGCCCAATGTAGGCACCCAGGAGATAAAAAGAGCCATGCGTCAGATTGACGATGCGCATGAGGCCAAAGACCAGCGACAGACCCGCCGCTAACAGAAACAGCAACATCCCGAAGGAGAGCCCGTTGAGAGTCTGCACGATCCAGAAGTCCATCGCTGCCTCTCCGTTCCTATTTGCCGAAGGTCCCCTTGAGCGTGACCAGTCTGGGTCTCTTGATATAGGCTTCGGGGGCCATCCCCAGGAACTGATCTACTCCCGGAATGGTCTCGACGACCACGGGTACAATCTGGTCTCCCACCTTGTCGATCCTGGTGATCATCACATCCGTAATGATGTTTTGATACTTGTCAAACCGGACATGCCCGCGGGGTGCATCCAAATCCATGTGTCGGAGCGCCTCGAGAAACTTGGCCTTGTCCTCGATGTTGCCACCCGTGGCCGTGAGGGCCTGGTGGATGGCGGCGAGCGCCACATAGGTGGCCTCCGCCGGTCCTCCCGGCTCTCGTCCATACTTGGTATGAAACGCCTGCACGAATTTCTGGTTTCTGGGGTTGTCAATGGTATAAACGTACGGCTGTGACGCGTACATCCCCAGCGCCGAGGGGCCCGAGGACGGCAACAGGGCGATGTCAGTGATCCCGGGCGCCGTATCCACCACCTGGATTTTGCCCTTCAGGCCGAATTCCTCGTATTGCTTGATAAACCTGATACCATCGGCGCCTGCCACCAGCGCAGCCACGACGTCCACATCGCGCCGCAGCCTGCCGATAAAGGGCCCAAAATCCGTGGTGCCAATCGGGGCGTAGATCTCTTGCACCACTTTCCCACCGGCTTCTTCAAAGGCCCGGGCAAAGCCCATCACCAGCTCAATGGTGCCCACGGTGTCGCCAGCGATGACCGTGGCGGTGCGGGCCTTTAACTTGTCGTAGGTAAATTTCGCCAGGGGCGTTGGCACCTGACTGGCGCTAAAGGTGGTGCGAAACACGTACGGGCTGGGCTTATCCATCATGAGGGGCTCGGCGACTGCAGCACCGGAAACGATAAAAGGCACCTGCTGCGCGTGGATGTAGTCCTTCATGGCAATGGCGGCGGCACTGAGGATCACGCCGACCACAGCGTGCACGCCGTCGCGCTCTACCAGTTTTTTGGTTTTGGTCAAGGCGACGGCCGATTTGAACTCATAATCCTCCACGGTCAGTTCGACCTTGCGCCCGACCATCTCCCCGTTGACCTCGTCCATATAGAGCCGGGCGCCATCGACGATGTCCCGCGCCAGCACCGCCAGTGGCCCGCTGAGGGGAGCCAGCACCCCAATCTTGATAGGCGTCTTGGTCTCAGCAGCCGGTGTGGTGGGTGCCCCGATAATCCCCGCAGTCATGACGACGAGGAGGGTGAGAACACCGATGGCCAAGGCAAGAGAGTGCCTAGGCTGGTACACGGTGCCCCCTTTCTTCAAGGGAATATCTTGCAATCCGTGGTTGTGACGTCTCTTCCCCCCTACCATACTCTTTCCTAAGAGTCCTGTCTAGCGATAGCCCTGCGCCGTATGCGGCACCTCAACCTGCAGTAACAGACGCTGATAGGAGCCTACCCCCTTGCACGGGCCGATGTTCACGCATGTTGTATCTACGCGTCGAGCAATGCTTTGGCCTCCTGCAAGTCCGCTGTGTCAAACCCTTCGGTGAACCAGTTATACACCGGGACCAGCAGCGTACGCGCGTCGTCACGCTTCCCCTGCTTTTGCCACAGCCGGCCCAGACTCATCGCGGCGCGTAGTTCTAGAGATTTGGCTTGTTGACTACGAGCCACCTCGAGGGCCCGGAGAAAGTTCGCTTCTGTACCCTCCTGCTGCCGCCTCTCAGCAGCCTGTCCGAGCAACTCCCCTTGGCATCGATACAGTTCCGCTTCCCAATAGCGTTCCTCTGTACGCTGCATAGCAGCAAAAGCCTCGGCCAATAACTGTTGCCCTGCTTCGCTCTTCCCTCTGGTCCCGGCAGCCTCAGCAAGCAGGGCACGGTAATACGCCTCTCTGATGCCTGCCCCTGTCGCGAGCAGGTCAGCGAAACCCTGCCGCAACTGTGCCATAGCGTCCCCATTGGCCCTATCGGTGCTCTGTGCCGTGAGCGCCCAGCCTCGCAGGAGCGTGGCCCACGCCAGGTAGTACGTAAACCCCTGCTCGCTACAAAGTGTCATGGCAGCTTCGGCCTGCTGTTGCACGAGGCGTGGCTCCCGGCGAAACTGATGCAGCAGGGCGGCATAGCAACGGGCGAGCGCCTGGCTGAAGGGGTGTGACAGGTTCTGGGCCAGCTCAAGAGCCTGGCGGCTTCTCATAAGAGCCTGGTCCGGATAGCCTCGCAGCCACAGGGTATGGGATGCATAGGCCAGGCTAAACACACCTGGATCCGCACCAAAGAGATAGGTAAGCGCATGGTGCTGCTGAGGATTATACAGTGCGAAGGTCTGCTCCCAGTGGGTGAGAGCAGAGACTAACGCACCCAACTGGGTCAATGCACCTCCCAGCATGAAGTGGGCTGCCAGGAAATACGCCGGCTCCTGGTGCTGCTGGGCCAGGGTGAGAAGCTGTTCTCCTAGCTCTCGCGCTGTCTGTGGCTCGCCCCGCACAGCATGAAAATGCCATAGGCCCCAGAGTACGGGAAAGAGCTGTGCCGTTTCTCCCACCTGCTGACACAGGTGCTGTGCCCGGCTATAGGCCTTGCCCACTTCTGGCGCCGGCCAGCCTTTGGTGACACTCAACGACGTACCAAGGGCAAGACGCAAGGCAAGTTCGTGCCGAGTGCGTTCCGGCGTATCTGGGAGAGTCATGAGCACGTCCAGTCCCTGGGTCAGATGGGCCACTGCCTCAACATGCGCGGAGCGCTCAATGGCGTGTTGCCCGGCGCGCTGCCAATAGGGTATGGCCCGCTCATTACACGCGGCTTCGGTATAGTGGTGCGCAATGAGTTCTGGTTGCGTCTCGGCGGTCTCAGGAAACTGTTCAGTGAGGACGCGAGCCGCGCGTTGGTGGTAGTATTGCCGAGTGCTTCGCAGCAATGACTGATACGCGGCTTCCTGAATGAGCGCATGCTTGAAGAGGTAGGTGGCCTGAGGCACCACCCCGCGCTGGTACAGCAACTCAGCCTCAAGCAGACGCCCCAATTCCCGTTGCAACGTCGCCTCCTCGCGTTGCGAGACGGCCTGGAGTAAGGCGTAAGAAAACTGTCGTCCCAGGGTCGCCCCCCATTGCGCTATGCCCTTTGCCGTACCCAAACGATCCAGGCGGGCCATCAGGGAATCTTGCAGGGTCGTGGGAATCGCTACCGCCGACAAGGGACCCGTCAACTCGTAGTGGCCGTTCGCCTCTTGTAACAATCCAGATTCCAGGATGGCTTTGGTGAGCTCCTCAATAAACAGGGGCACTCCATCGGTTTGGGTGACAATATGGTGCACCACTTCGGAGGGAAGGTGTTTCCCGCCGGCAACGCGGGCCACCATCTGCGCTACCTGGTCACGTGCAAGCCGATTGAGCATGAGGGGTGTCAGATGCGTGCGCAGCCCCCACGAGTGTCGGAAGGTGGGACGACAGGTGAGCACCATGAAGAGGGAGAGGGCTGGCGCCTGGTCGATAAGGAGGTCAAGCAACTCGAGTGTGGAGGGGTCGACCCAGTGCAGATCTTCGACGATCATCAGCACGGGCTGCTGCTCTGCGAGCGCCAAAACGATGCTCAAGATGGCGGTAAGCGTCTGTTGCCGTTGCTGTTGCGGTGTCAGATCGAGCAATGTATTGGCATCGCCAAGCGCGATGGATAAGAGGGTGGCGAGCAGCGGCACGGTGGTACCGAGAGGCAGTGCCAGAGGGGCCAGGGCAGCTTCCAGTTTCATCAGCTTGTCTGCGGGACGATCATGCCGGTCGAAACCCAGCGTACGCTCGAAGAAATCGACAATCGGATAGAAAGCGGGCCTTGATCATGGCGTCGGCCACCCCAGCAGCCGATACCCCAGGTAGAAGC
>AR_comb_assmDRAFT_10091529_pt1 | contig 11592 bp, 13 predicted proteins | sample ArasoioldDNA_FD_10543 | JGI IMG/M metagenome (IMG submission 10543) | reverse complement strand
ACTTGGCGATCGGAAATCGAACTTCTTACGAACCCAACTTGACTTCTTTCCCTGGAACTCCGGTGCCGTGCCTATGTCCGGGTTGCCCGTTATCGAGACATCGCGGGAGTAATCTCCCATAAGCCCGTTTATGGACAATTTGTGAATAGACAAATCGTCGGTCCAGAGTCACTGGAAGCAGAACGGGCGTTCCGGATTTGCACTGCACATACGCTTTGCAAAGCTGCCCAACTCTTATCTCCGTCTTCGTAGTATCGTCGGTGCAGAACTGCGCGAGCTGCCTATTTGTTCAATGTTCTTCATCGGTCTTCGAAACGTGGGTTCGCCAGGGAGCCAACTGCTCCGGCAGCTTGTTACCGTTGTGCGATGAGTGGCTTTCCCAACATCCGGCTCGCTGGCCGGAGTGCCTAGGAAGCGAGTGCGAGACCGAGGAGAAACAGCGGCGCGATCAGATCAGCGGTACGGCCGCAGGCTGCGAGCGAAGCAACTGCGCCCGACAACTCAAAAACGATACCGGCATACGCCCATTCCTTGAGCCGGAGGAAGCCTGGAACCCCAACAGTGATCGCTCCGAGGATCTTCCAAGCACCAATGATCCACAGGACGTACGCTGGATATCCCAGACCGGCCACGACATCTGCGACAAAGGGCCCGCTCACAAGGACAGTCCGCCCGTGTGTCAGATCCGCGAAACCTCCTACGAATGTTTCGAGGCCTATGAGCGTTGCGGTTGTCCAGTACAAAGTCCGTGTGATGTTGAGCAAGGCACTCTCCTAACTGGAGGGTCATTGGCACTCCGCGATCCCTACAATCCGATTGAAGAAGCCGATCAGGTACTTCCAAATCAGGTAATAAATAATCAGCACCACTGGAAACACCAGAGCTACGTGCAGGTAATGAACCTCCACCACGCCGAAATATTTGATGACGCCGTGGCTTGGAGTCTTCAAAATCCCCAGGCTACGCCCAAGAAGATATCCCAGCGGTGCCAGAATGAAGGGAAGAATTGCGCCGTGAATCCCCAACGGTAGGTGCGTATGCGAGCGCGAAACCAGGTGCAGTACGTTCCACGCACCAAACAGGTTAGGGATGATCGCCATGGGGAAAATGATGATCCGCTCCACCGGGATCGGGACGTCATAGACAAAGCGCGCGATGCTGAACACGGTCAGCGCGACCAGCAGCAGAGGCGTCGGCACCGCGATTCCCGCCATGTATGCCCGCAGGTACGGATGATTGCTCATAAGGTCTCCTTGTCTAGAGGTGGTACGCCAGCACGAGAATCAGTCTCGGGAAAGCAAGAAACATCGCGGTGCTCAAGCCCGCCAGTGCCCAGTCGTACCAGGGAATGCCCGCCGGGCGATCATCGAGTTTGGCCAAGACCCGGGGCCACAGATCCCGCCGCAGGTCAACGTTGACCGGGGGAAAAGACTGCTTTAGAGCGTCCCTTACCTTGCGGCCGTCGTCTTCTGTCATTGGCTTTGTCCTCATGTCTTTCATTCAGGCTTGATTCCAAGCCGGTTCAATCGTTTTCGAAGGACTCGAACTGCACGGAACACTCGCGACTTCACCGTCCCGACAGACGTCCCTAATGCATCGGCAATTTCCTCGTAAGGCTGCTCTTCGATTAGCGCGAGCGTCGCCGCCAGCTGTAGCTTGGCTGGCAGGTGACGAAATGCTCGCTGGATATGCTCGCGGGTTTCCTGTTGGAGCAGAGGATCGCGAGGCAGTTCCCCCGCAGGCTCGGTCATGAGAGCCTCCTCTGGCCGTGCGCGTCGGAGATGGTCGATCGCCAAGTTGGTCGCGATCCGCCGCGCCCAGGCGCCGAAGTTGCCGTCCGGTCGAAATTGGTGCCGCGCACGGTAAATGCGCCAAAGGGTCTCCACCGTCAGATCCTCCGCAGCGCCCGAGTCGCGCACAATGCGCACGATCCAGGCGTAGATCTCGCCTTGAAACTGCTGCGTCAACGCCTCGAAGGCATCGATTTCGCCAAGGGCGAACCGTTGGAGCAGGTCCATGAGCTTCTCTACTGTTTATTACGAGAAGAGTACAGGGAGGTTACAAGTTTCTTTGGGGTGGACCGAACGAGGCAAGGATCCGGTGCCCCCTTGAGATTCCGATATTGCCGGAAGCACATAATGATGCTATCTCTATGGCGAGCAAAGATGAATATGCTAAGGAGCGCCGCCATGAGTTCTCTCCATGCTCTGGTCGCCCTCAGCTCTCAGCTTTGTCTGCCTCTCACAGATTTTTCTCATTTGGCGACTTAGTCTTGGGACGAGCAAGTCGAAGTGAACAACGATACCGCTAGGCCAGAAGTCGGCTTCTCGGAGATGTGGCGGACTAAGATCGATAAACGGGCTGATCGCCATCAACTCTCGAATGGTCGGCAATCCAGAAGTTGGCAATAAACAGGCTCCTGGAAAATCTGAAAGCTCATCGGCTCTGAGTTTTCGTCCGGCAAAGAAGCATGAGCAGAAATCTGCGCAAAACGCTGGGGAACGAGGTGTCTCACTTATCGGCGGTACAACTAAGGCCGAAACGTCCAACGGAGTTTGACGGCAATGAAATCACTTTGGGGAGTGATGCTGACGCGCGGATCAGTGACAATCCGCTGCCAACCTCGGTTCCACACGATGAACAGATCGTCGCCTGGTTTGATGGTCCAGCGCAGGCGCGTATTCGTACCGATGTTTTGGGATGCCGTATCGTACTGAATGAAGGTCGACAGCACGAGATTGGGATTCCACGCATACGCCGCGCGCGCAGACCAAAGGCGTTGGACAAAATTGCCGCTGGGCATATGGCCGAAGTCGTTCTCAGTTTCCAAGTCGAGTTGAACTCTGCCTTTCGGTGAGGTCCAACGCAAATAGTTCTCCCATTGCGTGAGGTGTCCGTCGAAAAACGAACCGAACCATGTTGTGGTTCCGAACTGCAGAGGGCGATGTTCACTCGTTTGCGCCTCCAGCCTCCAGCGCGTGAAATCGTAGGAGCCGGGTGGGATAACTACGCCAGGTGCAACCTCGAAGGGCGCAATCAGTGTCTCGCCGTGGGGATCCCAGTTGAATTCGAAACGGTCTCCCGATTCGAAGCGAACGTTCACGGGAGCCATGAAGTATTCCCACGACTCGACGATTCCTTTGGTATCTGTGTATCGTACGTATTGGTTTTCGAAGAACTCCTGCCGAATCCAACGGAAGGGGCCGTCTTTGGAGGGGCGCGGTTGATAGTTGCAGCCTGCGGCAGTACGCCGCACTCCAGGACGAGGCAGGAATCCCAAGAGTGGCTCCAAAGCATCGCCGTATTGATTGACGCTTACGCTGCAATCCCACAGGTCGTTCGGATAATCAATCTTGAATCCCCCGCCCAGCTTGCTGCCGGACCCTACATCTCCCTGAGTAGTGGCGCTCCAGGCGCCCAGCAGGAGATTCTTGTCTCCCCTGAACTTCGATGTCCGCCACACAGCGTCGGCGCCCAATAGTGTGTTCCGACGCAGGGCCGCCGGATCGCCATTCGTGAAAATCGTGCCCACGCGCAAGTTCTCATTCAGGTCGTAGGACACTCGACCCGCCAACAGATTTGTGCCGGGAAGCCGCGAAGAAGGCATCGAGAGATCTTCGACCGTTTGTGACGAGACATTCGTTTCGCGAGTCTGAACGTCAAGGAAGGCCAGGTTCCACCTGCCCACTCGTCCGTTCAGCTTCACACCTGCATTAATAGGAATCTGATCTCCATCGAGTAGTCCGACGCGGCGACTAAAGAAGGGGATAAATTGCGGCGATTCACCGCCAAGTCCGAGGCCAAAGTCGTATTGATTCGCTCCTTCGAGAAAAAAAGCTCTCTTCTCGGGAAAGAACAACGGAAACCGTGTCAGATTGATCTGCCTTGTGTCGACTTCCGTCTCCGCGAAATCCGTATTCACGGTGAATACTCCGACTAGTTGCGGAGTCGCCTTCCATGTAATCTCTCCGCCTGCGGTCGCTTGCCAAGTGCGTGGACTTTGGCCGTAGAGCTCTTTTGTTTTTCCGATTCCATAAGGAGCGATTTCAAAACCCTTGCCTTGCTGCAAGTCACCGACTCCGCTCAAACTACCGGTACGACTGAGATCGTACAGAAATGAATCGAGAGTGGTTGAAGCCCAGCGTAGAGCTAGTCTCTCGCGAGGGACGAAGCGCTCAATGTTCAGACCCCATTCTTTCAAGCCTCGTGTAAAGCTCAGCGTCCTCGACGGGATCATTACCTCAGCAGACCAACCATCCGCTGTTCTTGCAGTCCGCGCATCCCAAATCCCATCCCAATCGAGCGATACGCTCTCGGGGTTGGAGATTAGGCCGTCGGTCCGTGTGCCAGCAGCATTGATTTGAAAGAAATATCCTGTGCGGCGGTCCCCATAGGTATCGAGGACAATACTGATGGTGTCGTCGGTTCGTGTTTGTCCGTCCTGTCCCATCGTTTCGTCGCGCCGCATGGTATGAATCGCGATTCGTCCAGGGTGAGGATCCTTACATTCGAAGCCAAAGTAGATGCGATCGTTATTTACGATGATGCGTACCACGGTCTCATACGGTGTGTCCGCTCCCGGCTTCGGCGACTGCTGGACAAGCTTGATTACTGGTGCTTCCTGCCACACGAGTTCGTCCAGCCTGCCGTCAAGCACAATTGAGGAGGAAGGCTGGACTAATGCCACCGCACTCGGACCGTCCTTTGCCAGGGACCGGTTCACACTCACGACGAGCAGGAGCATCCAGAAGACGGCGGCACGCTTACGACTTAGTGTGTTGGTCCTGCCCTGACTTTGCATGATGACCTACCGCGCCTCCGGTGGTCGAAGCCTTCGACACGAGAAGTGCCGGGGCAGGTCGTACATGACCTTCAACGTGCCAGCAATGAAGAACGGAGCATTGATCAGAGATGGGCCTACTAGAAAGAACCCCGCAAGCAGCGCAGATGGGACTAAAGTGAAAGTTGACATTCACCAATCACGTATTCCGCTTCACGGGTGACGAGGATGCGCTCGCGACATCCGTATCATTTGTTCACTGCTTCATAAACAACCATTCGTGCCACCGGTTTGCCGTCTTCCTCCTGCTCGGGCGCGTAGACGCGATGTGTTTTCGGATCGATCGCCAGGCTGTGCACGGCGTGTTGGACACGGAAATCTTCGAGCTTGTGGTAGTGATGTGGGTCATCCTGGTGAAACACAGCAATTGCGCCGCTGTAGCAGGCGACGTAGATGCGGCCCAGACCTGCATCGAACTTTATGACATCCGGTCCACCGGGGAGCGGAAGAAAAGCAATGGCGGCATGCTTGTCGAGATCGAAAACAGTCATCAATTCATTTTCTTCGCATGACAGAAATGCACGGTGATGGTCTGGGTCGAGGGCCACTCCGTGATTTCCTTTGCAGGGTCCCACCGGATACCCGCCAACGACCTCATCCGTGGCTGGATCAATCACGGCAAGCATGTTCAGGTCCTGGAGGTTCACATATATCTTTTGGGCTATCGCATCATACTGCGGCATTCCCGTTTCACTATCGAAATGCAACGTGCGAACGATTGCGTCCTTTTGGACATCGACGACGGCTTCCGCCTTGCCGCGCTCGTCGGAGACGTACAGCTTGTGAAATGGCACGGCGTAGGTGCTTCCATCGGGCTTGGCTTCCGTCTTCAACTTCTTGATGACCTTCATTTGCTTCAGGTCAACGACACCGATGGTGTTATCGTGCGCATTCGACGTATAGAACTTCTTAAGCTCGGGTACGTATTCGACGCCTTCGACACCGGGAGTGTCGGTAACGGTCGCAATCACCTTGTTGGTGTCGAGAGAAATGACGTACGTCTGCTCAGCGGCCAGGTGAGCCGACAGCAGATACCGATCATTCTCATCAATGGCGAGATAGTCAAATCGCTTCCCTGCTGGCCCTGGCAGGTCGAATTTTGTAACTTCTCGAAGCGTTTGCCCCGAGGCGGTTGCTGGAAATCCGCAAATTCCAAGAAAAACGAGTGCTGCAACCTGGCTCAGGCGCTTCCAATTGCTAATGAGTTCATGCATCTGTAGTACCGTCCTTGCTCGTACGCATTCCGTGCAATCCATGCGCATCACGGACACCTGAATGATAGTGCAAAACGATCTGTCACCAGGCGGCGCAGAAAAACACCCTGCCAACCTTCTCAAATGCATTCATTTACATTTGGTAGTTATAGATATAACATTATGAAATGAGTGTAACAGATCACACGGCACCCTGGCTGTTGATGGTATTTAGCCTGCCGGCCAAGCGGGCGAGTCAACGTGTCGAGATCTGGCGAAAGCTGAAGCGAAGCGGGACCCTGCCTCTTCGTTCTTCAGGGCACATTCTCCCGAATACACCAACAAATCAGGAAAGGCTGGAATGGCTGGCGGGACTAATTCGCAGTTACAAGGGCGAGGCTTCCGTGGTGCATGTTCATAGCTTCGATGATCTGCCCGACGGACGCTTGCGACAGCTTTTCATCGGAGCGCGATCCAAGGCCTATCAACAGCTATTGAGTGAGTTGACAAAGATTTCGAACATGCGGATGGATAAGCGGCCGCCCGGCCGCCTGAACCGGCTCAGAAAGCGGTTCCAGGAGATTGCCGAGATTGACTTTTTTGGAAGTCCACTTCGGAAACGGACGGAAACCATGCTGGCGCGAGCGGACGGGCAAGAAGCACGTTCTAGCATCCCTGGACTTAAAGCGGCGAAATATCACAATCGGATTTGGATCACGCGACCAAGACCTGGTATCGACCGGGTCTCTTCAGCATGGCTGATTCGCAAATACATCGATCCAGCAGCACGCTTCACGTTTGCCGACAGTCCTACGGATCATCCCGATGCGGTTCCTTTTGACATGTTTTGCTGCGAAGGATTCGGACACCGTGGCGAAGATTGCAGCTTTGAGACGCTGCGCAAGGAGTTTGGTATTCGCGAAGGCCGTGTACGTCGGATCGCGCAGATGATTCACGACGCGGACCTCGGCGACGGCAAGTTCGGCCGGACAGAGGGAATTGGTCTAGACCGTGTGCTAAACGGTTGGGCCCGCCAGGATTGGACCGATGACGAATTGCTGCTACGAGGGATGGAACTGATTGCAGGGTTATACGAAGGTCTGGGGAAGGAATAGTGCCGGCCCAATCTTGGAGACGGTTGCGTGGCAAGCATGAATGACTATGAACGGCAGAAGCGAATCTTGCTCATCAGCAATTCGACCTTGTACGGTCGTGGGTATCTTGATCACGTAGAGGAGGAGATCCGTGATTTCATGGGTGACGCGCGCGATATCGTCTTCGTTCCGTATGCTCTCTATAACAGGAGCGACTATACCGCGCGGGCACGAGAGCGACTTCGAGCGATGGGCTTCCGCATCACGTCGACCCACGACGTGTCGAATCCGCAACGTGCCGTGGAAGAGGCAGATGCCATCTTTGTGGGCGGTGGAAATACGTTCCGCTTGCTGAAATCGTTGTATGACAGCAATCTACTGACGGCCATCCGCAAAGCCGTCGAGGAAGGAACGCCGTACCTAGGCTCAAGCGCGGGCTCCATTGTTGCGGGACCGACCCTAAAGACGACGAAAGATATGCCGGTCATGCAGCCGCCGTCGTTTGAGGCTCTGGGAGTGGTGGACTTTCAAATTAGCCCGCACTATCTGGATCCTGACCCGGAATCCACGCACATGGGCGAAACGCAGGAAGAGCGGATCCTTCAGTTTCTCGAAGAGAATGATGTGCCTGTCGTTGGATTGCGAGAGGGTGCAGTGCTGCGCGTCGAGAATGGTTCGGTCACGCTGATGGGATCGACGGGAGCACGAGTCTTTCGGCGTAGCGAGAAGCCGGTCGAGACATACCCCGTCGCTTGCCTGGACGAGTTCTTGGTCACACAGCCCAATGCTCGAAAGCGGATCGCGTGAAGATAATGCCCACACTCGTACTGTCTGCGCAGGATGTGCGAAACCTCCTGACCATTGACGAATGCATTGCGGTCGTTGAGAACGCCTTTCGTTTGCACGGGGAAGGAAAAACGGGAGCACCCGGACTTTTAGGGTTGCATCTGAAGAATGGCGGATTTCATATCAAGGCGGGCGCACTCGATCTCGGCAGAAATTACTTTGCGGCAAAGGTGAACGGGAACTTTCCGGGCAATCGTAGCCTGCTGGGCTTGCCGACGATTCAAGGAATCATTGTGCTGGCTGACGGGGACAATGGGGTCCCACTGGCAGTGATGGACTCGATGGAGATTACGGCGCAGCGTACAGCGGCAGCAACAGCGGTGGCTGCGAAGTATCTGGCGCGAAAGGATTCCAGGGTTGCCACGATCTGCGGTTGTGGAGTTCAGGGAGCTTATCAACTGCGTGCTCTTGCTCGTGTACTAGCCCTGAATCATTTCTTCGTGAGCGACCTGGATGGAAGGAGAGCCGTTCAGTTCGCCGAACAACTCCAGTGGGAGTCAGGCCTCGAAGTTCAAGTGCGAGCATTTCACGAAGCAGTCCTCGAGAGCGATGTATGCGTCACTTGTACCACTTCCCGCCGCTACTTCCTGACGCGGGCCGATGTGGTACGCGGGACCCTGATTGCTGCCGTAGGCGCCGATAATCCCGAAAAGCAGGAGATTGAACCTGCGTTGATGGCGAGATCAAGAATCGTGTGCGACGTGGTGGAACAGTGCGCTGCAATCGGCGACCTGCACCATGCGATTGAATGCAGCGCAGTCGCCAAGATGGATGTATATGCGGAACTGGGGGAAATTGTAGCGGGGAAGAAAATCGGCCGGACATCGAACGAGGAACTGGTGATTTTCGATAGTACCGGAATGGCGCTGCAAGATGTAGCCGCCGCTGCCCTCGTCTACGAGAAGGCTGTATCGGCAAGGGCCGGCCTTAGTATTGAATTTGCAGCATGAACAACAAGGAGATTTTCTTATGTATCAATACTTCCCCAATAACTTCAATGCGAGATGGAACTTGGTGCGCATCGGGTTCCTTCTTCTCGTGTGTTGCGGCTGCGTGGCGCAGACTGCCTCCTACTGGAAAACAGTCGAGGATGCGATGGGACGGTCGGGACAGATGCAAGCCGGCGACGTGATCCGATTCGGCATGCCTCGCAAAGATCTCCACGTGATGCTCGACGGCGTGGCCATCAAGGCAGGGCTTGCCCTGGGATCGTGGGCGGCATTCATGAAGACCGAACACAGCGCGATGGTGATGGGCGATCTTGTTTTAACTGAGGACGAACTGGGACCCGTCATGCGCAAGCTGGAAGAGGGAGGCATCGAGGTGTCGGGAATCCACAATCACCTGACCGGCGAATCGCCGCACGTCATTTACTTGCATATCGCGAGTCACGGCGATGCGGTAACGATGGCACGGGCAATTCACGACGCCGTAGCGCTTACCAAAACGCCAGGACCTGAGGCAGGTTCGCTTCCTGCAACGTCAGAGCCGCTGGGTATCGATCAGAAAGCGATTGAAGATGTTCTCGGCCGCAGCGGAAAGGTAAATGGTGGCATTCTGCAGTTCGGAGTTCCACGCAGCGAAGACATTACCGACGATGGAGTTTCAGTGCCGCCGACGATGGGAGTTGCGACGGCCATCAACTTCCAGCCGACTGGTGGGAACAAAGCAGCAATAACAGGAGATTTTGTGCTGCTTGCGAAGGAAGTGAATCCGGTGATAAAGGCGTTATGCGATCACGGGATCAGAGCGACCGCGTTGCATAGCCACATGCTCAAGGAAGAACCACGACTCTTGTTTATGCATTTCTGGGCAGTGGATGACGCGGAGAAGTTGGCAAAAGGGTTGCGCGCGGCACTGGATGTGACGAACGTAAAGAAATAGATCGCCATTCAAAGCAAATCAGCAGGGCCCATACATCTCAATGAGCAACGATTACGACATACATCCGCATGGAGTCTCATTGGCGAGGTTCGCAGGGTATTTTCTGTGGCTTGGGACGGTCGGCTTTGGCGGGCCGATTGCTCTGGCCGGACGGATGCAGCAGGACCTTGTCGAGAAGCGAGGATGGGTTTCACGCGAAGACTATGTGGAAGGATTAGCGCTGGCGCAATTGGCGCCAGGACCGCTGGCCGCCCAATTGGCGATGTATCTGGGTTTCGTACGAGCCGGTTGGTTGGGCACAACTCTGGTAGGGATCGCGTTTGTGCTCCCGTCGTTCCTCATGGTACTCGCGCTTTCTGCGGCGTATATGCGCTATGGCGGCCTGAACTGGATGCAGGCTGTGTTCTATGGAGTAGGTGCAGCGGTGATTGGCATCATCGCGCGGTCAGCATGGAAGCTGACAAAACTCACGTTGAAGAAGGACCTCCTGCTCTGGGGAATCTTCGGCATCCTGGCAACCATGACGGCATGGACCTCGCGCGAGATTGTCTGGCTGGTTGTTGCCGCAGGCTTGGTAACACTTGCGCGCCAGAGCTTCCCGAAGCGAGCAGAGGCGACCGCGGGCTTGGCCGTTCCGTTGCTCGATCGATTCCTACCAGCCGCTGCTTTCCCTGTGGCCAGTGGGAGTGCGTTGCCGATCTTTGTCTTCTTTGCCAAGGCAGGATTGTTCGTGTTTGGAAGCGGTCTCGCGATTGTACCGTTCCTCTATGGCGGAGTAGTTCAGGGCCATCATTGGCTCAATGACCGGCAATTCGTAGACGCGGTAGCGATTGCGATGATAACGCCCGGGCCAGTGGTCATCACAGTCAGCTTCATCGGATACATTGTGGCGGGTGTGGCTGGGGCGACCGCGGCAGCGTTAGGAGTGTTCCTTCCAGTCTATGCCGTGGTTGTAGTGCTGGCTCCCTCCTATAAGAAATGGTCCAAAAATCCGCAACTAAGCGCGTTTGTGCATGGCGTAACGGCGGCCGCCACCGGGGCGATCGCTGGATCGGTGGTAGTGCTGGCTCGGCGCTCAATTTATGATTGGCCTACGGCGGCGATAGCGACCCTCTCACTGGCTGTACTGCTCAGATGGAAGGTGCCGGAACCGCTGGTCATCGGCTTGGCAGCGGTCGCAGGCTTGGTTCTGCGATAGGTTCATTCCAAGGACATGTTGGTTTGGTAACCATTGAAATCGCATTTCACGTTTTGACACGAACGATCATTGTTTTAGTTCAAACAACCGGCGTTGATAACCTCTGGTGAACATGGAAAAGGAACAGCTGTTTGAGTTTAAGCGCGCACTCTGCACCGTGGCTCTCGGCCTATTAATTGTTATTCCTCAGGCTGGCGGTCAAACCTCGATCTCGGTAGATGAGATTCCTCTTGAGAGTTGCGACCGGTTGCCCGTCGTAAAAGCCCACACCGGCGAAGTGGAACTGCACTTACTCGTTGATACCGGTGCAACAACGATACTGAACCTGAAATCGTTCGCAGGCGGCTCCGCAAAGAATATCCGAGTCAGTTCCTGGAACGGAACAGCGGATACCAGCGCACGCGAGGTATCCCTTTCGAAGCTGACTCTCGGCTCACATACGCTACGGGATTTGAAGCTCCCAGCCATTGATCTTAGCCCGATCGGCAAGGCTTGCGGTGCACCCATCGATGGCATACTCGGTATCGATTTGCTTGA
>AR_comb_assmDRAFT_10459196_pt1 | contig 11593 bp, 7 predicted proteins | sample ArasoioldDNA_FD_10543 | JGI IMG/M metagenome (IMG submission 10543) | reverse complement strand
ACGCCGCCCGGGGGCGATGCCAGCACCGAGCGCGCGGATCCGGAAAGTTATGTGCTGGAGCTCAAGCTCCAGGCGCGGTTACCGGAAGCGAACAAAACGATTGAGGAGCTGAGCAAAATCACCCCGCAACTCGGAACATTGCTGCCGGGACTGACAACGATGGTTCGTCCCGATTCAGTGTCGCCGCTCTACAAGGATCTGTACGCAACCAAGGTGAAAAATTTGCGCGATAACCTGGCTCGACTCGACCAGGTGCTCTCGCGTCACAACTTCTACGATTGCCAGACGGTGCTTCAGTTGCAGCATCCGGAGAGTCATCGCAAGGCGTTGCTGGTGCAGGCGGACATGGATGTGGATGCGGACGGCTCCGATTCAGACCGGATGCCTGCAGGACCGGCGGTTACCACTAACTTCAAACCATTCACCAGCTATAAGTGGCAGAAGAAATCGACCACGCCTAACCCGTATCTCCCTGCCATGGAAGATCGGTTACGCCATGTCGAAGCCGAGATGGCGTTAAAGACCACCAGTGCCGACCGGAAACGGGACCTGCGCAATTCGGTTAGTCAGTTGAACTCGGAAATAGCGACTCTGAAAAAGTTCAGCTTTTTGATTGGAGCCACTGATCCCTATATCGTTATCCCTGGCACGTTTGCCCGGGCCAAGGAAGCGAAGGTCGGGGATTATGCGGTGGTTGTTTTCGGAGACAAAGTCTATCCGTCGCTGGTAGGTGATGTCGGGCCTAACGATAAAACGGGCGAAGCTTCCTTGCGAATCGCAAAGGAAATCAACAATGCGGCTACGCCTTACAACCGGCCGGTTAGCGATCTGAAAGTTACCTATCTGATTTTCCCCGGAACGGCAGACACGCCATTCGGTCCGCCTGATCTGGACAAAATCCAGGCGCGTTGCCAGTCGTTAGTCGACGAGATCGGCGGAGTGACTGCGCCGCTGCATCACTGGGAAAACATTATTCCACCCTTGCCGACGCCGACGCCAAGCCCAACTCCAAGTCCGAGCCCTTCGCCCGGGTCCACCATCGCTCCGGAATTCGGATCTTCACCTTCTGCATCGCCGGGTCCCTCCGCTTCGCCAGGATCAACATTCGCGTTCCCGTTGCAGAGCCCCAGCCCGAGCAAGTAATTGTTCGGGAAATCCAAAATTCGAATGATCGAAATCGCGCGCAAGCGAGCTCAGATCGTTTTGAGGATTTTGAGCTTCGTGCTTTAAAATTGTTTCGAGCTTCGGGTTTCGAAATTCGAATTTAATCGGCTTGGAAGCCAATGCCACTAGGTGTCCGGAGGATTGAAAGGCTGATAGGGCGCCTGGTATTGAGGCGGTGGATATACCATCCGGCGCTCGATGATCACCCGGTGCGGACGGCGGGCGCGCTTCGGTTGAGCATATTGATCGGCATCTTCCGGCGCGACAATGGCGCGTTCCCCTGAAGGCAAAGCCAGGATGACATTGCCTGCGGGGGTAATACCAACGACTCGAGCCTTGATTTCACCCCTGTGGGCGGGTTCGTCTTCGGGGCCAACCGGTAGCGCTCGCGGCACCCGGATTGTGTGCGCGCGATTCTTGTCTTGGGCGATCGACTTTTTGTTACGCGATTTGGAGGCAGCTGAGTCCGTAGAGACCTTCGGCTTCGTGGCCGCAACATGTTCTTCAGGTTCGGGCGGAGCCGCAGCCTGCTGTCCTGCGGGGTTCGCATCGGCGTCGACGGAAGATTGATCGGCGTTTTCGCTGGCGGTCTTTTCATCCGGTGCTTCAGCTGGTGGTGCAGCGTCAGGAACCTTTGTGTTCTCGGCTACGGCCACTGGTAAGGGCGCTGCCGTCTGGCCTTGGTTCGATTCCGCGGTGCTCGCGGCAGCGTGGTTAGTCAATGATGCCGGGGCCACAGTGGCCGGAGCTGATTCGTCCGTCGGTTCAGGCGGCGCCGGTTGCTGTGCAATCACGGCCGGTTCTGGTGCAGACGTCGGCGCGGTTTCAGGCGAAGGGGCAACTGACGGCTGGGTGCTCGCAGCTAACGATTTGGCTGTAGGCGCAACCGGTGGCGCGATCGGACTGGCGGTCTGCTGCGCAGAAGGAGCTGGGGGATTGTGCTGAACGACTGTTGGCGGAGGAACCGGCGCATTGTTTTGGGTGACGGTTGCAGGCGAGGCGTCCGGCACGCCCACCGGAACCCCGATTGTTTTCACCGGTTTCTTTCGATGGAACATCGCGGTAACGACGTCTTCGGGCAGAAGCAGCGCGGCCACTACTCCCGCTACCAGCAATAGGGCAACTGCTGCCCATGCGTATCGCATTTTGCCACGTCTTGCGACGGCGGCTGTTGGCGCCGGCTCCGGGGCCGGTGACCCTCCGATCGCAGCGAACAAAGACGTCGGCCGCTGACGACGGCGAAATCGGGGCATGCGCGGTGGTTTTGCCACCACCGGCGAAAACGGAATGCCGAATCTCTGCCTTAACTCCTGCCGGCGTTCGATCGTAGCGAGACAGGCGCGGAGTTCCTCGGTAAACAAGACCGGATCTTGAGGACGCGCCGCCGGATCATCTTCCAGGGTTCGGGAGATCAGTGTGCGTAACGGCCGCGCGAAGCGCTTCGTCTGAGGTGAACGGGGATACGCCGAATAAAATACGCCGGTCAAAAGGAAGCAGAGCGTCGCCCCTAACGAGTAAATCTCTGATCGGAAGTCCACCTTTCCCTGGAGCAACTGCTCGGGACTTGCATACTCCGAAGCGCTCAAGTCCGGTTCGGGATGACCGGGAGCGCTTTTTAGTCCGGACAGACCGAAGTGAGTAAGTTTAATGCATGGCCAGCCGCCCTCGGCTGTTCTGCCGCTCACAATGAGCAGATTGGCCGGCTGAATGGCGGGATGGGTTAATCCATGAAAACTCGCGGCGCCGAGAGCTGCGATCACCTGCAGGGCAACTCGAAGGACGGTGTCGGCCGGCATTGGGCCGTTTGCTTTCACCCACTCTTCCAGCGTTTCACCCTGCGGATATTCGGAAATGAAGACAAATGAGTCCTCGGTTTCCCCGAACGCCAACGTTTTGGCGATATTGAGGTGATCGAGCAACAGTGCGGTCCGGGCTTTTTCTTCGAAGTTTTCGCGTTCGGCCGGATCGACGCTTGCGATGGGGACCAGCGTGACCGCGACCGGCGCGCCTGATTTCAGATCGGATCCCTTATAAGTGACGGCGGGGCCATTGCGGCGAATCTCCATCGGCGGCTCGCCTGTGGCGGTACCGATGCGGTAGAATTCGAGAAAAACTTCAGGGGGCATACCTATGATTCGCGCGGCGAAGCCAAAAGCCGCTCAATATTAGACCGTTTTCGGCCCAAAATCATTCACCCTGCTTTCAACGTTAGCCGGGCGTCTTTCCAGCCTATGCTTCCCCCGGAGAATGGCCTTGCCTCGATAGGTTGGCTTCTTTTAGCCTAGTAGGCAGGCTGCCTGTGGGAGGGACTCTCCCCGGCTGCCAGACTGACGCGATGAACTCCGTCGGCCCAGAAGGGGACGCTACTTTAAATCGAAACCGGACATTGAGCCTAGGCGGCGCCTCAGCCGCGCTTCGTCCCGGATTGGCCAGCCTTTGGTCTCAGCCGCGGCGAACAACGGCAATGGTGCTCGCACTGGTCGCTTCTGCTCTGTTTATCGGTTTCCTGACGCTGGTGCTTCCTAACCGCGCGGCGGTTTTGATCCTGGATTATCCGTCCCGCCATTTTATTTACCCGTTCACCATTCAGAACGTGATGCACATCATATTCTTCGTTGGCCTGAGCGAACTGTTTGTGCGTTGGCGAATCGCCGTGCGCGAAACCAATTTTTTGAGCGGCAAATTTCTGCCCGAAGACGATCGCACGGTGTTGCTATCGCGTGATCTCGGGCCAATCAGGCGACGCGTGGCCAATCTGTTCGATCACGAGAACGGTTTCCTTCCATCGCTGATCAACCTGGCGATCCTGCAATTCCAATCCAGTTCGTCGGTCGAACAGGCTGCCGGGGTAATGAGTCAGCAATTAGAGCTGATGAGCCACCGGCTGGATTTGCGCTATGGTCTGGTCCGATTCGTGGCCTGGGTCGTTCCGACTTTGGGATTCATTGGCACGGTGTTTTCGTTAGGCGCATCGTTGTCGGACGCCGGCGATAAAAGCAAAGTGTTCGACATTCACGATGTGGCCAGCACTCTCGGGGTGGGATTCGATTGCACCATGGTCGCGTTGGTGGAAAGCGCGATCCTGGTGTTTCTCCTGCATCTGGTCCAGGAACGGGAGGAATCCGCGCTTAACAGCGCCGGTGATTACACCCTGCGAAACCTGATCAACCGGCTTTATGCCGCACCTCAAGAAAAGGATGACGAATGAGAGCGCGAGCGCGTGAGGTCAACATCTTCAACATGTCGCTGCTCGACATCCTGTGCGGCGCTCTCGGCGCGTTCTGCTTCATGATGCTGGTGCTGTTACCCTACTACAAGCCGCCGGCCAATTCGGAGAGTCTTCGGCAGGAGCAGGCGAATACCGACGATCTGCTGAAGCAATTGGAAAAACTCAAGGAGGCGGCCAAGGATTCCGAGTTCGCGAAGCAGATGCAGGACCTGGTGGAGAAGCTGCAGCAACAAGTGAAGCAGCTACAAGGCGAAGTGAATCAATACGCCACGCAAAATGAACAGCTGACTAACGATAATACGAATTTAAAGAACGAGAACCAGCGGCAGAAGGACCAGCTGGATACAAGAACTCCGTTTTTGGTCACAGTCGCCGCCGATCCGGCGGTGCAGATGGATCTCTACGTGGACGACTCAACCACCAACGCAACCGCCGAAGGATCGACCAAGCACAATCCGCCGTTTAACCCTCAGCAAGCTCGTCACAATACGTTCTGGCCTGGCGATGTTACGACCACGAGCTTCAACGGAGTCGTAGTGTGGATGGTTCGCGACACGCCGACAAACGCTATCTACAAAATCTATGTCAAACCAGTGGCTGGTGCTGCCAACCAAGTCGCCACTTCAGTTAGCGGGCGGATCGAAGGGCCAAATAACGCGTGGGCCGTTGACCTGCCGAAAGCTTCGCTTACGCCCTCGCGCTTTTGGACTCTTATGGGCACGTTGCTAAAAGACCCACAAAACAAAATGGTTTTTAAAGAAGCGACGCAACAGGAACGTGACGCCGAGTGGACGAAGATCTCGAAGAGCTCGCCGCCGCCTGCCACCACCGCTACGCCGGCGGCGAGCAGCCCAATTCCCGGCGCCAGTAGCCCCGGTTTGTCCAAAGAGGAAATGGATAAACGGCGTGAGGAATACATTCGACGCCGCATGCACGGACAAACGCCGGTCCCTTCGGCCAATCCGGCAAACTCGCCATGACCAGTCGCGTTCGTTGCAGTTGCGGGCGGATTTACGATCCGGTGAAACATAATACCTGCCCGGATTGCGGGGCCGAATCGGCGGTCGAATCAGTGGTCGTAGCCGAAAAAGTGAAACCGCCCGCGCCACCCGAGGTGCCGGCGGAAAAACGGATAACTGTCCAGCCTCGTCCCATTGAGTTCGGCCGGTTACTCAAGTCGCTTCCGTGGCCGGTGTATGCCGCAGGGGCAGCGTTCGTTCTGATCGTGCTGATGATCGTTTTGCGGCACCGCGGCCCATCGGCGAGCCAGGGAACAGCCGACACCGGACGCCAGGTCGCGCCGCCGGAGCAAAAATCTTCACCGTCGGAGATTCCATCCGGAGGGGCTACGGCTCCGCCTGGGGCGCCGGCATTTTCACCAGGAGCCACGATTCCGAGCATGGCCATCGGAAACCTGAGCGAGATGATCGCGAAAGCCGGGCCTAACGGGACGGTCAAATTGTCACCGGGATTGTATCAAGGCGGTGCGACTGTGACTCAACCGGTGAAGATCATTGGCGATAACGCCAGTCAGGTTTTCATTCAGAGTGATACCAGGGATGCCATCGCGGTTCGGTCCAAAGGTGTTGTGCTGCAAAACATGCAAATCATGTTTAATGGCACGGGCGAAATGGCGGCCCTAACGGTGGGTGACAACGCCGAGTTGGAAACCGACGGCGTCAAAGTCATGTCCAGCAGCAGTTATGGACTTTCCGTTACCGGTAACGGGTCCATTAAGGCGACAGCCTCGACGTTCAGCGTAACCAGCGGAACCGCGGCCCAAATCGATCGACAGTCGCGGGCGAATTTTACCAAGTGCAGTTTCACTGACGCACAAACCGGATTGATGGTGGGGAGTGCTTCAACTGCCGAGTTAAATTCGTGCGCCTTCGAACGTAACGGAGCAAGGACTAGCCGCGGTGCGATCATGGCGATCTCCGGCGACAAAACGCAAGTAACTGCGGAAGGCTGCCGGTTCGCTTCGAATCCAAGCGGCATCATTGTGGGCGAAGGTGGCTCGCTGCTGATTTCCAACAGTCAGTTCAAAGATAACGGAACGTCGTCGGTCCAGGGCAACTCCGCTCCGGGCTTGATCCAGGTGCGAAGCGCCGGCCAGGCAAAACTGCAGAATGATACTTTTGAAACTAATGCCCAGGGGGTCGTGGCGACCAATGGCGGTATCGTAGAAGTCGAGAAGTGTCGTTTCGACGGAACAGGGCTGCAGACCCGGGGGGAATTGATCCCGAGCTGTGCCGCTATCTGCGGAAACGGCCAGGGCACAACCGTGACTGTTCGCAATTCCACCATCGCCGGTTCTGTCTCTTACAGCATGGCGATCATGTGGAGCGCGCGATTGAACATGGAGGAGACAGAAATCTCCGGCGCGAAAACCGTAGGTTTGCTGGTAGGCGATCGAAACGGCTTGCCGGCCAATGCCGAAGTCAAACATTGCAAGTTCGTTCGCAACACGACCGGTATCGGCGTTTGCGCGGGCAGCAGCGTCAATGTGGTGGACTCGGAATCCCGGGAAAACAGCGAAGGGGTTATCGCGCTGGATAAGAGCACTCGCGTGGTCCTGACAAAAGCAACGTTGATCGGAAATCGCGAACATGGCTTGTGCGTTTACGGTGGGGCCGAAGCCGAGGCGACTGATTCGATTATCGAAAACAATGGCCGCGGAGCGCAGAGTGGAATGCAGCACAAGAGTTCCATGAGCGGAGCATCGTTAGTCTTGCAAAATACTCACGTAGCCGGAAATCAGATCTTCGGAGTAGGCGCCTATTCTAAAAACACCCTCACCTTGACCGGCGTGACATTCGACGGAAATGGCAAGACCAACATCTATAAGGAGAGTGGTGCCACGGTGCACACCGACGGCGCGGTCGATCCGAGCCAGGCTCAGGCGTCGAATGATGATAACAACTCAGCTGGGAATGAGTCCTCTTCCAAGCAACGGGTTCGCAAGAAACAGCAGCAGCAACAGGGAATGACCGACGAAGATGCGCACCGCATCATCCGCCGATTTTTCCGATCGCGGTAGGCTCCAGCGTTCCGGCCCTCACCGGAACCGTCGGGACTAGTTCCGGTGCTCGTTAGGTCGCGGTACTGCCTCCGCGGCCGGCTACCAGAAGGATGATGCCGCCGACGATGCAGGCTCCGCCCGCAATCGGGCCGACCGGTATCGGATGTTCCTTCTCTTTATTGACCTCCAGCGGGCCCAGCTTCGCCACGTTTTCCTTGGTGGTGAAGCTGGCAAAGCCGCCGTAAGCGAGAAGGATGATGCCGACAACGACCAGAATAATTCCCAAAATGCCCGCTGGTTTCATACGCTAGAGCGCGCGACGGCCCTGAATCAGATTGATAATCAGGACCACTACTGCGAGGACGAGGAGGATGTGAATAAATCCTCCCAACGTGTAGGAACTAACCAGTCCCAGCAGCCATAGCACAAGCAGAATAACAAAGATTGTCCACAGCATAGTGATATTCCTTTCAGGTTGAGGTTCTAATACAACAGATCGTTGGACGTGACCGATCCGCGCTTATTCGCGTAAACTTATTTTGCCCGGCAGTTGCCGGATTCTTACGATTACCGCTGAATTTGTCCGTTCGGCAGGCTTCCGATCACCGCTCGCAGATTCCAGCCGCTCTGCTCCAGCCGGTCCCTGGCCGCGCCGTAATCGCACTCCGCTAACTGCGCCACCACGCGCACCGCGCGATCGCGTAATTTTGTGCTCGAGGCGTGCAAATCAATCATCAGATTGCCCCGTACTTTCCCTAAGGCCACCATTGCCCCCGTGCTGATAATGTTCAGCGCGACCTTGGTGGCCGTTCCCGCTTTGAGCCGGGTGGAACCGGTCAGAATTTCCGGCCCGACCCCCAATTCGATTGCCACCTCGGCGAGCTGCGATTGCGGGCCGCCAGGATTACACGAAATCGAAACGGTCTTGGCGCCTAACGAGCGAGCGTGTGTGAGCGCGCCCTGCACGAAAGGGGTGCGCCCGCTGGCGCTGATTCCCACGACGACGTCGCCGCTTTTGACCCGACGTTCGTCTAATGCGAGCGCGCCAGCAGCGGTTTCATCTTCGGCTCCTTCCACGCTGCGATGCAGCGCGGTGACTCCACCGGCGATAACTCCTTGCACCAGATCGCTGGACGCACCGAAAGTTGGCGGGATCTCACTGGCGTCGAGCACACCGAGTCTGCCACTGCTGCCGGCTCCAACGTAAAATAGCCGGCCGCCGTTTCGCAGCGCGTCCCGCGCCATTTCCGTGGCCCGCGCCAGACTATCGATCGCGCCCCGGAGCGCTTCCTGCACAAATTGTTCTTCATCGACGAACAAAGTCACCAGGTCGCGCACCGGCATTTTTTCCAGTCCTTCTGATCGCGGATTGATCTGTTCGGTTAGGGCGGCGGCTAACGTCTCAATTTCGTCAGCCGGCAGCTGGGAATGGAATTTTGGCGGCTCAGTCATTTCCGCAGCCAGCCACGCGGCACCGAATTCCGGTGATTGTTCCGCAGTGGCAAGTCGCGCATCCGGCATATTCTTCTTCAATCGTCGCTTGAAGGTGTGGGCATAAATGGAGTCGCGATGAAACAGTCCGCCCAGCAGCATCACTTTTGGTGCGAGCATGTGAAGCCGGGCAGCCACTGCCTCGGTGTATTCGCAAAGAACGCGAGCGCCTTCCTCCAGAATTTCGCAAACGCGTTCATCACCCGCCATTGCCGCTTCGAAGACGACTGGCGCAAGCATCGCGATTTCCATTTTGTCGGCTACCTGCGCCCAGCGGACCAACTCGTCGAGGCTGTTGAGTGAAAGGGCCTGCAGAACCTTCGCGCTGAACTGGACCTCGCCGCGGTGAAGATCGTATTCGCGGAGAATTAGGCGCAGCGCCTGGACGGAAAGAGAATAAGCGCCTCCGGCATCGCCGAGGATATGTCCCCATCCGCCGGCTTTTTCGATGCGGTCGCCGCGACGTCCTGTGACTGAAGAACCGCTGCCGGCGTTTACCACGATGCCCTCACCATGGCCGAGCGCCGCCGCCATTCCTGAATCGCGATCGCTGCCGGTGATGATTTTCGTCGCGGGCCAGACGCCGGCCGCAATCTGCAGCAGGTTGTGCCGGTCCTCTTCCGTGCCGCATCCGGCCAGGAAGAGACCGGCTCGATCGATTTGCTGTGGGAGCTGCTGAAAAATCGTGCGCAGCCGTTCCGGTGTCGCCAAACGAAAGTTGGACGGCGGAAGTTTGCCTTGCTCGAGAATCCGCAGCTCGTTTTCCTGGCGTTCAACCAGCACCCATGCGGTTTTGGTACCCCCACCTTCCACGCCGAGGATTCTTTCGGCTGGGCTCACGATGGGTATAACTAGCTGTTTTTACGCCATTTGGAAGGGCGGGGTCTGGCAAAAGAGCGCTGAATCCGTCCGACGCCTATAGGATCTATATGCAATATAGGACCTATAAGATGGATGAGGAACATGCGGCCGATTGCCGAGTAATCTCAGCGCCATATTCTACTTTCATGGCAGTCGATCAGAAGGAAGCGGTGCGGCGGGCCGCCGAACTGCGGAAAGAAATCACCAAACATAACCGTCTTTATTATGAAAAAGCGGCCCCTGTTATTTCCGATCGTGAGTACGATCGCCTTTATCGCGAACTGTTAGACTTAGAAACCCAATTCCCGCATCTCGCGTCGGCCGATTCGCCCACTCAGCGCGTAGGCGGCAAGCCACTGGAAGCGTTTACTCAAATCCAGCATCGCACGCCGATGCTCAGCCTCGACAATACCTACTCGGAAGAAGAAATAGCCGATTTTTATGGCCGGCTGATCCGACTTTTGCCTAACCAGAAAATCCCGGTCGTAATCGAACCGAAAGTCGACGGCGTCGCGGTCTCGCTGTTGTATGAAAAAGGCGAGCTCCGTTATGCCGCAACCCGCGGAGATGGCGTGACCGGCGATGACATTACTCAAAATGTGCGAACGATTCGGCAGGTGCCGGCGAAACTTCGTGGGGATGCTCCCAAAGTCTTGGAAGTGCGAGCTGAGGTTTACATGGATAAACGAGGTTTCGAAAAATTGAACGAAGAGCGCAAGAAATCCGAGCTCCCACTTTTCGCCAATCCGCGCAACGCGGCGGCGGGTTCACTCAAGCAACTGGATTCGCGAATCGTCGCCCAACGACCCCTCGGCATTGTGTGTTACGGCACCGGGCTGATCGAGGGCGCCGATATCGAATTGCATTCGAAGATATTCCCATTTTTGAAAAAGCTGGGATTACCGGCAACCGAGCGCTGGTGGTTGGCGGATTCGGTCGAAGAGATATTGAAGGCTATCCGCGAGCTGGACAAAGTCCGCCGCGGTTTTCCCTATCAGACGGATGGAGCAGTGGTCAAGGTTGACTTGTTAGGCCAGCGGCAGCGCCTCGGATTCACCGCCAAGTCGCCGCGCTGGGCCATCGCCTACAAGTACGAAGCCGAACGAGTCGCAACCCGTTTACTGGACATCATTGTGCAGGTTGGGCGGACCGGAACGTTGACGCCGGTGGCGGTTCTGGACCCGGTTTTGGTAAGCGGAAGCACCGTGGCGCGTGCAACGTTGCATAACGAGGAGGAGATCAAACGAAAGGATATCCGGATCGGGGATACCGTTGTGATCGAGAAAGCGGGCGAAGTGATTCCAGCGGTGGTCGAAGTGAAGACAGCGGCGCGCACCGGCAAGGAGAAGAAATTCCGGATGCCGTCCACCTGTCCGGTCTGCGGCGGGAAAGTGGTGCAGGATGAAGGGCAGGTGGCGCTGCGTTGCATAAACGTGCGATGCCCTGCGCAGCTGAAGCGGCGGATCGAGCATTTTGCGTCGCGCGGAGCAATGGACATTGAGGGTTTGGGTGAAGTGATGGTGGAGCAGCTGGTGGGGCGAGAGCTGGTAAGCGACGTCAGTGACCTTTACGAGCTGACCGCGGAAAGGATTGGTTCGATAGAGCGAACCGGTGAGAAAAGCATTGGGAATCTGCTCGCCGCGATTGAGCAGAGCAAAACCCGGCCGTTGTGGCGGCTCATCTTCGGTCTTGGCATCCTCCACGTGGGAGTGAGCGCCTCGCGCGCTTTAGCGGATCATTTCGGAGGCCTCGATTCGCTAATGGATGCGTCAGTCGACGAACTGCAGCGGATCCCGGATGTAGGTGAAGTCGTAGCGACGAGTATC
>AR_comb_assmDRAFT_10420327_pt1 | contig 11594 bp, 27 predicted proteins | sample ArasoioldDNA_FD_10543 | JGI IMG/M metagenome (IMG submission 10543) | reverse complement strand
CCGCGTCTGCGGGTCCGTGCCGAATCCGCCGATCGCCATGATGCGGTCGCAGATGTCGTTGCGCTCGCCGTGTCCGATGTAGCGGGGCTCGGGGACGAGATCCGGCCGAGCGATCTTGCCGCTGCGGGCCGACATCGTGTCGAAGTTCCATTCGCGCTCGTAGGTGAGCAGGTCGGAGAAGTTGCGCACGTCCGGCAGGAGCAGCGGCCGGGCGAGGTAGTGGCCCTCGGGGGTGTAGTAGTCGGTCTCGATCATGGGAGTATCTTACCTCTCTGTAGGAGTGTGTCTATTTACCGGCCGATCTTGTCCTGCGCGACGCTGAGGCTAGCGCCGATCGAGCCGATGTAGGCATTGAACAGGAGTCGGTCGTCGGGGCTCATCGCCACGCGATCGAAGCGGTTGCCGAGATCGAGAGTCTCGCTGAGCGCGCGGTCGAGAAGCTCGGCCACGCTCAGGTCGCCGAGCGTGCGGCGGATGGGAGTCTGTGCGTTCGTCATGATGGAAGTGTACCTCTCTGTAGGTTCGTGTCTATTTACTCGTCGTCGTCGTCGCTGCGCGACGGGAGCGCGGTGAGGCAGTTGGAGCAGGTGTCGTCGTAGTCGCCGGGGAAGCAGAATGCGCCGCAGCCGGGGCACTCGACGGAGTTGGCGTCAAAGTACGCCTTCCATCCCTCCCAATCGGCGTTGTCGTACAGGTGCGTCCCGAAGTCAGCCGGGATCGTGCCGTTGAAGCGGTGCGCGTCGAGCACGGCGTACAGGGTCGGAAGCTCGTCGGTCGCCGACATCAGCATGTGAGCAGCGAAGTACGAATAGCCTTCGCGCAGCGCGGCGCCGATGTCGCAGGCGGTGTCGTCGCAGGAGTGCTCCGACTCGACGGCCGACTCGATGTCGTGGCGGAAGTTGCGGGTAATGGTCGTGCCAAGGATGTCGCCCCAGTAGCTACGCTGACCGGCGCGACCGGCGTTCGACTTGATGAGAGTGATTCGCGGCATGGGAGAAGTGTACCTCTCTGTAGGTTCGTGTCTATTATCCCCACGGGCAGCCAAGCTGCCCGCAGCACCCGCAGTATTCGTCCTCGTCCAGCCGGACGAGATCCTCGGGGTCGACGATGTGCTCGCGGTCGTCGCCGACCATCACGACACGGAGCATCTCGCCGTCGATGAGCGAGGTATCGCCCTCGATCCAGCACATCTCGCTCGCGGTGTGGTCGCAGTCATCGTCCGGGCAGATGAGGTAGTCACCCTCGTAGACCTCTTCGGTCGTCCAGCCGACGATGTAGACCGCGATGCGGCCCCAACCGTCCACGCTGTAGCGGGCATCGAGATGATCGGCGCTCAGCGGGTGAGCGAAGGGGATGGGAGTCGTTGCGTTCATGGGAGTAGTGTACCTCGCTGTAGGTCAGTGTCTATTTAGAGCGCGTACCCGTGCGACGTTCCGCGCCACGGGACACCGGCGTAGGTCCAAGCGACGCCCATCACGCGGGCGATGTGCTCCGCCTCCTGTCGCGGGCGCCCACCGTGGTCGCCGATGGTGTAGCTCACGACGTACTGCGTCCGCCATCCGGCGCCGTCCGTGGACGTTTCCACGATGCACTCGGCGGGGTGAGCGTGCTCGCTCGGGTTAGATCGGACGTTGACGTGGATCATGTGAAGTATCTTACCTCGCTGTAGGTGAGTGTCTATTTACGCGGGCCGGTAGGAGCCCTCAGCCACGGGGTCGCCGGGCCGGTTCGGCGTGATGCGCAGCCCGCGCCCGAGCGCGAGACCGTTCGTATAGCGGCGCGCGTCCTGCTTGCAGCGATCCTCGGATCCGCCGGAAGCGACGATCCAGACGCCGTTGTACTCCTGCTCAAGTACGTAGTCGCCGCGCATGCCGCGATAGGGTCGCTTGGGATTGCTCATGGGAGTAGTGTACCTCGCTGTAGGTTAGTGTTTATAGGCGAGCAGGTCCGCGAGATTGTCGCGCAGCCACGCCTCCGCCTCGCCGCGCGAGCCGAAGTGCGACGCGTCCTGCCATCCGGCCGAGACGCGAGCCCAGTCGGCCACGCGGGCATCCCAGACACCCCACGAACGGTAGGACGCCTCGACCATGCCAACGTCGCCGCCCGGATGGTCGGGGTCGCCGGGATAGATGAAGGTCGGGCACCGCTGCATCTCGATCGTGAACGGGGTCTCGATCGTGACTGCGAAGATCCTGTGCTCGCGGTCGGAGTCGGCCCGCTCGGCGATGGTGACTACGGTGTCCTCTGTGATGTGCATGGGAGTATCTTACCTCGCTGTAGGTGAGTGTCTATTTACGCCGCGTCGGCCGCGTCGATGGTCGACCAGCCGTGCATGGTGGCCCGAAGCTCGCGCCGGAAGGCGCCCGCCTCGTGCCCGTCCTCGAATCGGACGAGGTAGCCCGGATTGGAGTCGCCCGTGGGAAGGGCGCGCACGATGGTGCAGGGGTAGTGGCCGAGATAGTCGCCGGACGAGAAGCGCGGCGCGGAGATGTGATCGGTGTGCGTCATGGAAGTAGTGTACCCCTGTAGGAGATGGTGTCTATTTAGCCGTTGCCGTAGCAGCCGTGACGGATGGCGTCCCGCTCGGCCGCCTCCCGCTCGCGCAGGATGCGCGACAGGTCGTCGCGCGCCGCACGGTCGCGCCGGATCTCGGCGAGGAAGTGCTCGCGCATCACGTCGTCGGCCGAGTTGGGCGCCGCGTCAGCGATTCGGTCCTGCATGCGGGCGATGCCCGCGTTGAGTGCGAACGCAGCGCGCTGTAGGGTGGAAGTGGGGAGATGCTCGCTCATGGAAGTAGTGTACCTCTCTGTAGGTTCGTGTCTATTTACGCGTCGCGCAGGTGCGCCGTGAGATCGTTGTAGAACTCGCGCAGCATCGGCGCAGCCTGTGCCCACGTGCGGCACACGCTCGCGGGGATCTCAAGCTCCTCGCGCACCTCGCGCAGCGTCGGCGCGTTGCGGGCGATGCCGTGGCCGAATCGGGCCATCATCTCGGCGTGCTGGACGATGCCGAGCAGGCGGAGCAGGAAGATGGTCTTGACCTCGCCGGACGGGAATTGCACCTGAACGTCGGCGGCGGGAAGGTTCTGAACGGTGGGCATGGGAGTAGTCTACCTCTCTGTAGTTGTGTGTCTATTTAGCGGCGGACCGAGATCCAGCCGTGATCCGAGAATGCTTCGGTGAAGCCGTCCGGCGCGGTCTCGTCGCCGTCCCAGCCGGAGACCACACCGGCGCCGATGAGTGCGGCCACGACGCGGCTACGGTCGCCATCGAGCGCCTGAACGGTCACGTGCAGGGAATTCACCCGCAGGCGCAGGCTGTGCGGCTGTGCGTAGTCGGGCTGTGCGTTCCCGCGATGGATGGCGTACTCGCCGGGCACCATGCCGCCATCGACGAACCGATCGCGGTACTCGCCGGGGATGTAGTCGAGCCCGTCGAGCACCTCAGCGACGCGCTCAGCGAACGCCTCGCGGCGGATGTAGTAGCCCGCCAGAGCGATAAGCTCGGCCGGATCATGGTCGGCCGTATCGAACGGGCCGAGCCCACGGGTGGCGTATTCGGCGGTCTCGACCGCGCTGATGGAGTCGTTGAGGTAGCTCATGGTGTGTACTTTACCAGTCTGTAGGTTCGTGTCTATTTAGCCGATGGTCCGGTAGACCGTGCTCGCACGGTGATGCTGACGCTTCCCGCCGAGCGCCGAGAAGTCACGCTCGCGCAGCCGCTCGGCGCGCACGGGCAGGCTGTGCGTGATGCTCGACCGATTGTCGGCCGCGCCGCCATCGAACAGGACCACGGCCCAGTCGCGCGTCGCGATGCGCTCGACCGAGTAGCGCTGTCCGGGGAACGCCGACGCGTTCGCGCGCCGCGCAGCCGCCTCTGCACCCTGCTTGCTCTTCCTGCGCTCGACCTCAATGGGAGTGTTCATCATGGTGTCCATTCTACGCTGTAGGTGATCGGTGTCTATTTACTCGCCCCGTCCCGCGTGATCCGGGCCGGTGTCCTGCGCTGCACCCTGTACTTTACTCTGTAGGAGTGTGGTGTCTATTTACTCGCTCGGCGCCCCGTCGACCGGCGCCCGTGCTCTCTGTCTTGCTGACACCCGGTAGACTACGCTAGCTAGGACTCCTGTCGATTATTCGAGCCCCCGGTTTCCTACCTACAGCGGTGTCCATTTAGCAAGGGATTGACAACCGTTGGTAGCAGTGTCTATTTTCCCTGCAAATGGGCACAATTTCGACATGATTCAACCGTTGGTTTACAGCGGTGTCTATTTGCCCGAGCCCCGCTCCCGATAGGCGCCCGCGAGTAGCACCTCCTGCGGCCGTGTCCATTAGCTACACACTAATCGAGACCCAATTCGCGCCCCCGAATAGTAGTGTCCATTACTACTAGGGTAATAGACACGCACTCGCACACCGCAGCTAGCCGTGTCCATTTGCAGCGGTGTCAATTTGCCTCGCGCACCCTCGGCCCCTCGCAGCGGTGTCCATTATCCCTTGCTGGTGTGCGGGTCCCTACGTCGCGCAGCACAGCCGTGTCAACTAAGAGTTGTCACTTGTAGCGGTGTCTATTTACCTACACGTTGCACACCCACATTTGGCTCTAGCACGGGGATAGCGGTGTCAATTTAGCCTCGCCCGCACCCCCGCGAGCCCCCGCCGGAGGGTATTAGACAGGGCTGGAATCGCCCTCTGACAGCCGTGTCCATTACTTTCCCCGCGCATCTCAGATGTAAACCGATAGTTTACACCGCTCGAGCCCTTCACCTACAGCGGTGTCTATTACTTTCTGGCCCTCACCTGTAGGTTATTGGTCACGGCTGTGCCTACAGGACAACAGCGCTGTCTATTTAGCCGCTTCCGCGCGCTACGTACCTACAGAAACGGCCCCATTCAGGGGCCGTTCCGCACACATTGGGGGTGGTTCAGGGGGCCACGGGGACCCCCTGATACGCGTAAACCGCTAGTTGACACCCGTTCGGGGGCGTTTCAGGAGTAGTAGCGCCCCACGATGACCTCCTCGGAGTCGTTCGTGAAGCGCACGACGATGCCCGAGAAGTAGCTGTCGGAGGCGTAGCCCTCCCACGGCGCGAGGGAGCCCGGCGCTGCGAGGATCTCGCTGAGATCGTAGAGGTTGCCACGGTAGCGGAAGAACGTGGCCCCGCTCTCGCCCCGGTCGATGGCGTCCCAGTCGAGATAGTCGAAGTCGCGCCGCTCGGCAGGCGTCAGTTCGTACGCGTCGACCGTGAAGCGGGGGACGTTGTTGGTGATGATCGTCAAGCTCATGGGTGAATCCTATCAGTCTGTAGGTACGTGTCGATTTACTGCGGATAGTTGACACCGCTGGCAGGGGAGCCCCATAGCGGCGTCAAGATACCGGGTGGCAAGGCGGGCCGAAGCCCGCCCCGCCGGTCCCCCTACTCGTAGTGGGGGACCGTCCCGTCCCACTCGGACGCGAACCGGCGCGACTCGAGGACGATGGTGCCATCCGCGCCACCGGCGGCGGAGGTGTACTCCCGCTGGTCGCCGAACTCCTCGCGGGCGGCCTCCTCGAGAATCTCGAGCGCCCGCAGCGCGCCCTCTCGCGAGGTGACGGGGACGCAGGCGAACGGGGTGGACACCGTGATGCCCCAGCCGCCCTCCTCCGGGCCGCAGTACACGTAGCCGACCTCGTAGAGATTCAGCCACATGCGGGAGCTGAACGAGTGCTCGCCGTAGTAGTCGTTGTAGGCGTCGATCGCCTCCGAGCGCTCGCCCGGCATCTCGCCCCACGGGAGGTCGAGGATGTCCGCCCACTCGTGGATCCGGTTGACGTTGAAGTCCGTCTTGCTCTTGTAAGCCATGTCTGTAGTGTACCCTCTGTAGGTGTGGTGTCTATTTAGCGGTCGTCGTCCGCCGGGACGATCTCCACAGTGAACTGCCCGGAGCGATTCCACGCCCACGCGCGGTCGATCGCCTCACCGAAGGTGTACTCGCCCTCGGAGAACAGGGCGCCCATCGAAGGCGCGTCGGCGAAGGTGATGAGGATGACGAACATGTGGTGTAGTTTACTCCTGTAGCGCGTGGTGTCTATTTACAGAGGCGAGGCGCGCGGTCTATCCGCTGCGCTGCGGTGCGACGCACGGGCTCTTTGAGTCTTACCCGCCCGCCCCGCTCTCTGTAGGTACATAGTCTCACACCTGCAACTCCTGTCTATTTGCCCGGCCGCTAGCGGTGTCCATTATTCGGGGTGGATAGCAGTGTCTATTTATCCCTCGCTGTAGCGGTGTCTATTTACAGCCGTGTCCATTTACTCGAGCCCCTCGCGTGCGGGCGCGCACGGCGCGTGGTATTCGACAGGGCTGTCGACCCTCAAGCACAGCGGTGTCTATTTAGTCGCGTAACGCGAAGAGCCCCGACTTTCGCCGGGGCTCGCGCTGCTAGATGACGTGGAGGATGATGCGCCGCTTGACGCGGATCGGCGGCTTGACCGCCGGGTGCGCCGTGGGCGCGTTCGTCGTGGGGCGGACGACAGGGTAGAGCATTAGCTCCTCTTTCCGTTGAGTTTGCGGGCTCGCTTGCGACGCACGCGCTCGCGCTGTGCGTCCCTCTCGGCGGCCGTCATCGGGCCACCTTCGGCCCGACCTTCGGCGCGGGCAGGGACCGCGCCTTGCGCAGCCGCTTGGCGGCGGCCACGTCCTGCGCGTTCTGCGCAGCGCTCATGTGGTTGGCGAGGTCGGCGAAGCTCTTGAAGGTCATGCTGTGCTCCTGTAGGGCGGTGATTGACTGTAGGTACAGTGTACTACGTGGGAGGCGAGTGTCTATTTACTCGCCGATGTCCGCGACGATGCTCGCGCGGAAAGCCTGCGCGTCCGCAGCCGTGGCGAAGTCCGCACGGGCGAAGCCGAAGTCACGCGCGTCGAAGTCGCGGCCGGTGATCGAGTCGACGACCACGTAGCGGATCACGCGCGTGTCGGGCTCGGAGTAGGACTCGATGATGTAGCGGTTCTTGTAGGTCATGGCGGGCTCCGGTCGGTTTCTGTAGGTACATAGTCTCACACCACAGGATGCTGTCTATTTATCTCGGCGATAGCAGTGTCTATTTATTGTTACCTACAGCCGTGTCTATTTACTTCCCCTCGCCCGCCCAACGGGCGCCTGCGACGCGACTTAGTAGACAGCGCTACTCGAGCCCCGCTACAGCGGTGTCTATTTACCTACAGAAACACAAAGAGCCCGCCGAAGCGGGCTCTCTCGCGCCTATGGTGTCACCGCTAGCGGCTGGCGATCACCTCGCTCGCGGGCGGGTAGTAGTGAAAGTGGTAGCCGAACTCGTACGAGCCCGTCTGGAAGATCCCGGCCTCGCCGATCGTGATCGGCGCCGAGTAGTTGGAGCCATCCTCGCGGAGTAGCTGCGCAGCGTAGGTCAGGCGGCCGTCACGCGTCTCGCCGACGAGGAGGCGCACGCGCATCTCGCGTCCAGCGACGCCCATGCACATGTTCACCTCGCTGAACGGAAGTTCCATCAGCGCGACCTCGCCGGGCGCGATCGACAGGGGAGTGGAGTAATCGAGCATTGGTGTATCTTACCAGTCTGTAGGTAGGTGTCTATTTAGCGGGCGGTGAGATCGCAGTGGGTGAGCCCCGCCTGCGAGTAGTCGTCCGAGGCGCGCAGGCATGCGGCCACGGCCGTCTGATGTGCGGTCCGCGCCTGCGCCTGGCGCGCGTACATGGCCGCGTCATGGCGCGCAGCGTAGGTCATCAGCCCGACGAACCCGCCCGCGAGGGCGAGGAGGGCGATCGTGGCGGCTGCGACTGCGAGGGCGGTGAGGAGGCGTTCCATGCACATATACTCTCACACCCACGTATGGTGTCGATTTACCCGTGGCGCTAGCCGTGTCCATTATTCTCACCTACAGCGGTGTCTATTATTCCCTGCCAGCTACCCGCCTGCGGGCGCGCGCCGAGCGTTAGTAGACAGGGCTCGAGTGCCCACGGTGTAGCGGTGTCAATTTACCTACAGAAACACAAAGACCCCCGACTAGCGGGGGTCATGAGTGTTGGCGCGGCGAGTCCACTGACGGATCTCGCGCAGGAGCGCCTCCCGATCGAGAGGCGCCACGGCGGGCAGGCGCATGATGTCTCCTAGAACTCCGGGTACTCCGGGTAGTCGTGGTGCTCGCGCAGGAGGGCGACCTCCCACTCGTCGCCCGCGAGCGGATCCACGCCCGCGATGCGGCCGGACCACGCGCGGCTGGACATCAGCCGAGCGCACTTGTCGGCGCAGTGGGACGCGAGCCCGCGCGGCATGGCGGGCGGATCGAGCGGCTGCGGGATGGCGGGGAAGGTCACTGTGGTCTCCTGTAGGGTGGCGCTGCGGTTGCTGTAGGTACATAGTCTCACACGGGCGGATGGTGTCCATTTACCCTCGCGGGATAGCGGTGTCTATTACTCTCGCCTGTAGCGGTGTCCATTACTTTGTGCTGGCACCGCCGAGACGCGCCCGTCTACCGTTAGTTGACACCGCTCTATGGTGAGACCACAGCCGTGTCTATTATCCGCTCGAGACCGTCCCCTGTAGCGCTATGGTGACGATTATTTGACACCGCTCGAGCGCCTCCCCTGTAGCCGTGTCAAATAAAACCGGCCGCACAACGCAAACGGCCCGCTAGACGCGGGCCGCTGTGGCGATCATTGCCGCTGCGCTCAACTGTGCGCGCAGCATGGGGCTGGACTGTTTCAGCCACTCGCGCGTTGCTGTGCTCGGCGCGGTGACGAATGGTGCGGGCTGTGCGTGCATTGGGATGGTGTGCTCTCTGTAGGTGATGGTGAGCGGGACCGTGGCCCCGCTCACTGTGATCGGATGGTGCGCCGAGACCTTTAGGACTCGATGGTGTCCAGGATGGCGCGGTACACGTTGCCCTCGCCGCGCAGGCGCGCGTTGTGGCGCAGGTACTCAATGGTGTGCTCCGAGGGCTCACCCGTGCCCGGACGCCAGTCCGAGGGCACCTGCGAGACGAGCGCCACGGTCTCGTCGATGAGGCGCAGGTCGCCACCGTCGATGAAAGCCGCCGAGTGCATCGCAGCGACGGTGTGCGTCGCGTCGGGGAAGCGCTCGGAAGCGATGCTCGCCTCCACATCGGGAGCGGTGACAAGCTCGGCGCGCATTGCGTCGGCGAGGCGCTGCGCGCGGGCGCGAAGCTCGCGGTCGGCGTTGGCCAGAGCGGCAAGCTCGTTCAGGTAGGCGTCGCGGCCGGTCTGTCCAGTGGCGGTGCGGAACATTGTGATCTCCTGTAGGTAGGGTTTCGGCCGATCTAGGCCATCCTCAGCGGGGACGCTCCCCGGACCCTATGCGCGCATCCCCTGTGCTAGCGGGATGCGCGCATTGTGCGCTACGCGCGAGCGATGTCCCGCTCGCTCACGTAGGCGTCCGCGCTGCGCGCGTAGGCGTGCTCGTCGCGGTTAGCGCCGACGAACCCTGCGCTGCGCAGGCTAGCGTCGCGGCCCTTGAGCGAGGAGGTCCAGGCGGTACCGTCGATGTCCTCCAGGGCCGCCTCAGGGCCGCTCAGGTGCGTCTTATCGGTCGCGCACCACACGCCGTATGCGCGCATATCGGCGGTGAACAGACGCGTCATGCGCGCCACGGTCTCGCGCGTCGCGATCTCGCACGCGTCCTCGTCGTGACGCGTGACGCTCGCGAGGCGCGCAGCGGTCGCGATCGCGCGGAGGTGACGCGTCACCTCGTTCGGCGTGAGATCGAAGTCCCACACGTAGGAGATCGCGGGCGGACGGCCACGGCCGTCGCTGCGCTCCGACATCGGCGCGAGCGGCCACTGCGGGTGCTCCGAGATCGCGCCGCGATCGTGCGCGTGCGCCTCGCGCACGAAGTTGCCGAACGCCTGCGCGAGCATCAGCGCAGCGTTGGCCCGCGCGTTACGCGCGCAGCCCGACGTGTCCAGCGACTCCAGGATCTCCGTTGCGGTCCTCATGTTCCCTACCCTTCCGCGCCTCAGGCGCTCCGTTGACTGTTCCTACAAGGTACTACATTCATCGGCACCTGTGGGCGGAATCTTGACCCCGATGTCAGATGTCTGACACCTACAGGCACCTACAGGCGCATCCTGGCGCGTTGACGCTCGCCCCCGCCCGTTTCCTCTTGTGCGGTTTCGCACAAGCCATCGGGGCCGATGTACGCCTGTATACGTGGCTTAGGGTGTCAACTCGGAGTTGTCAGCTCCGCTGGCGAACGCTGGCGAGTTCTACATATGAGCATTCGCGACACGGAGCCCACCCCCTCGAGAACTGAGAGAGCTGAGACGTGCTGTCAACTAAGAGTAGTCAATCCTGACCTACACAAGAGAACTCCCCAAGTCTGGTACCCTGCCGCGCCATGATTCCCAACCAGCACGAAGTCGACGACGCCATCAACGCCGCCAAGATGAGCCTCGAGAAGCTCAAGACGGGCCAGGCCATGCCGAGCCTGCCCATCCGCGACCTCCTCGTCCTCTGCGTCGAACAGCAGCGGACCATCGAAGCACTGGAGACGCGCATCGCTCGGCTCGAGACCAAGAGCCACGACATCGACCCGTACCGGCTCATCGGCTGATGCCCTGTCAGACCTGCAAGGACTACGAGTGGGCGCTCGCGACGCTCGACAAGCTCAAGGATCTGCCGCAACACGACCGAGGGCTGTACGACGAAGAGATCGACCGGCTGCGAGAGATCGTCCAGGGCGATTACGACCGGCACATCGACAGCTACGACTCGTGACGCTCCAGAGGGCTCGGGCCGCAGTGGCGCATGCCTGTGGGCTTATGCTACGATCTTAGTGCGGCCAATCTGCCGCTAGCATAGACACCAGGCGGCTGCCGGGGCTCCGGCTCCATCATCATCCAGGGCGATTGTGTGAACCCAAACCAACCACCCTTGGGGCCTGCTCAAATCGGCCCCGGCAGTACGCCGCTCGACTGGAGGAGACGTGATGGAGGGGACGGTCTACGCAGGGATCACCGAGCAGCTCGATCGGATCGAAGCCAAGCTCGACTGCATGGCACGCTGGCACGGCGGGCGTCGCGTCGCGGTGATGGAGGAGTTCCTCGCGCTCGGGCTCGGGCGGGAGACGCCGGACCACATCGCCAAGGCGTTCATCGACTACCACGAACTGCGGCCGGGACGATGAATCGTCGTCAGCGAGCACGCAGGCTCGAGCGTCGTCGCCAGCATGCTCTTCACACGCCCGCAGTAGTCATGCACGTCGACTACGACGCCATGACCAAGCCCGATCTGATCGACCTCGCCACGGCCCGGGGGATCGTTGTCGCGAGTCGCTGGCGGAAGGACATCATCATCGCCAAGCTCAAGGAGGCGGCGTGAAGCTCGAGATCACGCGCTGCGACCGCTGCCGTCAGGAGACGGAGAAGCCGGTCCACGCCACCTTCGAGGGCGACATCGCCAAGTGGCTACAGACGATGGATCTCTGCGAGCGGTGCTGGTACGCCCTCAGCGTGTGGATCTCGCCGAGCAACGACGTGAGCCCTGGCGACTCCAGGCGCCCGCAGGAAATGCGCGGCCCCGGCTGGCGAGCCCATTGCAGCCACCACATCCCCTGCGGTGGATC
>AR_comb_assmDRAFT_10120472_pt1 | contig 11594 bp, 9 predicted proteins | sample ArasoioldDNA_FD_10543 | JGI IMG/M metagenome (IMG submission 10543) | reverse complement strand
GCCGGCCTCGTGGCGGTGATGGAAGAGCAGCGCAGCCCGGGCGTCCTGCTGCCGCAGTCTTTCTAACCGGATACGATCGCAGCGTGCGCCCCGCGATCCCGGGATCGATCGCCGGCATCGTTGCCATGATCGCCGCCGGCTGCTCGCCGCCGGCCTCGGACCATGGCCGCGAACGCCTCGTCCAGCGCGCGCGTGTCTCGATGGGCACCGAGCTGCGCGTCATGGTCTGGACCGCCGACGAACGCGCGGTTGGCACGGCCATCGACGCGGTGTTTGGCGAGTTCGAGCGGCTCGAGTCGCTCATGAGTGTGTGGCGCGCCGGCAGTGATATTCAGCGCCTGAACGACGCCGCCGGGAAGAACGCCGTTGCGGTATCTGCGGACGTGATCGCGGTCCTCCGCGACGCGCGCCAGATCAGCGAATGGACCGGCGGGCGATTCGACGTCACGTTTGCCGCGCTGTCGGATCTGTGGCGCTTCGACCAGGATCAGGACAACAGGCTCCCGGACATGAACGAAGTCCGCCGTCGCCTGCCGCTCATCGACTACAAAGCCCTGGAGATCGACGAACGCGCGGGGACCGCGCAGCTCGCACGCGCGGGGATGCGAGTGAACCTCGGTGGTATTGGAAAGGGATTCGCGATCGATCACGGGATCTCGATTCTGCGGAGCGCGGGCTTCCGGAATTTCACCATCCAGTCAGGCGGCGATCTGTTCGCTTCCGGCCTGAAGGACGGTCGCCCCTGGCGTTTCGGCCTGCAGGACCCGCGCGGTCCCGCGGGCCGGTCGTTTGCTGCCGTCGATCTGTCCGACAGCTCGTTCAGCACGTCAGGCGACTACGAGCGGTACTTCATGAAGGACGGCCACCGGTATCACCACATCATCGATCCGAAGTCGGGAATGCCGGCCCAGGGTTGCCGCAGCGTGACCATCCTCGCGCCGAACGCGACGCTCGCCGACGGATTGTCGACCGGGGTTTTTCTGCTGGGTCCGGCAGACGGCATGGCGCTCGTCAACCGGCTGCAGAACGTCGATGCCGTGATCGTCACGGCTACGAACGAAGTGCTCGTTACACCACGCCTGAAGAGCCGGTTGGAGCTGTCGGCGGCGCCGACGGACGCGCCCTGAGCAGGATGATCCAATGCGGGCACTTCTTCTGATCCAGATAGAGGCGCTCGCAGTCGTCGCACCGCACGCATTCGCTCTCGACGATCTTCGGTCCTTGAATGGCGCCCCACTCGCAGGTCTTCTCACAAATCTTGCAGGTCCTGCACTCTGACCAGCGCTTGATCTTGAATACGGTCAGCTTCGAGATCAGTCCGAGCAGGGCGCCGACAGGACAGAGAAAGCGGCAATACAGATTCCGCACGAACACCGTGGCGAAGAGCAGGACGGCCAGCCCGATCCACATCGAGGTCGTGCCGAACATGCCGAACATCCAGAACGGCTCGACGAACCGGTAGATCTGCATATTCCGCGTCGCCAGAAAATATGCGACGACCAGCGCGAGCAGGACGTACTTGATGCGTGACGCCTGGCGTTCGACGCGGGCCGGCGGCTCGAACCGCAGCCGCGCGGGCAGGACGGCGTCCATGAGCTGTGTCATCGCGCCGAAAGCACAGATGCGCCCGCAGTACACGCGGCCCCAGAGGATCGTCGAGCCGATCACGAATACGCCGAACAGGTAGTAGCCGATGTTGTACCTGGGGATCGGCAGGGTGCGGTCGAGCACGCCGAAGAGATCGACGACAGAAATGAGGTGGCTCTTCGAGAAGCCCATGTAGCCGACCGCGAGGACCAGCGTGGCGTATTTCAGTCTGACGTTCTTGAGAAAGAATCCCGTCATCGCGACGGCCACGAAGATCGTCATCAGGACCAGGTCCAGCGCCTGCGGCGCCAGGATGTCCTGCCAGCTCTCGGCGGGGACCTGCACTACTTGGCGGCCTCGGGCGGCAGCAGCTTGGTCGCGGCGAGCCGCGAACCGTCCCTGACGGCGCGCGCCGCGCTCGCGATCGTGATCGACGCGCGCGACACGGCGTCGACGTCACGCCCGACGATGAACGGGTCCCTGATGGTCTTACCCTTGAACTGCGCCGCGAACTTCGGTGGCTCGACGGAAAAGTATCCGTACGGCTCCGAGTGGTAGTCGACGACGGCGCCGGTGATGGTGCCTTTCAGGTCGAGCCCGACCAGAATGTGGATGGGGCCGTGATATCCGTGCTCCTGCGGGACCATATCCGTCGTCCAGAAGACGATGCCGATCGGCGGCGCCGCCGGGTTCGTTTTCGGGTCGACGCCGTAGGCCTTGAAATGCAGGGGATCGCCGCCGAGCGCGGAGAACGCGACTGCTGCCGGGAAGACCTGCTTCAGCTCTGCATCCGGCTTCGGGTTCGTGATGATGCGCTGCGCCACGACGATCGTCGTTCCGATCGAGCACACGGCGGCCATCGTCCACGCAAGTGTTTTCAGGGGAGGAATGCGCGCCAAGGCAGCGATTATCCCGGCCGCGCTCGATGGGGTCAAGGCGCCGCGGCGGGTGGTGACGGATAATAAGCGGTCCACATGGCCGCGAATCTGGAGACGGCGCTTCACGTTTATGCAGAGCTCATCGTCAAGGTCGCTTTGAACCTTCGACAGGGCCAGCGCCTGATCATCATCGGTCCGCTGGCGTACGGCGGGCTCTCGTTCGAAGCGGCGCCGCTCGTGCGTCAGGTGACCGAGGCCGCTTATCGCGCCGGCGCGAGCTATGTCGAGTCCATCTGGGGCGACGAGGCCCTGACCCTCACCCGGTTCACCCACGCGTCCGACGAATCGTTCGATCAGTTTTCGCGCTGGCTGCCCAAGGCGCTCGTGGAGCATGTCGAGGCCGGCGATGCGACGCTGTCGATTTACGCCAACGATCCGGATTTGCTTGCAGGCCAGCCGATGGAGCGTGTCGGCGGGATGCAACGCAGCTCGTCGCGCGCGCTGAATCCGTTTCGAGAGCAGATCTCGAGGAACCAAACGAACTGGGCGGTGGTGGCCGCGGCCAATCAGCGGTGGGCAGCGAAAGTATTCCCTGGCCTGGCACCGTCCGACCAGGTCCACCGGCTGTGGGAAACGATCATCCGCCTGTGCCGGTTGGACTCTTCGGATCCGATCGGCGAGTGGCAGTCGCACATCGCCGCGCTTGCCGCCCGCGCGGAGTTCCTGAACCTCAAGCAGTACACGGCGCTGCGCTACGCGGGGCCCGGCACGTCGTTGCTGGTTGGTCTGCCCGCGGGACACCTCTGGATCAGCGCGCGCAGCGAGAGCCGGAACGGGATCGCGTTCACCGCGAACATCCCCACCGAGGAGGTGTTCACGATGCCGCACTGCGAGCGTGTCGACGGCATCGTCCGATCGACGAAGCCGCTCAGCTACGGCGGACAGTTGATCGAGGACTTCACGCTCCGGTTCGAGAAGGGGCGCGTCGTGGACGTGAACGCCGCGCGAGGCGAGGCCGCGATGCGGCAGCTGCTCGAGACCGACGCCGGTGCCGCGCGGCTGGGCGAGATCGCGCTCGTCCCCCACAACTCGCCGATTTCGCAGTCCGGTCTTCTCTTCTACAACACGCTCTTCGATGAGAACGCAGCGAGCCACGTGGCCCTCGGCTCGGCGTACAAGTTCACGATGGCCGGCGGCGAGGACATGAGCGACGAGGCGTTCGAGCGGGCAGGCGGCAACCGCAGCTCGACCCACGTGGACTTCATGATCGGATCCCCGGCGCTCGACATCGACGCGGTTGCGGCGGACGGCACCATCGAGCCGCTCGTCCGCAGCGGCGAGTGGGCGGCACGCCTTTCATGATGATCATGCGTCATTTTCATCATCTCCAACGAGATGATGACCGCGTATCATGACTGGATGGACCTCGAGATCAAGCACCTGCAGCTGGTCGCGGCCATCGCGCGCACCGGCAGCGTGACCCGAGCGGGCGACGCGCTTAACCTGTCGCAGTCGGCGCTCAGCCATCAGCTGCGCGACATCGAGAACCGGCTCGCGGCGCCGCTCTTCCATCGCGTGGGGAAGCGCATGGTGCTCACGACCGCGGGCGACACGCTCCTCCGGGCCGCGAACCAGGTGCTGGACGTTGTCGGACGGGCCGAGGACGAGATCCGCAAGGCGGGCAAGACCGACGCGGGCCTGCTGCGGATCACCACGCAGTGCTACACCTGCTACCACTGGCTGCCCGGCCTCCTGAAGGAGTATCGCCTGCGGCATCCGAACGTCGACGTCCATGTGGATGCCGACGCGACGCCGCGCCCGCTCAAGTCGCTCGTCGAGGGACGAATCGATCTCGCGATCGTGAGCGATCCGGTGCGTGATCGGCGGCTCGTGCAGCGTCCGCTGTTCGAGGACGAGCTCGTTCTGATCATGTCGGCCAGTCACCGGTTGGCCGGCCGCGCTGTCGTCGAGCTCGAGGATCTGGCCGAGGAGACCCTGATCATCTATCCACCGCGCGAGGAGAGCACGGTGCTGCAGAAGGTGCTTGCGCCGGCGGGCGTCGTGCCGAAGGCCGTCCAGCAGGTTCAGCTTTCCGAAGCGATCGTCGAGCTCGTCAAAGCCGGCCTCGGCGTAGCCGCGATGGCGCGATGGCAGGTCGAGCCGAGCGTGCGGGCCGGCGCTCTTCGGACGGCGCGCCTGACCAAGCGGGGATTCCGTCGCCGCTGGAGCGCCGCCATGCTGCGGGACATGGCGGAGACGCCCTACGCGAAGGATTTCATCGATCTAATCATCCGCCGGTCGCCGTCGATCGTGGCGTCAGGGACCGGGGAAGCAGCGCGCCGCGTCCGGGCGTGATGCGGGTCTCGAGGCCGGCGTTGCCGCGCCGCTACGGGACAAGAGCGTGGAAACAGGTCCCGTGAACAGCGGGTGCCAGCCGTCCGCCACAAGCTTCGAAACGACCTCGAGCCGCGAGGGTACCCAGACGTAGTCCGGTTGCAACGTGTCCAGCACCGCCTGACGATTCTCGGGGCTCGTATAGAACGTCAGGTGACGGTTGATCGCGGCGTCCGAGTAGACCGTTTCGCGGCGGCCGTCCATCGACACCGTGATCCCCGGCGCGAAGTACCAGATCGCGTATTCCCCCCAATCGAACCACGTGAGCATGCGTCCGTGCAGCTGACGATCAGCGACGATTTTAGTGACATCGGGTTCGGGGAAGAGCGAATCTTCCATTCTGATGCAAGCCAGGTTGCGCGCCGAAGCCGTGACGCCGCCTATCACGGCGGCCAGCGCGATGGCTGTGATCATCCCCGCCGCCAGCCTCGAGGGCACGCGCGGCGATCTGCGTGTTGACGCGCGCTGCCAGGCGTCCGCGACGAACGGGCCGGCGAGCATGACGGTCACGATCGTGAAGAAGGACTGCAGGCGGCTGACACGGAACGATGCGACTGCGAAGAAGGCAACGAGCGCAATCGACTGCCAGTCCCGCGGCGCTCGGCTAAGGCCATCCGCCTTCGCTCCGGGAGCTGCGGCGGACAAGTCGCGGTTTTGCCGGAGGGCTTGCCAGATTCCGACCGTCGCCGCAATCGCCGTCAGCGTCCACAGCATCGCGTATGCGGATCCGAGTACGAAGACCGGTTGCCAGTCGGTGATGTCCGCGCGACCGAAACCCACCGTCGCCCGCAGGAACGCCCACATGCCGGCGCCGTATGGATTGAACAGCGTGATCAGCAGGGCCGCCGCCGCGACAGCGACTCGAAGGACCTTGTCCTTCAGCGGCCCCCGATCCACGCAGCCGATCGCTGTCCACAGAACGAGCGTACCGGCCCCAACGATCCAGCCGCCGTGGACATCGACCCAGGCGGCAAGCAGCGGAATCGTCCATAGAAGGAGATAGGGCCTGGCGCGAGACACGACGAGAACGGCGAGGAGCCAGGAAAACAACGCAAGCGAAAACAGCTGCGGGCGGACGTGATTTGTCTGCGGAAACGTCGTCACGATCAGCAAGCCAAGCAGGAGATCGAGACTCGACGATGGCACGCCGCTCCGCCGGAGGACGATGATCACGGCGGCGATCATCGCTGCCAGTAGCGCCAGCTTCAGCGCCACGAGGCCCGCGTTACCTCCGACCGCGTACGACCCGAACATCGCGGCTTCGGAGAGCCACTCGTGATTGATCCAGGCGCGATCGCTGGTAAACGAATACGGATCAGCCGTGTGAACGGCGCCGGCGGAAAGGATGTCCTGCCCGAAGCGAACGTGGCCGAACAGGTCCGGGTCCGCGCGGGTATGCGTCAGCACGGCGAGCACGATCGCACCGAGCGCGAGCCTCAGGACGAGTCCAGGTTTCAGGGACGGCATTGAAGGTCGACGATCGTGCAACTGCGGTGCCGGACCAGCCGCCAGTGCATTACCGTCACGCGAAATGCAAGAATGCAAAAATGCAGAAATGCAATAACGCGCGGGAACAGTCACGCAGGGAACTCGCCCTCCGCATTCTTGCATTTGTGCATTCCTGCATTCCTGCATTGCGCTGTTCATGAAGGTCGCCATCGTCAACCCGGTGTGGGATGCACGGACGCCCAGGCCGACCGATGCGCTCGATCGGTTCTGGAGTCTGACGGGGTGGGCCGAAACGATACGTGATGCGGGCGCCACCGAAGTTCGAGTGTTCCAGCGCTTCCATGCCGACGCCGAGGTCGAACGAGACGGCATCTCCTACACGTTCGTCGCCGACGATGCCGGGCCGAAGCCGTCGCCACGGTTCGTGGGCCGTCGGCTGTGCCAGGCTGTCGCAGCGTTTGCGCCCGCTCTCGTGCACGTCAACGGCCTCGATCACCCGCGGTTGACCAGGCGTCTGAGGCATCAGCTTGGCTCCGGGACGCCGATAGTGGCTCAGGATCACGGAGGCTTCAATCCGCGCGTGGTATCTCTGTGGCGCAGGGCATGGATGCGGCGTGGGCTGACCAGCGTTGACGCGCTGCTCGTCGCGACGCCGCCTCAGATACGAGCGTTCACCGAGAGCGGTCTGGTTCCGTCACACGTCAGAGTTCGCGACATCATGGAGGCCAGTCCGCCGGTGCACGCATCGCCGTTGCCCCACGACGGAACCGCGCTGCTCTTCGTCGGCCGCCTCAACGCGAACAAGGATCCACTGTGCGTGCTCGACGGGTTTGCCCGGTTCATTCGGAATCGACCTGACTCGACGCTGACCTTCGTGTACGGCGCCGCGACACTGGAGCCAGAGATGCGGGCGAAGCTCGCCGCTGACGCAGCCCTTGCGGCTCGCGTAACGCTGCGCGGTCAGGTTCCGAACGAACGTATCGGCGCCGAGTACGCGCGCACCGATATCTTCGTGCTCGGGAGCCACTTCGAAGGCAGCGGCTACGCGGCGCTCGAAGCGATGGCGTGCGGTGTGGTTCCAGTCCTCACTGACATTCCCTCGTTTCGCTGGCTCACCGATGACGGACGGATTGGCGCACTCTGGGATGTCGGTGATCCCGTGTCGCTCGGCGACGCTCTGGCTCGCGTCGCATCATCAGACCTTCAGGCACATCGTCGTGCCGCCAAGGCTCGCTTCGACGAACACTTTTCGTGGAGCGCGATCGGGCGGCGGGCGATGGAGATCTATCGAGAGTTTTCGCGCACGTGACCGAGCGCTGCGCGGACCCGATCTCGAAGGTCCTTTTGCGCGAACGGCTTCTGCAGAAGCTCGACGCCGTCGTCGAAGCCGGCGAGGGCGTCGCGGCGGTAGCCGGTCATGACGACAACCCGCAGGTTCGGACGAGTCTGGGTCAGCAGCCGTGCCAGCTCGAGGCCGGTCTTACCAGGCATGATGGCGTCGGTGACCAGGAGATCGATGGTTCCCTTGTGCTCGTCAGCGAGGTCGAGTGCTTCCTCTGCGGATCCCGCAATCAGGATTCGATAGCCATCGGCTCGAAGCGTCGACGCTACGAGGTTTCGCACGGCGGGTTCGTCTTCGGCGACGAGCACGGTCGAACGGACCTGGTTGTCGGCGGCATCCACTGAGGCCGCGCTCGCAGCGTGCGCCTGCGATACGGCCGGCCGGACGTACAACCGGAACGTGGTGCCTCGTCCGGGTTCGCTGTCGGCGAAGATGTATCCGCCGATCTGCTTCAGCGTTCCGTACACCATCGACAGGCCGAGCCCCGTGCCTTTGCCAGGCGCCTTCGTCGTAAAGAACGGCTCGAACATGTGCGACAGCGTTTCGCGTGTCATTCCTTCGCCGGTGTCGGCCACGCGCAGGACGATGTAACGGCCCGCGGTCATGGGCGGGTTGGCTCTCGCCGCCGCTTCGTCGTAGTCCTCGATCGTCGTCGACAGGACGAGCCGTCCCCCGTTTGGCATCGCGTCTCGAGCGTTCACGGCCAGGTTGATGATCGCCTGCTCGACCTGCCCCGGATCGCCGAGGATCGGAGGCAGTGCCGGCGCGAGCTCCGTCCGCACTTCGACATCCGAGCCGAGGAGCCTTGCCAGCAATCGCCCGAGAGCGCTGATTGTCTGGTTGAGATCGAACAGCTTTGGTTCGAGGACCTCCTTGCGACTGAACGCCAGCAGCTGCCGTGTCACCGAGCTGGCACGCTCCGCACCCCTTCGCACCTCTTCGACATCTGCGCGCGCCGGATGCGACGGCTCCAGCTGGCCGAGGGCCAGCTCTGAGTAGCCGGCAATGGCTGTCAGTGCGTTGTTCAGATCGTGCGCGATTCCTCCCGCCAGCCTGCCGATCGTTTCCATTTTTTGCGACTGGCGCAGCTGGTCTTCGAGGGCCCGGGCTCTTTCTACCGACTCGCGGTAGTGATCGATCGTGCCGTCCGCGCGCCCGAACGCGGTGACTTCGCAAAGACTCGCGACCACACCGACAACCACGTCACCCTCTCTGAGCGGCGACACAAAACGATCGAGAATGCGCCCGTCCTTGAACTGCACGGTGTCGTGCGCGTCGCGGTCCGGATGCGACCAGATCTCACGCGACGCCGAGCGGAGCTCCTCGATGTTTGCGACCTCAGGCAGCACGACGTCGACGAGGCCGACGACGTCGCTGCTCTTCACCTGCGCCTCAGTGATGCCGAGCAGGGTCAGATAGGGACGGTTGTGCGCGAGGACCGATCGGTGGAGGTCGATGGCGACGATGCCATCGTGCGCTGCGTCGAGGATGGCCTTCAGGTCCGCCACAAGGTCTCGGGCGGAGTGTATGACACTAGCCGTAGGTTCGCCAGATCCGCGTCAGGTAATCGGCCATCGTGAGCGCCAGGAGAATGGCCAGCCAGAAGATGCTGCCGATGACGACGGCTGTCGTCAGCTTCGAGCTGTACCTCACGTGCATGAAGAACAAGACGACGAGGGTGGCTTTGAAGACAGCGATGCCGACCGCCGCGATCGTGTTGAGCGGTCCGAGATCGAAAAACGCGATCTGAACGGTCAGGTACGTGCAGAGCATCAGCACGCCGAAGATGATGTAGTAGATCCGCGTCGGGACGATGTGGTGTCCGAGCGTTGCGTCGGTATCCATGGAGCGCGAAGGCTTCAGCCGAGCGTCGTCAGTGGCCATGACGACCCAGGAGATAGAGGAGTGGGAACAGGAAGATCCACACGATGTCGACGAAGTGCCAGTACAGGCCGCTGATCTCGATGGGGCTGTAGTACTCCGCCGTGATGACGCCGCGATACGCCCATCGGAGCATCCAGAGCATGATGCCGATGCCGATGATCATGTGCAGCGCGTGCAGGCCGGTCATGATGAAGTAGAGCGAGAAGAACAGCTGCGCGTGCCGCGCGTACTCCTTCTCGAACTGGAAGCCCGGTCCCGGGACGTGATGCTCGACGAACTTATGGTAGTACTCCACGCTCTTGATGCCGAGGAACGTGACACCGAGCAGGATCGTCAGCAACAGGAACGTCATCAGCAGCTTTCGCCGATCGAGCTGCGCCGCGTGGACGGCGAGCGCCATCGTCAGGCTGCTCGTGATCAGGACCGCGGTATTCACCGTGCCGAGCACGACGTCGAGTTCGTGGCTCGCGGCTGCGAACGCCTCGGGGTACCACGCGCGGTAGACCGTGTAGACCATGAACAGGCCGCCGAAGAACAGCACTTCGGTGACGAGAAACACCCACATGCCCAGCGTCGCGGCCTCGCGCTGCTGGTCGAGGCTGTCGAAGTGATGCGCCAGCGCAGCCGGAGCGGCAGCGTGGCCGGCAGTGTCAGGCAACGTGACCCTCCGCGGTGGACGCATAATCGTAGGCGTCCCAGGCGACCACCGGCGTCTCTTCAAAGTTCTCTGTCGGCGGCGGCGATGTCGTTGTCCACTCCAGTCCGACGGCGCCCCATGGATTGGCGCCCGCCAGCCGCCCGTAGCGCAGCGACCACGTGAGATAAATCATCGGGATCAAGTAACCGAAGCCGAGGATGGACGCGCCCGCCGATGACAGGACGTTCAGCACCTGGAATTCAGGCGGATATGCGTGGTAGCGGCGCGGCATGCCCATGTAGCCGAGAAGAAACTGCGGAAAGAACGTCAGGTTGAAGCCAACGAAGATGATGATCGCGCTGACCTTCGCGAGCCCCTCTGGATACAGCCGGCCGCTCATCTTCGGCCACCAGAAATGCAGGCCGCCGAGATACCCCATGATGGTGCCGCCGACCATGATGTAGTGGAAGTGGGCAACGATGAAGTACGTGTCCGTGACGTGAACGTCTACGCCGATCGCGGCGAGAAAGAGTCCGGTCAGCCCGCCGATCGTGAAGAGCCCTATGAAGCCGTACGCGTACAGCATCGGTGTTTCCCACGACACCGCGCCCTTGTACATCGTCGCCGTCCAGTTGAAGACCTTGACTGCTGACGGAATCGCGACCATGAAGCTGAGAATCGAGAAGATCAGCGCCGCGTAGACCGATTCGCCGGCAACGAACATGTGGTGGCCCCACACGAGGAAGCCGATGACGGCGATCGCCAGGCTCGCGAAGGCGACGAACGAGTAGCCGAAGACCGGTTTCCGGCAGCCGGCCGCGACCAGTTCGCTGACCACGCCCATCGCCGGGAGCACCATGATGTACACCGCGGGGTGCGAATAGAACCAGAACAGGTGCTGAAACAACACCGGGTCCCCGCCGAGCGCCGGGTTGAAGAATCCGAACTTGAACACACGCTCGGCCGCGACGAGCAGAATCGTGATGGCGATGACCGGCGTGCCGAGCACGTTGATCAAGCTGGTCGCATACGTCGACCAGAGAAAGAGCGGCATCCGGAACCACGTCATCCCCGGTGCGCGCATCCGGTGAATTGTGACGATGAAGTTCAGGCCGGTGAGGATGGACGAAAAGCCGGTGATGAAGATGCCGAGCGCCGTTGGAATCACGTTTGTCGTCGACGACACGGTGCTGAACGGCGCGTAGAACGTCCACCCCGTATCCACGCCGCCGATGACGAGCGCGTACAACGTGAAGAGTCCGCCGACGATGTAGATGTACCAGCTCAGAAGATTCAGCTTCGGGAACGCGAGGTCTTTCGCGCCGATCATGATCGGAACGAGGAAGTTGCCGAGCACAGCAGGAATCGCGGGGATGAGGAAGAAAAACACCATCATCACGCCGTGCATCGTGAACAGCTTGTT
>AR_comb_assmDRAFT_10467731_pt1 | contig 11599 bp, 10 predicted proteins | sample ArasoioldDNA_FD_10543 | JGI IMG/M metagenome (IMG submission 10543) | reverse complement strand
TTCGTTTTTGTAAACAGTCCGCCTGCCAGAAAAACTACGCCGAGCAGCAGATGAATACCATGGTCAGCCTGTCCCAGGTGTAGCGGCCCAATCATCCATAAGTGCTCTGAGCCAGTGCCGAGAGCCATTCCCAGGATTCCGAGCGCCAGGTAAACAACGCCAAAAACGAGTGCGAACCCTTTTGCTCCGGCCAGCGAACCTTTAAAGCCAAAGTAGAGAGCGATTGCGCCGGAGACAAGGTGAATCACGTTGTGCGCCGGCGTCAGGTGAGCTCCAAGCAATTCCTGATTGACGAAACCGGCAAGTCCGACCAATAAAAAGACGACTCCCAACACCTTGCAAACAGTCTTTGCCATAATTCTCCAACTCCTTGTGTGAAAGTTGAAAAAGAGCGATAAGACCTCGGGTTTTTCCAGAGGTTCGCGTTTCGGCGCGCTAATAAGCGACTAACTGTATTGCGCGAGCATGTATATCAAAGAGCTCAGAAGGTTGCAAAGTTTTTTGAGATAAATCGTGAAAGGGTTTAGTGCGATAGCGACCCCCTTCGGAGTTTAATGGATACAGGGACATCTTTGTCCCAGGGTTGCCAATGCCCAACCGTGGGCTCGAATTGGCGAACACCTTCGCTGTATCCCGGCTACCTAACTTGGGGTCTTTCCAGATGCTATACTCTGAACAATTCCAACATCTATTTCCGGGGGGATGTGTCATGGCTGACAGCATAGTCGAGCGAAATTCAATCTTGAAAATGCTGCTCATTTCTGCAGTTTTGCTGTGTTTATTGCCGACCCTCGCAAATGCTTACACAATTGTCATGCGTGATGGTCGTAAGATTCAGATTCCGGATGACTTTGGGGTGGATCGCGCAACGCTGACTTATCGAGTTACCGATACCATTCAGATTACTCTACAGCTAGCTACGATCAACATTGCAGCAACTGAAAAGCTCAATGGAGAAACTTCCGGCGCTTTGCTCCGGCATAGCTTTCTTCAGAGCAACGACGCGCCGAGAGTACCGCTGACAACGCAAACTCGAACGCTTGCGCGTCGGTCCGTTACCAATCTTGACCTGGAGAATTTCCGACGCACTCGTGTCGACAGTGAACGCACTTATGAAGAACGCCGAAAAGAATTAGGGTTGCCAACAATTGAAGAGCAACGTCGCCACCTGGCTGCTGTCGGTGAGCGCGCCGGAGAAACTTCACGTAATATTCGCGCGGAAGAGGAACAAGCAGAAGCCTACTGGCGCAATCGTGCGGATGCGCTGCGCAACGAGATCTCTGCAGCGAATTCGCGGATCGATTACATACAGGCCAGGTTGAACGAGATTCCGGCCTATTCTTACGGGGTGTTTGGAAGTATCCTGCCATTTGCGAGAGTGGACCAGTTGAGTGTTGGCTCACCCTTTATCACTGGAACTATAGGCCTGGCAGTTGGACCGCAACTTAGAGGCGGCTTCGGTTTTCGCAATGATCGATTCGGCAGTAGGGTTTTCTTAAACTCCGGTCCCCGCCGATTCGGTCGTACTTCATTCGGTTCACCTTTTCCGTTTGGCCCCCTCGTAAGCGTTCCATTTCAGAATTATGATCTTGGCTACGAGCGTAGCCAGCTATTTGCCGAGTTAGACCAGCTGATGTTGCAGAAAGTAGCTCTCCAGTCACACTGGCGCGACCTCGAAGACGAAGCTCGGAGGGCTGGAGCCTATCCTGGATGGTTGCGGCGACGCTGACAACAAAGATACAAAATAAACAATGACGAATGATTGGGAAACTGTAATTGGTCTGGAGATTCACGCCCAGCTTAGCACTGAATCGAAGATCTTTTGTGGCTGTACAACCAGGTTCGGAGACGAACCAAACGCCAACACTTGCCCGGTGTGTTTAGGATTGCCGGGAGCGTTACCGGTCATGAACCGGCGCGTTCTCGAATTAGGAGCGCGCGCAGCTCTTGCGCTCGGCTTAAAAATCAATGAGCAATCGATCTTTGCTCGCAAGAACTATTTTTATCCCGATCTTCCGAAGGGCTACCAGATTTCACAGTACGATCAACCATTCTCAGCTGACGGTGTGCTCGAGATCATGACCGCTGATCGCGATGCCGCCGGACATCCGATTGAATGGCGACCGAAGACGATTCGCATTACCCGTTTGCATCTGGAAGAAGATGCGGGAAAGAACGTGCATGAAGGATTACCGGATATTGATCGTTATTCCTATATAGACCTGAATCGCGCCGGCATTCCCCTGGCAGAGATTGTAACTGAGCCCGAGTTTCGCTCTTCATGGGAAGCGTACGACTACGTAAATCACGTGCGACGAGCTCTGCAATGGGTCGGGGCTTCGGAAGCTGATATGGAAAAAGGAAACCTTCGTTGCGAAGCAAATGTTTCGGTTCGTAAGCGCGGTGATGAAAAACTCGGGACCAAAGTCGAACTCAAGAACCTCAATTCAGTCCGCTTTATGCAACGGGCGATCGAATTCGAAGTCGCGCGGCACATTCAGGTACTTAAGTCCGGAGGTACTCTGCGACAAGAGACGAGGCTCTGGGATGAAAAAGCTGTTGAAACTCGGGTGATGCGTTCGAAAGAGGAAGCCCACGACTATCGTTACTTTCCTGAGCCCGACTTGCCTCCTGTAATCGTTTCGGCGGAGTTCATTGAACGCGTCAAAGAATCAATGCCGGAGTTACCTGAACAACGGCGAAAGCGTTTTATGGATGTGTTTGATCTATCGTTTATCGACGCTTCGCAGTTGGTCTCTGACCGGGCGCTGGCTGATTACTACGAAGAAGCGAGCGAGAGCTCAGGAAATCCTCGTGCGACAGCTAACTGGATTCGCTCGGAGCTACTACGTGAGCTCGAGGCGGCTGGCATCGATGCCTCGGCTTCACCGGTCGCAGCAAAAGAGTTGGGCAATTTAATTCGTATCATCGACACCGGGCAGATTAGCGGAAAACAAGCAAAGGACGTTCTTGTCGAGATGTTTAAGACAAGCAAGAGTGCTGAGGCAATCATTGCTGAAAAGGGATTGGTCCAGGTCAGCGATACCGGTGAAATCGACAGTTTAATTGATGACGTAATCAGGGAGAATCCTGATCAGGTGGCCAGTTATCGTTCGGGGAAGGAGACTCTAATGGGATTTTTTGTGGGCCAGGTTATCAAAGCTTCAAAAGGGAAGGCCAATCCAAAAATCGTCAATGATCGCTTAAAGATCAAACTTCAAGGTTAAGTGTGGAACTGCAAAACAAAGTTGCCTTGGTAACTGGTGGCACAAAGGGAATAGGAAAGGCGATTGCCAAAGCCCTGGTCCAAGCTGGGGTGGCCGTGGTAGTAACTGCTCGTCACGAAAATCAGGTTCGCGAGGCAGTTGAGTCTCTGAAGAAGGTCGGGAGTTCTCAGGTCGAAGGATTTGGCTGCGATGTTCGACAATACGACCCGGTCCAACCTCTGATACGCAATGTTCAGGAGCGATGCGGGGGGTTGGATATCCTCGTGAACAATGCGGGTATTGGAATGTTTGGTACGGTCGCTGAGATGGAACCGGCAGACTTCAGAGCGGTTATCGAAACCAACCTGTTAGGTGTCTATTACTGTTGCCACGAGGCCATACCTCTTCTGAAACAACGTGGGGGTGGATACATCATCAATATCTCTTCGCTGGCCGGCACGAATGCTCACCCAACAATGGCCGCTTACAATGCTTCAAAGTTTGGCTTAAACGGATTCAGTGAAGCTCTGATGCAGGAAGTACGTTATGACAATATCAAGGTGAGCTACATCATGCCTGGCTCGGTGAATACTGAGTTTGGCGACGACGAACCAAGTCCTTCTAAGAGTTGGCAACTCCAGCCTGAGGACGTCGCGGAGGTGGTGATGGATCTGTTGGCGCATCCTGACCGGAGTCTTCCCAGTCGCGTCGAAATTAGACCCAGTAAGCCGAGAAAGTGATATTGGATAATTGCTGATTCTGATTTTGAAGACTAAATAATAGTTTGGTAGTTGAGAGGGTGTGACAAAGCGCCGCCGGGCCGGCGCACTCCAAGATGAGAGCGGTTGTTCAGCGTGTAACGAGAGCCAGTGTCACTGTAGATGGCGAAGTTGTGGCGGCGATCGGTCACGGCCTGCTGGTGTTGCTCGCGGTGTCGAATGATGACGAAAAGTCGGATGCGGATTATCTTGCGGAGAAGATTTCGGCATTGCGGATTTTTGATGATGCGGCAGGACGTATGAACGTATCGCTGAAGGACTCGGGCGGATCGATGCTGGTCGTCTCTCAATTCACGCTCTATGGTGACATAAGACGTGGGCTAAGACCGTCCTGGAGTGATGCTGCACCTCCGGAAAAGGCAGAACCGTTGTATGAATATTTTGTCGAGCGCGGGAGAGAATTATTGGACCACGTACAGACTGGCAGCTTTCGTAAAATGATGCAGGTTGAGCTGATTAACGATGGGCCAGTAACGATTCTGCTCGACAGTAGAAAGTTATTCTAGGATTTAGATCATATCGTCCGAGCCCTTTGAGCGTTCCTCAAGCTCAAAGCGATCGCGATCGCGCTTCTCAATTTTATCGAGAAAGTCCAGTTCTTCGTTGTCTTCAAAGCTCACACCCATTGCCTGAGCGTTCTCTTCAACAAGCGATTGATCAGGAGTTGGATTATCACCGGCGAAGGTCTCGGCGCCGCTGTCATTGACATCTTCCCAGTTGGCGTCAAGGTCCCCACCGGCATCGCGTGGGGAAGCGGCCGTATTATTGCGCAGCCGATTTGCGAGCAAGTCCGGATCACGAGGTACTCGAGAAATTTCAGATTCCATAAACTCTTCGATTTCAGGATCCGGCACGTATTCCGGGTCGTTAGCAAGATACTCGAAATCTTCCGCGTGTTTTCTCGGCATAAGCTGCCTCCCTCGCGAGTTTTTGCAGGCGAATCCCTGCAAAGTACTTACCTATAAATTTCAAATTTGGGGGCCACGAATTTTTGAAACTATAACACAGCGCTTGTAGGGGTGGCACTCCGTGGCCACCCCAGGCAAAATAACAAGGTAGCTCAAAGGAATTGACGATCCGTTGCGACAACATGACACTCCCAAAATGAGAAGGGGTGGCCACGGAGTGCCACGCGCACAAAATAGCTTGCTTGACGATTAATCGGGCGGACTTTACACTGAAATTTGCACCATAAACATCAAATTAATGACACGATCTATGCGCGTTCGCTGGAAAGGGTTTGAGCAATTCTATGTCTGAAAGTCCGTTCAATACTCTACACACACTCGAGTCGGATTCGGGGCCAATCGGTCAATTTTATTCACTGCCACATCTTGAACGAAGCGGCGTTGGAACAATTTCAAGACTGCCGATCAGTATTCGAATAGTTTTGGAGTCAGTACTTCGAAATTGCGATGGGTTGAAGATTACTGAAGCCAACGTAAAGGCCCTTGCCAATTGGCAACCCAACGCTGAACGTGTCGCCGAAATACCGTTTGTTGTTGCTCGAGTGCTACTTCAGGATTTCACCGGAGTCCCACTGCTTGTCGATCTGGCGGCAATGCGCTCTGCCGTGGCGCGCCTCGGCAAGAATACCGAGCTCATCGAGCCGTTGGTTCCTGTTGACCTGGTTATAGACCATTCGATTCAAGTCGATTTTTCCAGCATTAGAGACGCGTTGGAAAAGAATATGGCGATGGAGTTCAAACGTAATCGCTCGCGCTATCAGTTTCTAAAATGGGGAACACAGGCGTTCAACGGCTTTCGCGTAATCCCACCGGGAATTGGCATCTGCCATCAGGTCAATCTTGAGTATCTTGCCAAATCAGTTTGGGACAAAAATGTTCTGTTCCCGGATACTTTAGTGGGTACCGACTCTCACACCACGATGATTAATGGTCTCGGAATCGTAGGTTGGGGCGTTGGTGGTATCGAAGCAGAAGCGGCCATGCTGGGCCAGCCGGTCTATTTTTTGACTCCCGATGTTGTTGGGGTGCACCTGAGCGGATCTCTTCGTGAAGGTGTTACCGCGACCGACCTTGTTTTGCGTGTCACCGAAATGATGCGGAAAGCAAAGGTTGTCGGAAAGTTCGTCGAGTTTCACGGTGAAGGTGCTGCGAGCCTCTCCGTTACTGATCGCGCGACAATAGCGAACATGGCTCCTGAGTACGGTGCCACGATGGGATTCTTTCCTATCGATCAACAGACTTGTAACTATCTGCTGGCTACCGGACGAGAGGAAGCGCATGTTGATCTCGTTCGTCGCTATTACCAGGCGCAAGGGATGTTCGGTATTCCTCGGAAAGGTGAATGCGATTACAGCGTCGTTTATGATCTCGATCTTGCTTCAATCAAACCAAGTGTTGCTGGTCCAAAACGACCCCAGGACCGGATTGAGTTACCGGAACTGAAGAACCAGTTTGAAAAATTGCTTATCAAACCAATTGCTGACGGCGGCTACGGCAAGACCGAAGATGATTTGTGGACTCGCTACCATGTCAAGATTGGCGCCGATCGTCAGCGCAATATTGCGGGCGGCGGAGAACAGACGACCGAGAGCATTCCTGCCGTCAGCAAAGACAGCAACTCAGCCGCTAACACGAGTGTGTGGACAGAAACCGAGATGGTTAATAATCGTCCCACGCCTGACTTTGTGCGCGAGATTCCAGAAGATGAATTTCCCGGCGGAGACGAGTTAGTCGGACACGGAGATGTATTAATTGCCGCAATAACGTCCTGTACCAACACTTCCAATCCGAGCGTGATGTTGGCCGCGGGGTTGTTAGCAAAAAAGGCAGTCGAATCTGGTCTCACCGTAAGTCCAAAGGTTAAGAATTCGCTAGCTCCAGGTTCAAGAGTTGTAACCGATTATCTCGAGCGAACCGGTCTGCAGCCTTATCTAAACGAGTTGGGATTCAATCTTGCCGGTTATGGCTGTACCACTTGTATCGGAAATTCAGGACCACTCGATCCCTCGCTCGAGCAGGTAGTGAACGAGCGCGATGTAATTGCGGCTTCCGTACTTTCCGGTAATCGCAATTTTGAGGCTCGTGTTCACCAGAGCATCAAGGCCAACTTCCTCATGAGCCCTCCACTGGTCGTTGCCTTTGCACTCGCAGGTCGGATAGACCTTGATATGTCGTCCGATCCGATTGGAACTGGAAAGAACGGCCAGGATGTTTATCTTCGCGATATCTGGCCCACCTTGCAGGAAATCAACGACTTGCTCGCTTCAGCCTTCGATCCTGAAACATATCGCAACTTGTATGGGAACTTTGCTGACCAGAATCCTCTTTGGAATGATATTCCGATGAGCTCTGGCGGTGTGTATGAGTGGGAGCCCGAATCCACCTATATCCGCGAACCTCCTTACTTTGAAAAGTTCTCAAGCAAGCTGGAATCTTTTGCAGATATTAAGGGTGCACGACCGCTTGCTATCTTTGGTGACTCAGTGACGACTGACCACATCAGTCCAGCCGGTGCAATCAAGCCCTCATCACCCGCCGGGCTTTACTTGCAGGAACGAGGCGTCGATATTCGAGATTTCAATAGTTACGGCGCGCGTCGAGGTAATCATGAGGCGATGGTGCGGGGAACCTTTGCCAATGTTCGCATTAAAAACCTGATGGTTCCTGGTGTTGAAGGAGGCGTCACAATTCATCAGCCGACTGACGAGCGTATGAGTATTTATGATGCCTCGATGAAATACCAGGCGGAACATGTGCCCTTAGTGATTTTTGCAGGGCAGGAATACGGCACCGGCAGCTCGCGAGACTGGGCTGCTAAAGGAACGCGATTACTCGGTGTTAAAGCCGTTGTCGCTCAAAGTTTTGAGCGCATTCATAGAAGCAATTTGGTTGGAATGGGTGTCTTACCGTGTCAGTTCAAAGATGACACCAGTGCCTCGTCGCTGCGGCTCGATGGCAGCGAGACTTTTGATTTGTTAGGAATCGAAGCGGGAATAAAACCACTGCAGGATGTGACGTTGGTCATTCATCGGGCCAGTGGCGCCATCGAGGAAATTCCGATTACCTTGCGCATCGATACGCCCATCGAAGTTGATTACTATCGTCATGGTGGAATACTGCCTTATGTATTGCGACAACTGCTGGCAGGCACCAATGATTATTAAGGGTTCGAACCAGGAGTCATATGTCATCTGCACAACTATCTGAAAACAACACACCAAGGAAGTACCAGCTTTTCATCGATGGACAGTGGGTCGATGCCGAGTCAGGTAAGACTTTTGAAACACCAAATCCGGCGACCGGCGAAACACTGGCAGAAGTTGCCGAAGCCGACAAAGCCGACATCGATAAAGCTGTAAAAGCGGCTCGTCGGGCATTTGAGGGCAAGTGGTCCAAGATGAGTGCTCGTGATCGAGGGCGACTCTTGTACAAGCTATCGCAGCTTTTAGAAGAGAAGACGGCTGATCTTGCGGCGCTCGAAACCGCCGACAATGGCAAGCCGATTAAAGAGTCGTTATATATCGACTTGCCACAGGTGGTGGAGAACTTTGAGTACTTTGCGGGCTGGGCCACGAAGATCGAAGGCGAGACAATCCCGGTGCCGGGTAAGATGTTTAATTACACCTTACGAGAACCAATTGGAGTTTGCGGTCAAATCATTCCGTGGAATTTTCCGCTGCTCATGGCGGCATGGAAACTTGCACCCGCTTTGGCTGCAGGAAATACGGTGGTTTTGAAACCCGCCGAACAAACGCCTGTTGGAGCGATGGAGTTGGCAAATCTGATCCAGGAAGCAGGCTTCCCGGAAGGCGTGGTCAACGTTGTACCTGGATATGGAGAGACCGCCGGTGCGGCTCTGGCAGCGCATCCGGGCATCGATAAAGTGGCTTTCACTGGTTCTACAGAGGTTGGAAAACTGGTAGCGAAAGCAGCGGCAGAGAATCTAACAAAGGTTTCACTCGAGCTTGGAGGAAAAGCGCCGAACATCGTGTTCGCCGATTCTGATCTTGATCAGGCGGTAGCTGGTGCCATGATGGGCATTTTCTATAACCAGGGCCAGGTTTGCTGCGCCGGCTCGCGATTGTTTGTAGAAGAAAGTGTCAAGGATGCTTTTTTGGGTAAATTGAAGGAGCGTGCGGAAAAGATTGCAGTCGGCAATCCGATGGACAAAGGAACGCAGATGGGCCCACAAGTTTCAGCGGAGCAGCTCGATCGCATCAAAGGTTACGTGGATATCGCCCGATCAGAAGGAGCCGAAGTATTAACGGGTGGCGCTCCGCCGACTCTGGATGCTGCCTTTCAAAAGGGATTCTTCTTCAGTCCCACGATCTTTTCGGATGTAAACAATAAGATGCGCGTCGCGCAGGAAGAGATTTTTGGTCCAGTTGTGTCCGTGATCAGTTTTGAAAATGAGGAAGATCTGATCAAGCAGGCAAACGACACCATCTACGGCTTGTCTGCGGGGATTTGGACTCGCGACATCACGCGGGCGCACAGGTTTGCGAAAGAGATCAAAGCCGGTGTGGTTTGGATCAACACCTACAATATGTTTAATGCCGCTTCGCCGTTTGGCGGTTACAAGCAGTCAGGATACGGCCGCGAGATGGGTAAACATGCGCTCGATCTCTATACGCAGGTAAAGAGTGTATGGGTTGATTTGTCGGGGCGGCCCATTGGTTGGTTCGGGAAGTAATAGGACCTATTGAGGATAGGACCTACAGGTAGAATACACACCTATTAGGATAAGACCTATAGGACGGATAGGACCTATTGAGGATAGGAACTATAGGATAAGACCTATGTGACCTATAGGTCCCATATTAAGCATGGTATTATTTCGGCATTCAAAACTCTCCCGCGATGAAAGCTGTTCATTAAAGGAGAATCAATGTCAATAAAGAGATCATCCGCTGTTCTCGCAACCCTGGTTTGTACTTTTTTTCTTACTGCCTGTCCTAGTCAAACTAACGTCGCAAAGATAAACGCAGATTCAGCGCGTTATCGTGGTAAAGAGGTAGCAATTGCCGGTAGGGTCACGGACAGTTACGGCTTTATGGGTGCCGGAGGTTATGAACTCGATGACGGCACCGGGAAAATATGGGTTGCGACTACTCGAGGCGTTCCCTCCCGCGGCGCATACGTCGGCGCCAAGGGCTATGTCAGAAGCGGCTTGACGTTTGGTGGCCGAACTTTCGGCACTGTGATCGAAGAGACCGAACGTCACGTAAAAGGCAAATAAAGGGAAGTCGCATTGCACAGTCGCGGTAGTTTTCAAAATGGAAAACCAAACCGCAGAAAAACGCGAGATCGTCAAAGAGTTGGACCTTGCTTTTGCGCGCCTGATCGACCGTTTGAAAGTTTTAGTTAAATCCGTCTCTCCTGATTTGTTGTATCGACGCCCGCCGGCTGTCACCTTTGGCGAGAATATATTGCGAAGTGCAGCAATTCTCGAGCAAACATTCGGCGGGCTTACAACCAATCTTTGGGACGATCCTTTCGAGTGGACCTTACCCGAGACACTCTCAAATCAGGATCGCATTATCGAGTATCTCGCCGAGGTTGATGCCACTCGTGAACGTGCCTTTTGCTGCTTCAACGATGATGCTCTCACCAAGTACGTTTCTGCACCGGCAGGCGAATTTGTGCTCCTCAGCGTTCTTCTCGACGCTCTGGTTCGCGCCAGCGATTACCATGGTCGAGCCGCAGCAACTGTTAAAATCTATTCCGAGGAAACCACGGTTCGGTTTATTATCTAACCGCCGAAATTGGATTTTGAGGTTGAGGACCTGCTGAATGTATTGTCCCCATTGTGGTCAATTGCAAACTACTGGCGCGATTAGATTTTGTTCGCGTTGTGGCTTTCCGCTTGATGGCGTCATCTATCTGCTCGGAAATGGCGGGTTGCTCCCTGCCTTCGACTCGCGTGATGAGCCTCAACCTATCTCGGCGAGAAGACGTGGCGTGAAGCAGGGTGGCCTCTTGTTTCTTTCGGGCATCGTCATCGTGTCTTTGCTCGCCGTTCTGGCTGATGCTGCCAATTCCAATTTCCTATATCTTTTAATGAGCCTGGCGGCCATCATCTGTTTCGCTGGTGGACCATTGAGAATGCTGTACGCCGGTATTTTTGAGGAGGGAGCACCCAATCCGTTTCGGCAAGTTAATAGACCTTACGTTCAGGCCCCACCAATGCCGCAGCCACGGCAATTTGCCTCTCAAGGACAAACAGCTCTTCCGCCCGCGCAAAATTTACGACCTGCTGCTTCGTGGCAACATCGCCCCGTGACTTCGGAGCTGGTTGGACCACCGAGCGTCACCGAAAACACCACCAGACTGCTCGATAAAGAAGACAGGACCGATCGTTAGCACTTGGAAAGTCTTAAGGGTCGAATCAGGCGAGACGGTCCGATCACTTTTCGTGATTGGATGCAGGCCGCCCTCTATGACCCCGACCTCGGTTACTACAATCGCTCTGATTTGATTCGTTGGGGTCGCGCTGGCGACTATCGCACCAGTCCCGAGCTCAGCAGCTTATTTGCCGCGACTTTTGCTAAATTCTTTGCCTCAATCTTTCGTCAATTAGGTGAGCCGGCTCGTTGGACCATCGTCGAATCGGGTGCCGGGTCCGGCGAATTAGCGGCCGGCGTAC
>AR_comb_assmDRAFT_10913293_pt1 | contig 11608 bp, 9 predicted proteins | sample ArasoioldDNA_FD_10543 | JGI IMG/M metagenome (IMG submission 10543) | reverse complement strand
AGGAACCTTTCTTCATTCAGCGGATTGATTAAATAACTAAACACCGTTCTGTCGCCAGCATCACTAACTACGCGACTAAAGAAATAAAAGTCAAGCATACGGCTGCTCATGCGAAACCAGTCATAATCCCATCGGCTGAACAATTCAAAATTATCAACAACCGAGAAGTTGCCGATATTCCAGTCGATAAAAACCGGGATGATCTCAAATGAACCCGCATTGCATTTAGTGCGGTTGCGTAAAAACTGTTCGCAATGATGACGGATTAATTCAACCTGCGCTTTGGTTCCGAATTTCTTTTCATTCGTTTCCAGTTGTTCGAGCAATGTATTAATATCTGTCCGCAAAGTTTTACCACTCTTCGGCAGCACATTGCGGATACGGCTGCAGGCGAGATGAAATTTAGCAATCTGTCTTCCAAAGTTGCGGATATGACCTTCCTGTAACCGGCGGGGCATTCGTTGCATTACACGACTTGGATTATAAAAAACTACCCAGGCATCCGTCTTTCCCTGGCGGTAGCGATAAGTATAGACACGATTATTTTTCAGAAGACTCTTTGCCAATAAATTTTCAAAAGGGTAAAGAAGGTTATTGCTAAGTGAATGAATGATCCGATGATCTTCTTTGAAATGTTCGTATTTACCAAACGTAGATAGTTTAGCAATAACAAAATCCTCATCTGTAAAAGTAACCTTATACACCCTGTTGGTAGAAACCATCGGGCTGATATCTTCAATCGTTTGGATCATTCTCGAAGGGTCATATCCTTTCCATGCCTGCTTTACTATTTCCAGGTAATTGATCATGTATTTTCTTTTAGCGCGGCCGTTTTATTTTTTCCAATAACAAGTTTGCCAATTCGCTCCCAGTCGGTTTGAGCAATTGCGGGAACCATTAATAAAGGAATTACAATGCTGCGGTATCGCACAATTGCACCAAGATTGTTAATGCTAAATCCGATCGCGAGCAATATGGAGACAGAAAGAAACATACAGAGGTAGACTACATTTTTTGATAGCGGGCCATTCTTTTTCCTGAAAAACAGAAAGAGAAGAAACAACAAAAGCATCAGGATTATTTCCATTGATGCTACCAACGAAAGTAAATGATGTACATCACCAGGATAGGGTCTTAAAAAAGCCAGCGTGACAGCTTGTGGGGTATTCTTTGCAAAGCTGGCAAATGTTGGTTCCACCGCTTTAATAGGAATTGTAGACACGCCACCCTGCATGTGAATAAATGCCTGCTGCTTTGCTACAACTGCTTTCGGAAAGTCGAGTCTTGAGTCGATATACCGGACAGTAAAAAATAATGTTCCGAATACAACATAGACGGCTGTAAAAATCAAAAAACCATATTTAGGCCATTTACAGGCGAGCAGCCAGGCCACAATCACCGGCAGAATCAGCATCATCAAAAAATTTCGAAGCACAAACAAAATAAAAAGACCCAATAACACACCCAGCCATCGTTTCAGCGGATATCTTTTTTCTTTCCATCCAAAGTAGAGGTGATAAATGATCAGGCCCACACCTAAAAAGATCAAGCCTTCTTTATGAAGTCCGCTGGTCCAGTACACGAATGATGGAATAAAGAAAGCGGGCAGTAATACTTGTAATTTTTTTCCCGGGAAGATATCTGCCATTACGCGAAACAAGGCAATTGGGCCAAATAGCGTTATGAACGAGTAAAAAATAACGTTGACATAATAGTGGCCAAAACTAAGCAGGTTAAATATAGAAAGCAGCTTTACAAAAATGTTACCCTTGAGATCATTCCAATATGAATCGGTCGATTCAAAAATTCGTTCATAACCGTGGGGGTAGGGTGTATAAAACAAGTTGGTGAAATATTCATGCGGATTGGTGGTCAATAAATGGTATTCTGCCAATCCAAACTGGTGATAGGACCAGGTGTCGAGCATTTGCGCAAGGTTGCCATAATACACACCGATCCAACCATAAAAAATGCCAGCCAATACTTTTACTAAGAACAGGATAATCAACTGCGGATTGCTAAGTCCGGAACGGGTAAAAAACTTAACCTTCGTCACCAGCCAGGTGAATATGACCAGGTAGCCAATAAAAAGAAGATACTCCAAGAATCCAATGTTTAGCGTTGCAAAATAGTTATTTCAGTCGACAGTCGTCAGTCGAAAGTCGTTAGTCACCAGTCGTTAGTCAACAGTCGTCAGTTGATTTTAAACTGTGAACTGTCGACTGTGAATTGTGGACTGACTGATGACTGAAAACTGTGAACTGTCGACTGAATTGTGGACTGGCTGTGGACTGTTGAACAGCCGACTGTAGACTGAATACCGTAGTTTTGCAGCCTAATCATCACTATAATCCTTCATGGAAGTAACTGTTAAGACAGCGCAGCAACTTCGGCTGACCGAAGAAGAATTTGAGTTAATAAAACAAAAGTTAGGACGTACTCCCAATTTCAATGAGCTCTGTGCTTTTTCGGGAATGTGGAGCGAGCATTGCAGCTATAAAAATTCAATCAAATGGTTAAAGACACTGCCGAGAGAAGGTGGTAAAATGCTGGTAAAAGCAGGTGAAGAAAATGCAGGGTTGATGGATATCGGCGATGGGTTAGGTGTCGTTTTTAAAATTGAATCACATAATCATCCTTCTGCTATCGAACCTTTCCAGGGCGCCGCTACCGGGGTAGGAGGTATTCATCGCGATATTTTCACCATGGGTGCAAGACCAATTGCCGCATTAAATTCACTCCGCTTTGGCAATTTGGATGAAGATAAAACGCAGCATTTGCTTGCCGGTGTTGTTCACGGTATCGGGCATTATGGAAATTGCTTTGGTGTGCCTACCGTTGGTGGTGAAATTTATTTTGATCAATGCTATCATACAAATCCATTGGTGAATGCCATGAGCGTAGGCATTGTCAAAGCCGGTGAAACGGTTTCAGCTATTGCAAAAGGAACCGGCAACCCGGTTATGTTTGTAGGAAGTGCTACCGGTAAAGACGGTATTGGCGGCGCATCATTCGCATCAGCTGATATCACCGAAGAAAGTGCGCAAGATTTACCTGCAGTGCAGGTAGGTGATCCTTTCCAGGAAAAAAAATTGCTGGAAGCTTGTTTGGAAGTCATTCAAACCGGCGCCATCGTCGGTATGCAGGATATGGGTGCTGCAGGAATTATATGTTCAACTTCGGAAATGAGTGCTAAAGGAAATTCAGGAATGCGAATTGATCTTGATAAAGTACCCACGCGTCAAAAAAACATGAAGGCATGGGAGCTTTTATTGAGTGAGAGCCAGGAAAGAATGCTGCTCGTGGCAGAAAAAGGCAGAGAACAGGAAGTGATGGAAGTTTTTGAAAAATGGGATCTTCCCTGCTCAGTGATCGGCGAAGTAACGAATGATGGTATACTGAACTTCTATATGCATGGAGAATTAGAAGCATCCCTTCCGGCTCATGACTTAGTATTGGGTGGCGGTGCTCCGCAATATGAAAGAAACTACAGCGAGCCATCTTATTTTGACGAAATAAAAAAATTTGATCCGGCTACTATTGAAGTTCCGGGTAATTTCAAAATCATTGCTGAACAAATCATCCAGCTTCCTTCGATTGCTTCCAAACGTTGGGTATATACTCAGTATGACAGCATGGTGGGAACAGTTAATTCTTCAACCAACCTTCCCTCAGATGCTTCGATCGTTGCGGTAAAAGGAACAAAAAAGGGAATTGCGGTGACAACGGATTGCAACAGCCGTTATGTGTATGCGGACCCATATAAAGGTGCGATGATCGCCGTAAGCGAAGCGGCACGTAATATCGTTTGCAGCGGGGGTCAACCATTAGGCATTACCAATTGTTTGAATTTTGGAAACCCATATGATCCTCAAGTATATTATCAATTCGTGAATGCGATTAAAGGAATGGGTGAAGCTTGCCGAAAATTCAATACACCAGTTACCGGCGGCAATGTGAGTTTCTATAATCAAAATCCTGATGGACCTGTTTATCCTACACCAACTATCGGCATGGTAGGATTATTGGAAGACATTAATGCGAAGATGACGATGGATTTTAAAGATGAGGGTGATGTTATTTACCTGTTGGGTAAAACAACAGGTGACATCAATGGTTCAGAATATCTTCACCGTGTACAAGAAGTTGAATTTTCCCCTGCACCACAGTTTGATATCGATGATGAATATGCATTGCAGCAAAAACTGCTTGAGCTGATCGGGAAGAGATTGGTGCGTTCGGCACACGATGTAAGTGAAGGAGGTTTATTTGTTACATTATGCGAAAGTGCATTTAACCGTGAACTTGGATTTTCAGTGATCAGCAACAGCAGTGTGAGAAAAGATGCCTGGCTCTTTGGAGAAGGGCAAAGTCGCGTGGCTGTAAGCGTTGCGCTGGAAAAAACAGAACAGTTTGAAAACGCGGTAAAAGATCTTCCATACGAAAAGATCGGCGTCGTTACAACCGGCGAGATCGTCATTGACGGTGATTTTTGGGGAACGATCGACTGGTGGCAGGAAAAATATGATACTTCAATCGAAAATTATTTATCAAAAGAATCAGCCGGGTCCGCATTAAGTGCAATTTAAACAAGGTTGAGGTTAAGGCTAAGGCTAAGTACTCAACCTCAACCTTAACTCTCTCTTACTCTTACTTTATGGATAAGAACTTACCTATAATCGTCACGGGTGCGGCAGGTTTCATCGGAAGCTGCATGGTTGGTTATTTGAATCAAAAAGGATATGAAAATTTGATTCTTGTAGATGAATTTGATGATGAAGAAAAAAATTTGAACCTGCATGGAAAAAAATATTGGGTAAGAGTGGAACGGGATAATTTGTTTGAATGGTTGAAAAATGAAAACACTTCCGTTTCATTTGTCTTTCATCTTGGCGCCAGGACCGATACAACTGAGTTTGATTATTCCATTCATGAGAAATTGAATGTAGAGTACTCCAAAAAAATGTGGCAGTATTGTGCTGAAAAAACGATCCCGCTGGTCTATGCTTCATCCGCTGCAACATATGGAGATGGTGAACTTGGTTATTCCGATTCACATGAAGTTGTTGAAAAATTAAAGCCGTTGAATCCTTATGGCGTTTCGAAAAATGAATTTGATAAATGGGTCCTTCGACAGGTTCAGGACAGGCCCCCGTTTTGGGCCGGATTAAAATTTTTCAATGTGTATGGACCGAATGAGTATCATAAAGGCAGAATGGCCAGCGTGATATTTCATTCATTCAACCAGGTGCAGGAAAAAGATAAAGTAAGATTGTTCCGGTCACATCGTCCCGACTTCAAAGACGGAGAGCAGCTTCGCGATTTTATTTATGTTAATGATGTTGTAGCTGTTTGTTATTGGTTCATGGAGAGTCGGGAGTCTGGAGTCCGGAGTCCGGAGTCCGGATTGTATAATTTGGGAACGGGGAAGGCGAGGAGCTTTAATGATCTTGTCAAAGCCATATTTACGGCGCTTAACAGGCAACCGAACATTGAATACTTTGATACGCCCGCCGATATCCGTGACAAATACCAATACTTCACCGAGGCGGATATGGCCAAACTTCGCAAAGCTGGCTATAAAGACGACTTCCATTCCCTGGAAAAAGGAGTAGAGTCTTACGTTAAGAATTTCCTTCAGGAGCACAGATACTATTGAAAAAACCCCGCGGCACGTGCTGCGGAGTTCATTTAATATATGTTACTGTTACGAGAAAATTTTTATTCTCAGTTTTGTCAATTTACTTTCCCGGAGTAACGGTCACAAAGATTTCAGCAATGTATCTTTACAAAAATCATAAGTATGGGCAAGAAGATCGTGATTATTGGTGGCGGTAACCTTGGAACAGCAATCGCTGAAGGTTTACTCATTAGCAAATTCAGTAAGGCAGTAGAAATTACTGTGACAAAAAGAAATATTGCTACGCTTGGATCACTAAAAGTTAAAGGTGTTACTGTAACGGATGATAACACGGCAGCTGTATCAAAATGCGATGTGATAATACTGGCAGTAAAACCTTTCCAGGTATCAGAAGTATTGACAGGTATCAAAAAAGAACTGACCAATAAAAAAGTTCTCATCTCGGTAGTCACCGGTGCCGCCATTGCTGATATCGAAAATATTCTTGGAAAAAAGATACCGTTGTTTCGTGCAATGCCCAATACTGCGATTGCGATCCAGCAAAGCATGACCTGTATTTGCAATAAAGACGCCGGATCAGCAGACGTAAAATATGTGAACGACTTATTCGGGCAACTTGGAAAAGTTGTTACGATTGATGAAAAGCTAATGGATGCATCAACGATTCTTGGTGCCTGCGGTACCGCGTATGCCATGCGTTATATACGTGCGAGTATACAGGGAGGAATTGAAATTGGATTTGATGCAGCTACTGCCTCATTGATCGCTGCACAAACGGTAAAAGGAGCGGCGGAATTATTATTACAAAAAGGATCGCATCCAGAACAGGAAATTGATAAGGTCACCACTCCGAAAGGATGCACGATTGCAGGGTTGAATGAAATGGAGCACCAGGGATTTAGTTCATCGCTGATACGAGGAATTGTGGCGAGTTACAAGAAAATTGCAAAAGATTAAATTCTGCGCGCAACGATCAGTCATTACTTGTTGTCAACCTAAAAAAAGTTTCATGAAAACATTATTCATTTCGTTGTTTTCCTGCGCTCTCTTTTTTTGTGCGTGTTCAAAACAAGAGCAAAAAGACAACAACAAAGTAAATATCCGCATCAAAAATGAAACTAACCTGCTGCTGCAAGATGTGAAAGTAAGCAACACATCATTTGGTAATATAGCCGCCGGAACAACTTCGGATTATTCAGTTGTTAGCGAACCTATCTATGCTGGCTATTGCACTTTTAAGACCGGAGAGATGTTATCATTTGCTGGTTATGGCGTCTGCGGTACACCAATGCCGCCCGCATTTGGTTCTGGGTATTATACATTTAAGGTCGAGCCCGGCGGCCAGGGTTACTTTGGAATTATTGTGACGCATGACTAATGGGGCTGGCTTTGTCAGTAAATGATATGGCGAGTTACAAGAAGATTACGAAAGATTAAATTCAGGTTTTAATCTACCGGCGGAGAAGCTTGCCTTTTTCCATATCTAACACAAACACAAGTGGCCGATCACCGTCGCCTGCCGCAAAAAATTCAAAATTATCACCACTCCGAAACAGTCGATAGAATGTCGTACCAAAATGAATAAATAATCTCTCACCATCACAAAATCCCCAGGCATCTTCGATGGAGGATGAATCGGTAAGGTTTTTTGCCTTTACGTAAATCATTGTTTCACCGTGTTCATATGATTTTTCAAACTCCGCATAGGCTGGGTGGTTTCTTTTAAACTGACTGAAGTTCAAGTATACACCTTTCCGCAAAAAACCGGCTTTTAAAATGGGTATATTCCTTGATACAAAATTGAATGAATCTATTTGCCTTGCTGAATAGCAGAAAAGTTCTTGAAAATTGAATTGATCAACTTGATAAAGTTTTCTGGTACTCGCCATTGTCATTTTGTTCAGTAAAGGAGCCCAACTCTCGGTTTCACCCGCCAAAACAAATGTGCTGTCAAACCGGTACAACGCATAAAAACAAGATTGGCGGTTCAGATAAAATTCGATCCTCAGGTTCAAAACATATGATGCGTCATATTGTCCCGTATCAACTATCCAGAAGTTCCTGATGCAGGCAAGTATTTTGTCATTGGTTGATGATGCATCTGAATAATATTTGTTTAATAAGGAACGGACGTAGCTTTCTACGCTTCCCTGCATGCACACAGCCGACTTTTCTGTGCTTGACGAGGTATAGAGATAGCCGATCTTGGTTGTATCGAAGCGACAATCGATCACATTGATCCGGGAAAAAGGCAGAGGCTGAACCGGCTTGCTAATGGAAATATCCGGCTTGACGTAGGTGCAAACGTAATATTTATCAGACGGCCCTTCCTGGGTAAAAGCCGTAAATGGTATTAGCCATACGGTAAATAGCAATGGACCTATCTTTCGTGCACACATAGGAAGGTTAGTTTTGGGCGTTAGTATACTTTTCCGGTTTCCATATCTACCTGGAAGGGATACAAAATGGTATTAACGGTTGAAATTGGAACAGAAATTCCACCGTAAACTTGAATACTGCCTTCTTTCCTTTTGCTCCTCATTGCTCCCAGCATATCAAAAGTATTTCCCTGCCGCATTACCCTGAAAGGAAGGTAACCCGGTTTGATATAAAGATCTTTGCCGGTATAGAATCCCCAGTAATCAGTAATAGCCATATCTCTTCCGTCCTGCTGGATAGTTAATTCGGTTGACAGCTCGTATATTTTATATTTGAAGTCAGGATAAGAAGGTTTGTTCTTTTTAAAGTCGGCGAACGACAGGAATATTCCGCGGTGAAAACTATCAGAAGCCAGCGCAGGAATATCAAACCGTTTGCTATAATTCATGCGAATGTCATTAAACAAAAACTTTCTCTTATTGGTAAGAACGGCGGCAATGTCCACAGACTGCATCTTATTGATGATCGAATCAAACGGCATCATTAGCAGATGGATATCATTGTACCTGCCTCCTTCATCGCTTGTGAAATCGTAAGCTAACCTCAGCACCGCCTGGTATGAGCTATCAGTTTTTGCGAAAACATCTATATCCGCCAGGCAATACGAGTTTCTATTTTTAGCTCTTAACAATGATTCATCTTTGACATTGTTTGAATGAACCAATTCATTGACCGATTCATATTCAAGCCATAATTTCTTCAGCACAATTACCAGCGTAATTGCCGAGCCTGGCAGGAGATTATTCTTCCAACTGTCATTGAGTCGTGTAGTGAGGAATTCCTGGACGCCACCGGGTACAACGAGTCTTGTGTGATTTTCCGGGTAATTATAAAAGGCATAACCAATCTTCGAAGTATCAAACCGGTAATCAATAATTTCAATTCTATTGAAAGGGAGAGTAGCAATGAACGGGTGCTGCTCAGTATCATATTTAAGAGTTTGCGATTTTACTTTCTCTATATCACGCGGACCCTGTGCCATTGAAAAAACTGGCAATAGTAAAAGCGCCAAAAGAAGTAAGTTTCTATTTCGTGAATACATAGGAAGGTCCGGTTGGTACTGCTAATATACTTCACCGGTTTCAAGATTCAACTGGAAAGGCTTTGGACGATTGACTTTGGTTATCGCCAGGTTGAGCAAGGCTATGATAAATGCTGTCGAATAAGGATTGATGACGGGCCGTTCAAAGAATGTATCAAATCCGTAAAAGTCATAATTATGCCCGCTTTTTATAAGCCGGAAATAATTTTTACCCATTCGTATATACATTTTTTTGCCGTCACTTACAGCCCATGCATTGACAGCAACATCTTCTCCATCTTCTCCTTTAATAGTAATGATGTCTTCTGATCGGTTAAACTGGAGATTGAATTCAGTATACGCGGGACTATTGTTTTGAAATTGTGCCAACGTCAGGTAAACTCCTTTTTGCGCAACCTTTTCATTCAATACAGCAAAACGGTTACAGACATTATTAAATGAATCTACCTGGCAAGTAGAAATACACCTGAGTTTTTGATAATCGGTATAACCACCATTGGCCAATTTCCTCAAACTTTTTTGAAGGGCAATTCCCAGTACGTACGATGGGTCGCCGCTTTGCAGATCATCAAAATTCAACGTGCTGTCAAACCTGTATAATGGATAATAACAATTCTCATCTTTGAGATAGATCTCCATTTTGAGCATAAGCTTTCTCGTTCTCAGGGTTAGCTTATTCTCTTTCACATTTGTTGTATCATACGTACCAAACCATAATTTTTTAATACAGGCTACCGCAGACAACTTTGAATCTTTATTTAATTGAAGGCGCGAATTAAAAAATGATAAAACTTCATTCGTTATGCCCCCCTTAAAGCATATTATTCGAACCCCGTTATCTTTTTCACCGGGATAGTAATAGCCGGCTTTTGAGTCATCGGGCCGTACATCACACACAGTTATTGAACCAAACGGCACTTTTACCCTGGCAACTTCAGTTTTAACCAGGTTTATAAAATGACAATCATATTTTTCACCGGGCTGAGTTTGTGAATAGGAGACAATAAAAAATAATATGCAGCAGGCAGCCGCAATAATCCTGATTTGGGGCATTCGGTTTCGATTTACGGTTGGGGTTCTACGTTTTTGGACTCAGTCCACTTTTTCAAAACAAAACTATTTACGTCATTTTTTTTATTACCTGGAATGTTTGAAAAAGATTGTGACATGAATCAATAAACTTTTCCTGTCTCCATATCTACCTGCAAAGGATAAGCCGAAATAAACGAGGGAGTGCCAACATTGATAGCCGCTTTCGACGCCGTCAGAATGTTCGAAGGAGAATTGAGGTGATAATTATAGTTTTCGTTGCGCATGTTGGCATAAAGGTCAAATGTATTTCCTTGTCTTACGGTCTTAAAAGGCATAAGGTTTGGTTTGATGTAAAGATCTTTCCCGTCAAAAAATCCCCAATAATCAATAAAGACAATTTCTTCCCCACTTTGTTTGATTAATACATCCATCGATTGCTTTGTTTTCTTCCATTTGAAATCCGGGTAAGTCACTTTATTATTTTTGAAATCTTCAAATGTTAAGAAAATACCCCTGGCTAATTTTTGTTCAGTTAGTCCCGGAAGCTCGAAACGTGAACGATAGCCCGAATGAATCTCCGCTGTTGAGAAATTCTTTTTTTTCTGTAGCACCATTTCGATTTCAGTCGATTGTATACTACGCATTAATGAATCAAATGGCATCAACAGAAGTGATAGATCATCTTTATCTTCTTCCTGTTCAATGGAGAAATTATGGTCAACGCGGATCAGTGCCTGGTATTTATCTGCCGATCCGATAAAAACATCCATATTCGCCAGGCACACTGTGTTTTTAGGCAGGTAGCTTAACAGCGATGAAAAATCTATTTTCTTAGTGTGTAAAATCTGATTCGTGGCGCCATATTCCAGCCAAAGTTTTTTTACGACTATAAGGAGAGTCACGGAGGAAGCCGGGTCAAGGTTGTTTTTAAAATAATTATTGAGATAGGCACCAAAGCTTTGCTGCAATCCACCTTTTATTTCCAGTCTTGTATCGGTTCGCTTTTCAGCGTATCCAATCTTTGTTGTATCAAACCGGTAGTCGAGGATTTCAATTTTATAAAAAGGCAATTTGAAATTATAGGAGAAATGAGCGGAATCAAATTTCAGGAAACGTTGTTTTGTCTTCGAAATATCCGGGTCGTATTGGCAACTGCCAGTAAGAGAAGTGCTCAATGCTAAACAAGATAAAAGTATGAGACGGATACACCACATAGGATGTTATTGTTTATAAATCACTCCGTCTTTCATCACAAATACTACTTTTCCGAAAACTTTTGAATCAGTCAAAGGATCACCATCTACCGCAACGATATCCGCCAACTTTCCGGCCTCAACACTACCTAATCTTTCTTTTTGTCCCAGGAGATCGGCGGCATTGATTGTAGCGGCTTTGATTGCATCCATCGGTTTCATTCCGGCTTCGATCATGTAACCAAATTCCATCCAGTTCAT
>AR_comb_assmDRAFT_10281189_pt1 | contig 11611 bp, 8 predicted proteins | sample ArasoioldDNA_FD_10543 | JGI IMG/M metagenome (IMG submission 10543) | reverse complement strand
CCTCGACGAGGCGTCGGTGACGGGCACTGAGACCGTGCTGCTGGCTGCGGCCAGTGCACCGGGGTGCACGGAAATCCGCCACGCGGCAACGGAGCCTCATGTCGTCGAATTGTGCGAATTCCTGGCCAAGATGGGCGCCCGTGTTACTGGCATCGGCAGCTCGACGATCCGTGTTGACGGCGTCCCGCGGCTGCACGGCGCGCAGCATCGGCTGGGTGGCGACTACATCGAGGCCGGCAGCTGGGCGGTCATCGCTGCGATTACGGGAGGTGAGATGGCCATCGACGGCGCACGCGATGAAGACATGGAGGTCGTCGGGTCGGTCCTGAAGCGAATGAATGTCACATGCGGGATGAACGGCGGCACGTTCGAAGTCAAGCAGTCTAAGCCGAGAGCCGTACGCCGCATCACAACCGGTCTCTGGCCGGGATTCCCGAGTGACCTCGTGAGTCTGGTGACCGTTCTGGCGACGCAAGCCGAAGGACGTACGCTGGTCCACGACTGGATGTACGAACTGCGGTTGTTCGCTCTGGAGCAGATGAGCGGCATGGGCGCGGATCTCTTTCTCGCGGACGCGCACCGGATCATCGTCACCGGGCCGACACGGCTGCGCGGCGGCCGTATGCTCGATACGCGCGACCTGCGATCGGGAATGTCGCTGATCGCCGCGGGACTCGCGGCTGATGGGCAAACGCGTGTCGCCCCGCTCGAGACCGTCGAGCGGGGCTACAGCCACCTCGTCGATCGCCTCAAGGCGCTCGGCGCGAAGATCGCGAAAGTGGAGTAACTAACGTCAGCGCGAGGCGCGCAGCTTCAGTGCTGAAATCCAGTTCACGACCATAGTGATCGGTGGGACGACGGCATTGTCGCCGCCGACCGGGACGTTCACAAGGAAACGCTGGCCGTCGCGTGCGACGGCGTAAGTCGACATGCCCGCGTTAGCAAACAACTCGCGAGGCGTGGACACTTCCGCGCTTTGGTCGAGCGCAATCGACACCGCCATCAGCTTGCGATCAGGCGTGATGTAGAAGAGCTCCTTGCCGTCCGAGCGCCACGTTGGCTGTTCACCACCCGTCGTTGAGAGCTGATACTTGGCGCCGGTGGCCGGAATCGACTGCACGTACACCTGTGTCTGGCCCGATTCGTTTGACTGATAGGCCATCCAACGCGGCGGCCCGGGAGACGGCGCAAACCGTGCGTCCGATTCCTCGAACGGCGTCTGCAGGTATGACGCCGGTTTGCGCTCGCCCTCGAGGGGCAGCAACCACAGATCGAGCCCTGTGGTCTGGCCTTGCTGCTGATAGACGATCCAGCGGCCATCGTTCGACCAGTCGAGGCTGAATGCGTTCACGCCGCCCTGCAGCAGCAACTGTTCGGTGCCGCCTCCGCTCGCAGGTTTCACGTAAAGCCCCGCTGAATAGGCGCTAACCGGCTGAATCGCGAACAGGAGCCGCGTGCCGTCGGGTGACCAGACCGGATTGCGATTGGCGCCAGGCCGAAAGGTGAATCTCGTCATCACGTCGCGGTTCACGTCCTGCAGCCAGATGTCGGAGGTTGACCCGCCGCGAACACCGAAGGCTATCGTCCGGCCGTCCGGTGAGAGGGCGGGCCCAACCCCATCGTAGCTGCCGGGTTTGGTCGCCGTGCCCAGACGCTTTCCGGATCGATCAACCCACACCAACTCGCGGTTGGTGGTGATGTCGCCGGTGCGATATGCGAGCACGCCACGGTCGGATACCGAGAACGCGGCATTCCCCGTGTTGATGGTGAAGGGCACGTGTTCCGCGACTGGAAATATGTCTCCGGCAAAGCTGCGCGTTCCTATCTCGAACCGCTGCGCCATCAACGTTTCGTCTCTGCGGAAGAGCACATAACCCAGCCCGTCATCCCCAATGGTGTAGGCGGCGTTTGTCTGATCTGGTAATAAGCGCGCAGACCCCGATCCGTCGAGAGCGCCGACGTAAACGCCGGCGCTCTCGGCCTTGTTCGACCCCGCGTTGTAGAGAAAATGCACGCCGTCGGGTAGAAACCTCGGAAAGCGATGTCCGTCCAGTTCGCCGGGCGTCAGCTGCGTCACAGGTGTTGGCATGCCGCCGGCATCGGACACGCGAAGAATGGCGCTGGTGGGACCAGCTGAAAACAGGATGATTCCGTTCCGGTTCCACGTCCCGCCGCGGCCGCTCGGAGAATCGCATAGTGTTTGCGGCGGGCCGCCTCCGGCTGCGATCTTCTTCAACTTGCCTTGCGCGAAGAACCCGAGGTACATACCGTCGGGTGACCAGAATGGGTAGCTCGCGCCGTCGGTTCCCGGCAGCGGCCGCGCTTCCAACGCCTCAAGCGAGCGCACCCATATCTGATCCGGTCCACCTTTCGATGTCACGAAGGCGATCGCCCTGCCGTCCGGCGATAGTGTAAACAGCTCCGCCGTTGCTGGACCTGGCGGTGGAATCTGGAACCTCAGGCTGCGCTCCGACACGGGCGTGCCGGCGCGCATCCAGAGGCCGGCGAACACAGCCGCCGCAACGACGGCGAGCGCTGCAACGGACCATGCCGCCCACACCCGGCGCTGTTCGGAGGTCCGCTGCCCAGTGTCCGCCTGGACGGGCTGCGCCGCACGCAGCTCCGAAAGCGAGGTGAGCGCTTCGAGCGCGAACGCAAGATCCCTCGTCGACTGGAATCGCGCTGTGGCGCTCTTCTCCAGACACCGATCGACGATGCGCGCGAGACCAGGTGGGACACGACCATCGCTTGATGTAATGTCGGGCGGGTCTTTCGCCAGGATTGCGCTCATCGCGTCCGCAGTCGTGTCTCCGCGGAACGCGCGCAGGCCCGTGACCATTTCATACAGAATCGCGCCGAAAGCGAAGATGTCGGCGCGATGATCGGCAGCCTGTCCGCGCACCTGTTCCGGCGCCATGTAACCAACAGTGCCAAGTACCACGCCCGGCAGGGTATCGGGGCTGACCCGCGCGGCTTCGAAGCCGGTCGGCATGATGCTTATGCCGGCGGCAACGACGTCCGGCTGTATGAGTTTGGCAAGACCGAAATCGAGAATCTTCACGCGTCCGTCGGACGTAATGAAAATGTTTTCGGGCTTCAGATCGCGGTGGACGATCGTGCGTTCGTGCGCCGCTGCCAGACCATGCGCAAGCTGCACCGCGTAGTCGAGCACCTTGCGGATTGGCAACGGACCGGTGATGCGGTCGCGCAGCGTCGACCCCTCCAGGAGTTCCGACACGATGTACGGGGAGTTGTCATGGCTGCCGATGTCGTAGACGGCCAGAAGCGACGGATGGTTGAGCGCCGCCGCCGCACGCGCTTCCTGTTCGAAACGCGCCAGCCGCTGCGGATCCGCCGCAAAGGATCCGGGCAGGATCTTGAGGGCGACATCACGACCTAGACGTGTATCGCGTGCGCGATACACCTCGCCCATGCCGCCGGCGCCAAGGGCGGACATGATCTCGTACGGTCCGAGTCGAGTGCCGGGACCGAGCGGCATCAGCTGGATGCTTGTTGTGTTTTACGCCGTCGCGCCGGCGAAGCTGCGGATGGCATCAGCTTCCGAGTCGAACGTCTCGAAGACGTTCACCAGCTTCGAGATCACCAGCAGGTCGTGCAGCCGCTTGGTCAGGTTCACCAGACGGATCTGACCGCCGTTATTGTTCGCTGTCGTCGATGACGCGACCAGCGCGCCAAGACCGGAGCTGTCGACGTAGGAAACGCCGCCGAGATTCAAAAGTATCTGCTTGCGCCCCTGAAACATCAGGCTGTGAACTTTGTCCTTCAACAGCGCGTCGCCGTCGCCGAGCACCAGCTTGCCGTCGCAATCGAGCACCGTTACCGAACCTACGGCGCGCTCCTGAATCGTCATGTCGTTCTCCTGCGGTGTTCCGGATTGAATTCGGTGGTTTAAAGCACGCGGATTATAGCCGTTCGCTATAATCCGCGCACGCTGCAACCCGCCATGGAAGACGCACGCCTCGAAGTCACCGATGCCCTCGGTCGCCGGACGGTCGTTCTGGACAAGCCCACTTTCACCATCGGGCGCCGGTCCGTCAACGATCTGCAGCTGACGGGGACGGACGTGTCGCGCGACCATGCGGAAATTCTCCGTAACGACGGCCAGTATCTGGTGCGTGATCGCGGCTCCCGGTGCGGTACCTACGTCAACGGTGTCCAAGTGACGGAACGTCGTCTGGCGCATGGCGATCGCATCCAGGTCGGACGCGTGGCCGGCGCGCAGCTGCTGTTCCTGACGCACGAGACGCGCGACACGGAATCGCGCGGCGGCGCATCCGCCATCGTCGGCGGCTTCCGGCAGATCGCGACACTGCTCGAAGCGCTGCGCGGCCTCGGCGGCAACCGCGTGCTCGACGAAGTCTTGACGCTGGTCATGGATGCGGCAATCGACGTCACCGGCGCGGAGCGCGGATTCGTGATGCTCGCCAATGACGCTGGAGAGCTCGAGCCGAAGGTCGCGCGCATGCGCGGCCGCATGTCGATTGCCGGCGGGCGCTTCGAGACAAGCCGCAAAATCCCGGAGCAGGTGTTCGCGACGGGGAAGCAAATGGTGATTGCGGACCTGCCGGACGTCCAGTTCAAAGAGGATCATCTTGCAACCATCGCGCACGGCATCCGCCAGGTGCTGTGCGTACCGCTGCTGCTGGTGCGCTACGTGGATTCGCCCGGCGCGCCCGTCGAAGCGAAGGCGATCGGCGTGCTGTATCTCGACAGCCGGGAGAAGGGCGCGCTGTTGTCGCAGGGCACGCGGACGGCGCTCGAGACGCTGGCCGCCGAGGCCGCAGTCGCTATCGAGAACGCGCGGCTGTATCGCGAGGCGATCGAGAAGGGGCGCATCGAGGAAGAGCTGCGGATGGCGTCGCAGATTCAGCAGGCGCTGCTGCCGAAGGCGCGCACACGCGGCAGCTTCTATGACGCGAGTGCCACATCGATCGCATGTCGTGCGATCGGTGGCGATTTCTTCGAGTACATCGATCTGCCCGATGGCAGCTTCGGCTTTGCGCTCGGCGACGTCTCCGGCAAGGGGCCGCCGGCGGCGCTGCTGACGGCGATGCTGCAGGGGATTTTCTCGACGCAGTCGTTTGCGCCGGTCGAGCCAGCGGCGATGCTGACACGCGTGAACAAGGCGCTGCTCGCGCGCGGCATCGAGAGCCGCTTTGCCACAATCTTTTTCGCCATCCTGAGGCGGGACGGCCGGCTGACCTACTGCAACGCCGGCCAGAGTCCGCCGCTGCTCTTCACGGCGAGCGGGGTGAAGAAGCTCGAAACCGGCGGCATGATCGTCGGCCTGTTCCCGCACGCCACCTACGATCAGGAAGACGTTCAGCTGGCGGCCGGCGATCTCATCGCCGTGTTCAGCGACGGCGTGTCGGAAGCGATGAACCCGGCGGGGGAGGAATACGGCGAAGCGCGCGCCCAGCAGGTGATTGAGCCGAACTGGCTGGAACCGAGCGACGCGGTGTTGCAGACGCTGCTCGAATCGGTCCGCGGTTTCGCGCACGGCGCGCCGCAGAATGACGACGTTACCGCGCTCATTGTGCGGTATACGCCAACGCGGACCTGACGCTCAGGCCGGCTTCGCCTTCAGCACGCCGATCTGCACGAGCATCCCGGTGAAGTCGTAGATGCGCCGCTCGTGCACGAAGAGACCATTCTCGACTCGGCACACGAGCACGATCGGCAGCTGCGCCGGGCGGCCGGTCGGTGCCATCCCCATCAAGCCGCCGGTATCGGTTGCGGAGAGCGTCACGACCTGGACGACGTTGTCACCATCGATGATCAGAGCGTCCTGAGTGACTCTGGCGTCAGTGAGCGCGCCGAAGAAGGCGGCGAACACCGATATGATCGCCTCTCGTCCCTGATGCGTACCGCCAAGCGGACTTTCGACCACCGCATCGTTGGCGTAAAGCTCGCCGAGCGTTTCCACGTCATGCTCGTTGCTCGCGTGCATCCGCCGCTCGAACAGCTCGACGATGGCCTCTCGAGTCATATGTGTCCTCTCACGCAGGGCGCGCCTTCAGTACGCCAACCTGCACCAGCATGCCAGTGAAATCGTAGATGCGCCGCTCGCGCGCGATCTTATCGCCGCGCAGCTCGTAGGTGAAGACGGCCGGAACGCGAAAATGCTTGCCGCTCGCAGGCAGTCCCATCAGCCCGCCGACGTTCGTCCCTTCGATGGTCAGCACCTCGACAACCTGGTTGGCGTCGATTAGCCGATGCTCGATGGTCAGCGTCATGTCGGCGAAGGCGTGGAAGAGAGCGTCGAGCGCCTGGGCGGCAGCGGCGGGACCGTGGTGCGTCCCCGCCGTCGGGCTGTCGATGAGCGCATCGTCGGCATAGTCGGAGGCGAGCGCCGCGGCATCCATTTCGCCGAAGGTCTCCTCGCGGCGTGCGAACATCGCCGCAATCTCATCACGCGTCATTTCTTCAAGGCCTCACGCCAATTGAGGACGACGGTCATGGGGACAGTCACAGTGCCCTCGATGGGGACGTTTATCAGGAATCGCTGTCCGTCGGCGGATGGTTCGTATTGCGCGCGAAACCCGGCAGACACCTGTGGCCCGTTGAGAAAATTGGCCTCAAAGAGCGGATGGGGCGTTCCAACGTTCGCTGCGGAATCGCCGCTGATGGAGACAGCCATCAGATGCCCATCCGACGCGTAGTAATAGAGTTCCTTGGCATCGCGTCGCCAGCGTGCATGCACCCCTCCGCCCTGTGATACCTGCCACTTGCCGGTACCGGTGCCGAAATTGCGGATATACACCTCATAGATTCCCGACTCATTGGAGTAATACGCCAGCCAGCGACCGTCCGGCGAGACCTGCGCCGCATTTTGGTTGAACCCAGCCTTCAGTAACGGTGCGGGTTTAGGATCTCCGCTCAACGCCATAATGCCGGTGTCGTTGACGTTCATCCGGTAAATGAGGAACTGGCCATCGGGAGACACGCTGTATGGCGTCATGTCGTCGGACGATTTCAGAAGCCGCTGATCGTCGCCGACGCCATTAGCCGATTTTTGAAAGATGTTGAAGACTCCACTGTCACGGTCCGACGCAAAAATCACGCGTCCACCATCCGGCGACCAGACGGGATAGATGTCGTTGGCCGGATCGAATGTCAGGCGCGAGCGCACATTGCGGGCCATGTCGTGAATCCAGATGTCCTGATTACGACCTTCGAGATCGACAATTTCAAACACGACACGCGTACCGTCGGGCGATAGCGCGGGGTTCCTCAGGTATCCGGGCTCTCCGACGTTGCCCATCGGCCGCCCCGTGCGATCAACCCACATCATCTGCGTGCGCTGAGCGGAACCGCCCGCGCGATAGGCGAGAACTCCATTCTCCGTAGCTGAAAATGCCCCGTATTCATACGCATCGCGTAATACCTGTGTCGCCACCGCCACCGGTTCGCCTGTCGTCGCAGCGTTCGCCGCATCGAACGGCTGCGCGAATAAGGTGCCCTGCCTCAAGAACAGCAGGTGATTAGCCGTGTACTGCGCGTGGGAGTCCGCCTGAACGATGGCGCGCGTCGAGGGTGACGACAGCGACCCGACGAGAATTCTGTTCGCCGGAAAGGCGAGAAAGATGAAATGGTCCCCGTCCGGCAGGAAGACCGGGAAACGATGGAAGTTCTCCCGTTGCATTGGATCCGGCCGAGTTATGGGGACCGCCTGGCCGCCAGTCGCCGAAATACGGAACAGACCACCTGTGCTGCTCGGCGCGAACACGATTTGCCCGTTCGAGTGCCAGGTAGCGCCGGCACCGAGGCCCACATCTGTCAGCGACAGGATCTCGCCCGACTCGATATCAATCGTTTTCAGTTTCCCGCCGGCGAAGAAGCCGATTCTCCGGCTGTCCGGAGACCAGAAGGGATACCGGCCGAGCTCGGTACCGTTGAGCGGATGCGCGTCGAGGTCGGACAGCGTTCGCACCCACAACATCGTGGCTCCGACATTTCCCCGCTGAGCGCCGAACACCAGGCGCTTACCGTCGGGTGACACGAGAGTCTCCATCATGCCAGTGGTGTTTCCCAACGGGGTGTTCGGCGGGAGCGAAATCGAGAGTTTCGTCAGTGGTAGGGACGGGGCGGCGCCCTTGAGCGACCGCACATACGTACCGATGGCAACCGCCGCAATGATCAGGGCGACGGCCCCGCCTGCGACGAACATTCGGCCCGTCCGCGATAACCGTCGGGGCGCAATAACCTCGGATCCGCTCGACGCCCACGACAACTCACGCATGACGTCGGCGGCTGTCTGCCATCTCTCGTCGGGATCTTTGACCAGACATCGCTGGACGATGTGGTCGAGCGGCGGCGGCGCAAGCGGCTGTAGCGACGACATTGCCGGCGGCTCGCGGTCGAGAATCGCGGCGATGACGCTCGCCTGGGATTTGCCTTCAAACGCGCGCTTGCCGGTGACCATCTCGTAGACGATGGCGCCGAACGCGAAAATGTCACTGCGCGCATCGGCCTCGCGGCCTTCGACCTGTTCGGGCGCCATGTATTGAAGCGTGCCGAGGATCGTGCCTTGCGCGGTGACAGGGGAGTGCGCGGTCGGAAGGATCGAGACGCTGGACAGCGTACCGAGCGGCGACGCCTTTGCTAAACCAAAGTCGAGCAGCTTCGCACCCGCCTTGGTCAGCATGATGTTGCCCGGCTTCAAATCGCGGTGCACGATGCCGGCCCGGTGCGCCTTGTCGAGCGCTTCGGCAATCTGAATGGCGTAGCGCAGCGCCTGGTCGAGCGGCAACGCGCCTTTCGCTAAACGACTGGCGAGCGTCTCACCCTCGAGGTACTCCATGACGAGAAACGCGGTGCCGTGCTCCTCGCCGATGTCATAGAGCGTGCAGATGTGCGGATGATTGAGGGCCGCGACGGCGCGTGCCTCGCGATCGAAGCGTTCGCGGAAGGTGGGATCCGAGGCAACTGCCGCCGGCAGAATCTTGATCGCCACGGTGCGATCGAGCCGCGTGTCGCGTGCGCGATAAACCTCGCCCATCCCGCCGGCGCCAATGGCACCGACGACTTCATACGGCCCGAGACGAGTGCCGGGACCGAGAGCCATTGGGGTGTTCTGAACGCGCGAATTCTGCCACGGATGACGTAGGCCTCGATGGCAAATTTTGAAATATCGCTGGATGCTCGGAGGTGGGCCGCCAAACACCGCGTATTCGCGAGTGGGCACGATACGCGCAAACAAAACCCGTGAACGCGCGATGCTACGATGGAGGGCTCGATGGGTCTGACGACGCTTGCAATTGAAGTTGGCAATCCGGCGAATCCGGACTCTCGGACAAATGTGGACTTCCTCATCGACTCGGGCGCCGTCTACTCGTTTGTCCCGCGCCATGTCCTCACTGCGCTCGGCATTACGCCTCACTCGACGCAGCGTTTCCGCCTGGCCGATGGATCGTCAATCGATCGTGAACGCGGTGATGCGCTCTATTTCTACAAGAACCAGCGCGGCGCTGCTCCCGTTATTTTCGGGGAGCCTGGCGATGCGGCATTGCTTGGCGCGGTGACGCTGGAGTCGCTCGGATTCGTTCTCGATCCGCTGCGTCGCGACTTGATCCCGCTGCCAATGGTCGCCGGCGGTTCGCCCACACTGCGCTGAGCCGCTGCAGCGGGACGCGCGCTAGTGGAGCAGCGCCGGACGGCCGCGGTCGACCGTCACCTCACGCACCGGCGTCGTGATGATGCGCTCGCCGTCAGCGACGATTTCCATGCGGAACCCAACGCCAATCCATCCGGTCTTCAGGAGGCTGCCGCCGAACCCTGATCCGTCGATGCGCGCGGCGGTGGCGTCGCGAAAGAACCGTCCGCCCTGCACGAGCACCGAGGTGCCGTGCGAAACGATCACCCGATACGTGGAGTTGCGCGTGCGCACTAGCAGAGTGGTGAGCGGGTCGAGATCGCGCAGGTAGATGCCCGGGGCATCGGTGAGCTCGCCGACGAAGCCGTCAAGCGTCGTGCGGCGCGTGACCAGCGTCGAGCTTGGAGAAATGGTGGAGGCGTCCGCCACGTGCTAAGCGGATTCTACCGCCGATCAGCGCTGCGGCGGTGCGGGCGCGAGCGTCCCGGGGATCGGTTGTGCAGGCTGCGGTTGCTGACCCGGCGACTGCGCGGGCGGCGCCGGCTGCGGAGCACCGGGAACCGGCGGAGCAGGAACGGGCGGCACCGTGACGGGTGGCGTCTGGATGATCGGCAGCTCGATTAACGGCGCGTTTGCGTCGTTGCTCACGCGGAACGGCCGCAGATCGTCCTGACTCAGGTCGAGCACGCGAATGATGTGCGGAGTCAGCGTGAGCACAACATCGGTTTGCGTCGTCTCTTTGCGGTTGTGCGCGAACAGACGGCCGAGCACAGGGAGATCGCTCAGGCCCGGTACTCCTTCGAGCACCGTTCGCTCATCGTCACGAATCAGACCTGCCAGCAGATTCGTCTCGCCGTCGCGCAGCCTGATGGCGGTCGTGATCTCCCGGTTGCCGAACGTCGGCAGCCCACCGAACCCGGTTCCCGATAAGCTCGTGACCACGACTTTGAGAGCAAGCGACACGTCATCGTCATGGTGCGTGCGCGGTGTGATGTCGATGTTCACGCCGATGTTCTGATATTGGAACGACGTGATCGGCTGCTGCTGGACGCCGCCGGTGGCAATCGGTGCGAATGTGGTGACCGGCACCGGCACCTGCTCGCCGAATCGTGCTTGCGCCGCGACACCTTCCGACGTGCGCAGCTGCGGATTCGCCAGCGTTCGTGTATTGGAGTCGCTCTTGAGCAGGCGATAGTAGAGGGCCGGCAGGTTCGTCAGGATGATGTCGGTCTGCGACAGGTTCATCAGGTTTTCAAGCGTCAACTTGTCGCGGTTGACGTCGGCGGCCCCGTTGATTCCCGGTGAACCCGGGCTGGCGATCTGCAGACCGTACTCGAGCAGCTTCGTTCGGTTTACCTCGAGCAGTTCGACGTCGATGACCACCTCGGGCCGTGCCTTGTCGATCGCCTGAATGATGCGTCCTGCGGCCGCCACGCGCTCCGGCGTGTCCTTGATGGTCAGGGCATTGGTCGCAGTCAGCGGCGCAATGCGCCGCGCATCGACAACGATGCGAAGCAGGTCGATCGTTTCTTTCAGATCCGCATTGCTCAAATAGAACGTGCGGACGACCTCTTCCTCGTATTCGCGCCGCTTGGCCGCCGTATCCGGAATGACCGTCACCGTGCGCTGGGTCGTGACCTTGTAAAAGTTGTGGGTCGCGGATGACACAGCCGCAAGCGCCTGGTCGAGCGTCACGTTGCTCAAATCGATGCTGATGCGGTCATCGCGGAACGACGGATCGAAGACGATGTTCAGGTTGGCGTAGCGGGCGATCACGGTATAAACGTCGCGCACGCTGGCGTCGCGGAATACGAGCGACGAAGGCAGTCGCACGTCTGCCGGCAGCTCGAACCCCGCGGGTCCCAGGTTCTGCGACCGATCGATCAGCGTCTCGAGCTCGGTTTTCCCCTCACCGCGCACGACGATCTTCGTGCGCAGCTGCTCCCGTACTTTTTTCAGCGCGTCGTCTATGTCGCCGCTGCTCGGATTCAACTC
>AR_comb_assmDRAFT_10301471_pt1 | contig 11613 bp, 11 predicted proteins | sample ArasoioldDNA_FD_10543 | JGI IMG/M metagenome (IMG submission 10543) | reverse complement strand
TCTGAGTTAATATAAGCCACCGCCTTCTGTTTTAATTCCTGCTGGTGATCTTCGGCCCACTCAGTAGAGCCAAGCAACGCAGGTTCTTCGCCATCCCATGCGCAGTAGACGATCGTGCGCCTAGGCCGAAATCCTTTTTTTGCCAATTCACCAACAGCTCGTGCTTCATCAAGCTCGGCCACCATGCCACTTAACGGATCTTGTGCGCCATTTACCCAGCCATCATGGTGATTGCCGCGAAGGACCCATTCATCAGGAAAGTCGCTTCCCTGCATTTTCGCAATAACGTTATACAAAGGCTTTTGATCCCAGTTAAACTCCAGCTTTAGATGCACTTTATCCTTGCTTGGTCCCACATGATAAGTTATCGGCAAAGCACCCCGCCAGGCAACGGGCACCGTCTGTCCTCCCAGCGATTGTAAGAAAGGCAGTGCGTCTTCATAAGATATCGGCAACACCGGAATCTTCATGATAGTGTTAGCATCTTTCCTGTCCAGGCGTTTTGCATCCTTTGTAGCACCAACATCTGGTGTCAGCGGATCCCCAGGTCTCACAGGCATATCCATCACAGAACCTCGTTGCGCGCCGGACGCCGGTCGAAAAGGGCCCGTGGGATAAACATCGCCCTGCGCGTAGCCATCATCCGCTGGGTCCGAATAAATAATGCAGCCAACAGCTCCATGCTCGTAAGCAACCTTCGGTTTTATCCCTCTCCATGATCCTCCATATTTGGCAATCACAATTTTCCCCTTTACGTCTATTCCCATTCTTTCCAGTTCCTCATAATCGGCCGGTACGCCGCGATTCACAAAGACCAATTCTGCCGTAATATCGCCATCAGCCGAATATGCATTGTAAGTGGGTAGTTGCTCGGTCTTTTGTCCCGAGGTTTTATCCTCTTTCAAGGGGGGCTCGTCAAGTTTTGCTTTGAAAGGTTTAGTTCCTAAAAGTTCAAGCACTCTTGTCTTAGGCGTTGGAAACAAGGGGTAGTATATAGCGATTTCCGTCTGGTAACCCCAACTGCGAAAAAGGTTTGCCATGTATTCTGCATTCGTTTTGTCTTGCGGACTGCCTACATGATGCGGATGAGAGCTTAGGAATTGCATCCATTCATCCTGGTCCCGGGGGTTTAGCGCGGCATCGAATTGCTTTTCCCAGTCTAACTGTTTAACACCGTTTGCTTCGCTGAAGCCCACCATTTTTTGACCGTATCCAAGTGATATTGACAGGGTTAAGATTAAGAGAAGAAAGAGCTTTTTCATTACGGGCAATTTTTTTGGGTGCGAACTTAAGTAATTCTATTGGCATATTGGCGGGCGAAGCTGAACGGTCCTAGTCATTAGCCCTTTTGAGCCACATCAGATTTAATCCTTTTTTAAGCAGCTGTGATTTGATAATCCTGAACAATATCTTAAATTCGAATATCCTTAAATTCCTTCCTAGTATTCTACGAACTCCATTCCGTGTATCTCTTGTGAACAGACCTTAACTATTTAAATTGTCTCTATGACTCCCGAGTTGAAGAGTGCCTGTGAGTTAGTTTTCCAGGAACACAAGTTATCCGCTCAGCCTATTAAATGGGATCGCGAAGCCTTCCGCGGAAAAATATCAATTGGTTTATCTGAAATGGCCAAGGAAACACTGGTACAAAAGAACATCATCTTGTTACCTGGCAAACCAAAAAAAATATTTACACAATTAAACCCAGACGTGGCTACGGCAGGCAGTTTTGAAGAAGCGGAAAAAATCATTGAAACCAAAGTGCCGGGTAGCGTAACCACTGCGAATTATGACGCTGAGGCTTATATTACCAATCATGTTTTTGGTTTTTCTGCTACACCAGTGCAGCGCAAGTCGCAAAAAACTGAAAAGAGGATATCCACAGTTGCAGCAGGCGATGGAAAATGGTACATGAAGCCATTTTATTTATACGTTGCCTGGCCAATTTGTGGTGCAGCGGCCGGTCTTTTGATCTCTCTTCTGATGGATTTTGTTTATACTGCGCTTTTCTCAAAATAATAATTCCGTCAACCGCGTAGCAATCACAGAGGTCAGCAATTCCGTAAAACTCCTACATTCACATCATGCAGGCGTTAACCTTCGGCGGAAAAAAGATTATTGAATACAGCACGGTCAAAGATCCTGAATTGCTTCTCCCCACGGATGTGATTGTGCGAATTACAATGGCGAGCATCTGTGGGTCGGACCTGCACGTCTATCACGGGCTGGAGACCGGTCTGGATTGCGGAACGATCATGGGCCATGAGTTTACTGGCATTATCGAAGAGGCTGGTCATGACGTAAAAAGATTTACAAAAGATACCCGGGTACTCAGTCCGTTTACCACTTCCTGCGGCAAGTGTTTTTATTGTCTTATGGGTCTTACATGTCGTTGTGAAAAAGGGAATCTGTTCGGCTGGGTTGAAAATGGTCAGGGTCTTCAGGGTGCGCAAGCCGAGTACATTCGGGTACCCATGGCAGATAGCACATTGTTCCCGTTAAGTGCTGATGTCAGTGAGAAAAAAGGATTGTTACTGGGTGACGTTTTTTCAACCGGTTACTTCTGCGCTGAAAATGCCGGGATAAAACCAGGCGCTGTTTATGCAGTGATCGGCTGCGGACCTGTTGGCTTGATGACAATAATTGCAGCGAAACATCTTGGTGCCGAAAAATTACTTGCAATTGATCTTATCGAGGAACGACTGTCACAAGCGCAACGATTCGGAGCAATCGCATTGAATCCATCCCTTGTTGATGTCAAAGAAGAAATATTGCATGCCACTGCCGGTCGCGGTGCTGATGCCATCATGGAGGTTATCGGCAGTGATAAGGGATTGAGGCTAGCGATTGATCTGGTTCGTCCCGGCGGAACGATTTCATCAGTCGGTGTTCACACGGCAAATAGTTTTTCGTTCTCGCCCGGGGAAGCGTACAATAAAAATCTTACTTATAAAACTGGCCGCTGCCCGGCCCATTTTTATGTTGAAAAACTTTTGCGTGAACAGGTGCCTCAGCGTTATTCAATAGAAGATATCATCACACATCAGTTTACTTTGAAAGAAGGGCCGACTGCTTACAATGTGTTTGATAAAAAAATCGACAACTGTATTAAAGCTGTTCTCATGAAGTAACCTGATTGCCAGTGGGTGAGATTGCTCCGTCGCATCAATCGCACAAAAGCTACGCTTCGCTCCTCGCAATGACGAATACCACGAGGATGAAGTCCACGATGTTGCCCGAAGTGCTGGGCTATCTGGGTGACCAAAGAACTCGAAAATCCTAACTTAATTATTACATCTGCTTTATTTCCGCAATCAAATCCTGGAGTACTTTTTTGGCATCGCCGAATAGCATCGAAGTTTTTTTACGAAAAAAAAGTTCATTTTCAATTCCTGCATAGCCAGGTTTCATGCTGCGCTTATTTACAATAATTGTTTTGGCGAGCTCCACATCAAGAATAGGCATTCCATAAATCGGAGAAGCAGGATCGGTTTTAGCGGCAGGATTTACTACATCGTTTGCTCCGAGCACCAGCACGATATCTGTCGATGAAAATTCTTCATTGGCCTCTTCCATTTCTTCGAGCTTTTCATAACTCACATCGGCCTCTGCCAGCAATACATTCATGTGACCCGGCATGCGGCCAGCCACGGGATGAATTGCATATTTCACGTCAACCCCACGATCATTCAATAGTTTTTCCAAATCATGGCATGCGTGCTGAGCCTGCGCCACAGCTAATCCGTAGCCAGGGACAATGATAACTTTATTTGCGTAGGCCATCGCAACAGCGGCGTCGCTGATATGAATCTCTTTATAAGCGCCTTGTTGTTTAGCTGCTGCACCCGCACTGCCTCCCCCAAATGAACCGATCAGGACATTGGCAAGTGAACGGTTCATCGCTTTACACATTAATACCGTAAGAAGCGTACCGGCAGCCCCAACGAGAATACCACCAGTGAGCATGACTTTGTTATTGTACAAAAATCCACCACAAGAGGCCGCGACACCTGTAAAGGAATTGAGTAAAGAAATTACTACTGGCATATCAGCCCCGCCTATCGGCATCACAAATAGAACACCGTACAGCAATGCCAGAAGAAAGACGATATATAGGAGAAAAGCATTTGACGAGTTCAGATCAGCAATCAAATATCCTGCGAGTCCGAGGGTGGTGAGAAGAATAAGAATATTTACAATATGCTGTCCATTAAAAGCAAAATCTTTGATTCGTCCATTCAATTTTCCCCAGGCAATCATCGATCCCGCAAATGAGACCGAACCGATGATTAAGCCGAGCAAAATTATCAGTAAGGTTCCCCTAGCCTCTTGCGTTAGCAAAAGCTCATTGACGCCTAAAACTTTATTGCGTGTTAAATGATTAAACTCTACAATTGAAATTAATGCTGCGCAGGCGCCACCCATGCCATTGAACATACTTACCATCTCTGGCATGGCGGTCATCTTTACTTTTTTTGCAGCAAGAGTACCCACAACACCTCCAATCAAGATGCCGGTGAAAATCCATATATGGTTGTGCAGCCTGTTGCCCTCGTCGTCACGATATAAAAAAATAGTCCCAAGAATGGCGATCGTCATACCAAAGGCCGCCACAAGATTTCCTCTTCTTGCGCTTTGAGGATGAGACAGCATTTTTAATCCAAGAATGAATGTGATTGCGCCAATGAGATAGCAAATTGTGAGTATGTTAATTTCCATTTGTTCTTAATCCTTTAAATATGTGCCGCGGGCTGAGAATTGCCGTTCTATTTCTTCTTTCGGAACATTTCTAACATCCTATCCGTCACCACAAAACCACCTACAACGTTCAGCGTTCCCAGTACCACTGCTAAAAATCCGAGGATCAGAGCCAGGTAATTATCATTTTCGGCTTTCCCCATTACGATGATTGCTCCAATAATTACAACCCCGTGGATAGCATTGGCACCGCTCATGAGCGGAGTGTGCAGCACGCTCGGCACCCTTCCAATAACCTCAATCCCTACAAAGATCATCAGGATGACTATGTAGATCATTTGCTGGTTCTCGGTGATCCAATTTAAAATTGAATTCATAGATTTAGTTTCGATATTTAATGTTCAAATATTTAATGTTCAACCTCTGCGACCTTGCAACTCACGTCTCACGTTTCAGGTCTCATTCTCCCTCACTACTCACCATCAGCGATTTTACTCTCTCATGCATCACTTCGCCATTGTGCGTAATGCACGACCCGCTGACTAACTCATCTTCCCAGTTCAGATTCATGTTCCCATCTTTATCGATGATCAATTGTAAAAAATTCAAAACGTTCTTGCCATACAGCTTACTTGAGTCGGACGGCATACCGGCCGCAAGATTGGAGTTGCCTACAATTGTAACTCCTTTATGCATGATAGTTTCCTTGTTCTTGCTCAGCTCACAATTACCGCCGGTTGAAGCCGCCAGGTCAACGATTACTGAGCCTGGCCTCATTGTTTCAACCATTTCCGCAGTTACCAATCGAGGTGCCGGCTTTCCCGGAATTTGTGCTGTAGTTATTACCACATCAGATTTCATTATACTCTCGGCAATTTTTTGTTTTTGTCGCGCCATGAAATCTTCGCTTTGTTCTACCGCGTAGCCACCCGCCTTTGATGCATCTGCTGCTCCCTGCACTTCAATGAATTTTGCCCCCAGGCTGATCACCTCTTCCTTCACCGCAGGGCGCGTGTCAAATACCTCCACCACAGCACCTAATCTTCTTGCAGTGGCCACGGCCTGCAGGCCTGCCACGCCGGCGCCAAGTACCAATACCTTAGCCGGAGCAATGGTTCCTGCCGCAGTCATGAACATGGGAAAATATCGTGAATACACATCTGCAGCAAGAAGAACAGATTTGTACCCTGCAATGTTTGCCTGTGAGCTTAACACGTCCATGCTTTGGGCCCTTGTGATGCGAGGAAGCATGTCAAGACTAAAAATCGTTACGCCTCTTGACGCCCATTCGTGCATACGCGGGATGTGATATAAGGGCAGGTAAACACCAACGGCCACTTTAGACTTCATTAAGCCTACATCTTCGAGGGAAGGTTTATGAATCGTAAGAATGATTTGTGAGGAGCTGATGATTTCGCTGCGCTGCAAAACTTTACCGCCAGCCTTTTCATACTCTTCGTTGGAGGCAAATGATTTTTCACCGGCCCCTGGTTCCACGAGCACTTCCAGGTTTTTCTTTACCAGGGTAGCTACGGCCTCGGGAAGAAGTGATACTCTTGTTTCATGGGGTGGTTCCTTTAACACGCCTATCGTCATAACCCTTTTTGAATTTTATATCCCTTTTTTGTGGGGAAGGTAGAGATTTTTTCGTTTACCGCTGTCTCGACTCGTTTCGTGAAAAATAAAGTTCAAAAAAAATTCTTACCATAGAGTCAAAAACGAATCGTAAAATGCTGCTTTTCTACAAACTGGGGGCGGAGTAAAACAACTCCCATAAAAAATAAATCAATTGTACAACGGACGGCAGGATATTCTTTAATTGTGTTCCAGGCTCGCTCCATTTCTGTACTCCAATGAACATCATCTAAAATAAGAATTGAGTCGGTGCTCGATTTTGCGAGTAATTGGTTAAAATAATTCAAGGTGGGATCACAACGGTGATTGCCGTCAATAAAAGCAAAGTCTATCACCGGCAAATGATAAAGGACCGCAGGCAGCGTGTAATCAAAATTTCCTTCAATTAGTTTCACATTGGTCAGGCCCTGTAATGTAAAACTTTCCTTTGCAATGCGTGCTACTTCGGTCGCACCTTCCAGTGTAAAAATATTTGAATCTGGCTTTGCAAGCGCGAGATAGCTGGTGGTAATACCTAAAGATGTCCCCAACTCAATGATTGTCTTGGGTTGATAGAATTTCACAACCCGGTATAAAAGTTGGCTATATTTTTTTGATTTGACGACGTGTTTTGCAACCGATGCAACAGACCGCTTATCCGAATTTGATGCAGATGAGCCGGCTCCGTAATCTTCAATGTCAAGAACAGCGTTATTCCTCGATAATTTTTCACGAACATTTTCCACGCTGGTGTAATCATTATACTGTTGGTTATCGTTCAGGACTTTCGTGATAAAATCAAACACAAATGGCGAGTGAATCCCGTGGCCCCTGCTGTTCGATGCGGTTAAATAATAATTCAAATACTTTAACGCAAGTTGAAATGAGGAGTACATAGCTATATTAATGTCCATTACTCCTCTTAGGAGAAGAGGGTTTTCTTTCCCAAACCTGGAACGAGAGGGCGTATGCATTTTTTTCGTCTGCATCGCAGTCCCTGTTACTCGTCAACTTCCATTCTTCCTGTTTTATCTCCGGGAAAAACGCATCCCCTTCAAAACTTCCATGCACAAGTGTCAAATAAATCCTGTCGGCGGATGGCATCGCAGCATTAAAAATCTCTCCGCCACCGATGATATAAATTTCTTTAGCGTCAGTCTGCGTGGCAAGATTAACTGCCTGGTCAATAGTTTGAACCGCTGTTACTCCATCTGACCTCCAGTTCCTATTCCGTGTGATCACGATATTTCGTCTGCCGCGTAATGGTTTTCCAAGTGCTTCAAAACTTTTTCTTCCCATTATAACCGGCATTCCCCAGGTGATGTTTTTGAAATACTTCATGTCCGTAGGCAGATGCCAGGGAAGTTGATTGTCCTTTCCGATGACACTGTTTTCTGAAACGGCAGCGATTAGGCTTATTGTCACTATGATAGATTTAGATTTGCATTACAGATTTAGTACAAAACTAAAATCTGCAATCTGCAATCTGAAATTAAACTGCCACCGGTGCTTTGATCGCTGGATGCGACTGATAATTTGCGAGCGTAAAGTCTTCGAAGTTAAAATTGAAAATATTTTTTACGGCAGGATTTAATCTCATCGTAGGAGATGGATAAGGCGTTCTGCCGAGTTGAAGTGTTACCTGTTCCATATGGTTGCTATAGATATGCACATCTCCGAATGTATGAATGAACTCACCAGGCTCAAGGTCACAAACCTGCGCAATCATCATCGTAAGCAGGGCATAGGAAGCAATGTTAAAAGGAACGCCCAGGAACACGTCTGCACTTCGCTGATATAGCTGACATGACAGCCTCCCCCCACCCCCCGAAGGAGCGGGAGTGACATAAAACTGGAACAGTACATGGCAGGGCATAAGTGCCATTTTCGGAAGATCGGAAACGTTCCAGGCGCTTACAATCAATCGGCGGCTATCCGGATTTGTCTTGATTTGTTTAATCAACTCACTGATTTGATCTACTACCTGCTTGTCAGCGCCTTCCCAACTTCTCCACTGTTTACCATAGACAGGGCCTAATTCTCCACTTTCGTCTGCCCATTCATCCCAAATGCTAACGCCATTCGCTTTCAGATAAGCAATATTAGTCTCACCCCTCAGGAACCATAGTAATTCATAAATGATACTTTTCAGGTGAAGCTTTTTCGTGGTAACGAGCGGAAATCCCTTGCTTAGATCAAAGCGCATTTGGTAGCCAAAACAGCTCAAAGTTCCGGTTCCTGTACGGTCGGATTTTTCAACCCCATTATCCAATATATGCCGAAGAAGCCCGAGATACTGTTGCATACTCGCAAGATATAGAGAACTAGGATTTCCAGGATTTACGGGAAGAGATTGTGAGGATATTGGGGAAAAGAAGTGAAAATTATAATGCGAGAATGCCCGTAATTATTAACTTTTACGTTTTGACTTTTTACTTATGCCTCCGGGAGATTTCTTTTTTTATCAAACCTAGTTCACGGCCTGTCTGGCCCTTTACCGAAGTATTTTCCTGCGCGCGACGCATGAGATAAGGAATCACATCTTTAATTGGACCAAAGGGAAGGTATTTACTCACATGACACCCAACCTTTGCAAGATTAAACGTAATGTTATCACTCATACCATACAACTGCGAAAAATGTACGTGTTCGTGATTGAGCGGTAAACCTTTTTGCTGAAGTAATTGGGTTGTAAATAGATTACTGTACTCATTGTGTGAGGCGACTACCAACGCAATCTGGTCAATATGATCGATGCAGAATTGTATGGCGCCATTGAAGTCTCTGTCAGTAGCTTCCTTATCAGGTTGGATAGGCGACGGATAATCCATCTCCGTTGCACGCTGTCTCTCTTTCTCCATATAGGCACCCCGAACCAGCTTCGTACCTAAGATAAAATTTCGCTGCAATGCGGCTTCGTAGGAATCTTTCAAAAACGCTAATCGATCATGACGGTACAGTTGCAGCGTATTATACACCACCACTTGTGTCTTGTTGAATCGCTCCATCATCAAAATGGTGATTACATCAACAGGATCTTGTACCCAGGTTTCCTCCGCGTCAATGAAGACGCCTATATTTTTTTCGGCCGCGGTACTGCAAATGCGCAACAGCCGGTCTTGTATTTTCTGCCATTCCATTTTTTCTTCTGCAGTCAGGGATTCAAGCGCCTTGGCGAAACGATTCATTAAAGACCCTGCGTTCCGCTCCACAGAATGATCAAGCTTTTGCAACAGCCCAAACCTTGCTATTCCGGTAACCTTTACGCTCATATAAGGTATGTTAGCCTGGGTAGCTGCGTAATTGATAACGCGGATAAATTCGTCTGTAGAGTGATCGAAGGCCTCTTCGTTATGGCCGCCCTCCACACCATAATCCAGGATAACCTGCACGCCGTATTCACCCAATTTTTTCGCGACTGCTGCGGTCTCTTGAAGCGTCTCACCACCCACAAACTGCTTAAAAATAGTACTTCGAATGAGGCCTCTTACTGGTAGACCCGAACGAATAGCCCAGGGGGTGATGCGTGTTCCTAATTTTACAAGAGCCTGGTAAGTCATAGTCTTAAAAAGAAACTGGGCGCGTTTTAAATCTTTGTCCGACTTATAAGCGAAAGCATTCTCGGTATTGTCAAATGAAATGATGGGATCCATTGTCGAATTTTAAACCGGTTTTATCAGGAGCCGCAAAGGTAATTGCAGACAGGCAATTGTCCACTGACAATTCTCACCGGTCAAAATCTGTTACTGTTACCTTTGCCAAAAAGTTTCAAATGGACAATAAAAGATCTTCAGATAGTTTGACAATGATGACCGAAATAGTTCTTCCAAATGATACGAACACATTTGGCAGTTTAATGGGTGGTCGATTGATGTATTGGATGGATATTGCTGCTGCGATAGCAGCACAGAAACATTGTAATGCGCCTGTCGTGACTGCGTCTGTTGATAACATATCTTTTGAAAATCCTATTAAGCTTGGGAATACGGTTCACATTGAGGCAAAAGTGACACGAGCGTTTAACACTTCGATGGAAGTTCATTTAAATGTTTGGGGAGAAGATCATGTTCAACAGTATAAATACAAGAGCAATGAAGCTTACTACACGTTTGTTGCCCTGGACGCAAGTAGCCGGCCGCGATTAGTGCCGCAATTGATTCCCGAAACAGAGGAAGAAAAGAAATTATTTGAAAGTGCGCTAAGAAGGAGGCAAGTCAGGTTAATATTAGGCGGTAAAATGAAACCCGATGATGCCGCCGAACTCAAGGCCTTATTCGTTAAAGAGTGATACAAGTAAAAAGTAAAATTCAAGAGTCATGAGCCCTGTATTGAGTTTTGTACATTTTACTTTTGCTTTTGAATTTATTTGTCCACCGTTTCCCAATGATGCGCTCCCATCATCATGTGCGCCTTGCTTTGCTCAATGGCATCCATTATCTGTGCTAGAATATTTTCTGGCGGCGCGTCATAATTGATGTCGAGGGGTCTCTTAAACCGAACGGAAAGTTGGGAACCTTTCTTCTTAAATTTCAGACCTTTTTTATTGAATGCACGCCAGAAGCCGCTAATAACAACAGGTACGACAATTGGTCTGGTTTGCTTAATAATGAATGCTGTACCTTTTCTTCCCGGCGCGAATGGCTTCGTAGTGCCTTGAGGGAATGTGATCACCCAATTCTCTTCCAGCGCTCTGGTTACTTTCCTGGTATCAGATGGATCGAGACCGCGCCGAACTTCCTTGCCCTCCACCCTCCAGGTTCGCTTCACGGTTAGCGCGCCCGCCAAAGAAAAGAAGCGACTAATCAAGCTCCCTTTCATGGTCTCTTCAGCTGCCACATAATAAACACTTGTAAATGGATTTAGCAAGTAATAGGGAATGCCCAGTTTGTCCTTTTTGCCCCATTTCACGGCGCAAAATATGTGAAGGAAAGTAATGACATCGGCAAAATATGTTTGATGATTGCTGACAAACAAAACATTTCTCCTCGGAAGCCTCTTAATGTTGTCTGTACCTGAAATTCTCAGATGGTTGATCCATACGAGGCCCGGATATGAGACCACGCCAACAATTGCATAGACAATGGCCCTGATTACTCTGACCCTTTTCAACTTTTCGAGAAAGGAGGACATCGAGATTACATTCCTATTAATAAATTTCAAATTCCACACTCCAAATCCAAAGCTCAAATAGAGAATCTTGTTTCAAAACTTTATTTAGAATTTGTGATTTGAATTTGCCATGACGAAAAAAGGCTCCTGGAAAGGAGCCCTGTGAAATTAATAAACCTGACTAACTATCTG
>AR_comb_assmDRAFT_10164591_pt1 | contig 11613 bp, 6 predicted proteins | sample ArasoioldDNA_FD_10543 | JGI IMG/M metagenome (IMG submission 10543) | reverse complement strand
GCGAGATGGCCGTTCGCGCTGCGCTTGGAGCGAGTGCTGGACGGATCGTTCGACAGCTGCTCACCGAAAGCGTCGTGCTTGGCACGCTCTCAGGCCTGATTGGCACACTGCTCGCCTCGCTAGGTATTGACCTCATCCGTGCCTTCGGCCCTGGGAACTTGCCCCGTCTGAAGGAAGTGAACCTCGATGTCCGCGTCCTCGGGTTGGTCCTGGCCATGTCTCTTCTGGCGGGCATCCTGGTGGGACTGGCGCCAGCGATGACTGCGATGCGCCGCGATCTGCGTCCATCCGGCGAGGAGGGTGGCAGAAGTGTCTCGGGCGGAACATCCAGCCGTCGAATCCGCCGCGCCCTCGTGGTCGCGGAGTTTGCGCTGGCGATCGTTCTGCTCGTCGGCGCCGGTCTGCTCGTCCGAAGCTGGTGGCACGTGACCACCATTGATCCGGGATTCAGGCCCGAGCGGGTCCTTGTGATGAACATCACAGCCCCGCCTACCTTCAGCGTCCCCGCGCAACGGACCGACCTGTACCACCGCGTGCTCGAACAGATTCAGGCGGTGCCGGGTGTCGAGAGCGCCGGCGTCATTGACGATCTGTTTACTGGTAACCCCAGGGAACAGACCCTGACTGTCGAACGGGACGCCGGAACGGTTTCCGAGCGTCTGGTGTTCACAAGAGACGAGGTCAGCCCGGATGTCTTCAGAACCCTCGGAACGCCGTTGCTCCGCGGCCGCGTCTTTTCGATCGGGGATCGGCCCGAGGCTCCGCGGGTCGCGATCGTCAACGACGCGCTGGCTCGGCGCTCGTGGCCGGGGCAAGACCCAGTAGGCAGAAGGTTCAAGTTGGGCCCGCAGGATTCCGACGGACCGTGGTACATCGTTGTCGGCGTGGTCGACAACATGCGGCGGCAGGGGTTGGAGCGCGAAGCGCTCCCGCAGATGTTCGTGTCGCTCGCGCAGAATCCGGCCTCCCGGAACGTGGATCTCTTCATACGAACCTCGTCGGACGACCCGCTGGCGATGGCCGGGGCGCTTCGAGCAGCCGTCGGTCGCGTGGAGAAAAATGCGGCGATCTATGGGGTGGCGCCTCTGGAACAGCAGCTCGGAACCTACCTCACGCAGCGGCGCTTCCAGACATCGCTCCTGACCGGCTTCTCCGTCGTGGCGTTACTGATGGCCGCTGTCGGGATCTACGGACTCATCCAGTACTCGGTCGCGACCCGCACACGGGAAATCGGCTTGCGCATGGCCCTCGGCGCAGATGCCGGCCACATCTTCCGGACGATTCTCAGTGAGGGACTGACGCTAAGCCTGACCGGTGTCGCGCTCGGGCTCGTCGGAGCCTGGTGGCTCGGGCGCGTGGGCTCGAGTCTGTTGTCTGGCGTGGACGCCAGCGATCCGTTGACGTTTGTGACTGTCTCGCTGTTGCTGACGGCCGTTGCCACTGCGGCCTGCTATTTCCCTGCGCGACGCGCCATGACCGTCGACCCGATAGTGGCATTGCGTGTGACGTGATCGTGGAGGGGAACGCCTGTTCGGAGCGTTTTAGGGCGTCCGCGCAATTCGCTCTGAGCCCACTGAGACGGGAATCGCGGTAATCGCGCGCACCGCAATACGCCGATAGAAAACTTCTGCGCCTTCGGACTGAAACTGAAGGCGCCCGCGCGTCAGCGGCACGTCATGCTCTTCGATTCGGTAGCGCAGCCCGGTCAAGACCATGTTCGTCATGCCGTTCACGACGTGCACGCTGGTTTGTCCAACGCAGTAAAGATCCATCATGTTCCACTCGCCGCGAGGACGCTCGTTCACACGGCTCTTCACAATGCGCTTCGATACGCCGACGATCGGTGACGCGCCCTTCGTGTAGACCGGATCGCTCTTCGGGTCCGATGGGTTGAGCTGCACGGCCTCGGCGTCTGCGATCACACCGGCAAGGCCGTAGAAGTCGCCGCAGTCCCCTTCCTGGATTTGGAATTCGAACGACTTCATCCAGAAGCCGTAGCTCTCGTCGTTCGGTCCGATCGAGTGATAGCAGCACCCGCTGTCGCGGACCGCCTGCTCACGAGGCGGCCAGCGTTTCTCTCCCCACTTGCACTCGAAGCGAAGATGGTAGTTGTCGTACTCAGCGTGAGTGATCAGGCCGCCGTAGATTTCGCCTGAGATGCGGATGGCCGGGGCTCCGTCGAGCTGAACGACGGAGAAGACGTGCCGGGGATCCTGATTGAGACCAACGGGCTGCACGTAAGCGCCCGCGGCGTCGCGGCGCAGACCTGGAAGGTCGACGGAGGGGTGAGGCTTCCCCAACCACGTGTCCCATCCAGTGAGGTCCTTTCCGTTGAAGAGTGGCGTCCACACGTCCTGCGTCTCGAACGCGAGCGTCCGAACACCTAGTGGAGCGGACAGAAGGCTGAAAAGTACAGCTCTGCGATGCATGGCCTCGCTCGGTGCCTCGACTACGTTCGTCGCTCGCTGGCGCGCCGGGCCTTGTGCTCGAGCACGGGCGCGACTGCAATCGCGAACGCGCGATCGACGGGCGAATCGGCCGACACGAACTCGACGTCGAGAGCACCGCTCGCGACGGTCAAGCCCTGCATCGCCCACGTGAAGCGGCACACCGGCTGCCCGTTCATCAACGCCGCGTAGGTGATGTAGCCGACGCCGGACCTCTCTTCGACGATCCGGGCCAACCGTGTACCGCTCGCGTCGGCAATCTCCCAGTCACTGCCCACCGATCGCAACAGTCCGACGACCCCACCTGTGGCCACGTCGGTAACGCGGTGCTCGCGGCCGCCTGACATGCCGTAGCGATCGCCTCGCGTCACCGCCAGGAGGTCTGGGCCGTTCGGCTCGCGCCGGAGAATGCCGTTCCTCCACGAAAACGAGAAGCGCGATTGTGTCGACGGCGGAATCGACGTGATGTCGTACGTCGAATAACGGCGCAGAAAGAGTTCGACAAAATTCTGACGCGCCCGAACCGAATAACTCGGATGCGGAAACGCGCTGGCAGCTGACGAGGTGACGGTCGGCAGGGTTTCAACCGGTACGGACGGGAATGGAGCAGGGACGGCCGCATCGGTAACCGGAGCCGCAGCCGAAACCTGCTCGGCGCCGTGCGGGTGAGACTGCAGGAACCGCGAGGCCGCGGCGGCGACGGCGTAACCGCCCACGATCCACAACAGTCGCCAACTGGGCCCCGCGGCAGCGGCATCGTGTCGTGCCAGCCACTCGGTGACCTGCGCGGTGGCGTCGGCGTCAGGCGATCGGGCGATCGCGCCCAGCACCGTGGATCCGAGCGCGGCCATCGCGCGCAGCAGGAACTGCTCACCAATTACGACCCCGGCCTGAAGAAACGCGCATCCCGTCAGCACTGCGGGTGCGAGCTCCGGGCGGCCGAGCATTCCGACGATCGACGTGAGCACGAACGTCACCAGCGCCAGCGCGGCAACCGTCGGCAGGGAGAACAGGATGACGGCAGGAATCATGCGCAGCCCTGTCGGGTCGCGCTCGCTGCCCGTGGCCTGCGTGAGCAGCAGGTGATCCTCGGCCCACCAGGCGGTGAGCGACGGTACGTGCGCGAGCGCAACAATCGCGAGCGCCGCGAGCAGGAGCACAAGGATCGGCGACAGGCCTCGAGCGCCGGGCTCGACCCGGCTCGCGTCGGAGGTTCGCGGCACGAAGTACGACGTGCCGAGCGCTGCGATGAGGAACGCGCCGGCCATCTCCAGGGCAAACATTTGCACCGGCGTCATCCACCCCAGCCGGCTTCCGCCAGTGACGAGCCGCATCATCCAGCTCGCTGCGACGGCGGTGATCGCGGCAAGCCCGGCGGTCAGCACGATCGCGCGGATGGCGCCGAGCGCCTTGAACGACGCCAGAAGAATCAGTCGTCTGATTAGAGGGCTCCCGTCAGAATGAGACGCAAGGGCCGGCTGGCGACGGTTGCGCCGGCGCCGGCCGCACGGCCAGGTACTGAACTGCCGGCGGCATCGTCGGCGCCAGCGTAATCGCCACCTGCAGCGCCCCACGCTCGCAGCTCATTGTCCACTGCCCTCTCAGCGCGTTCTCGACGACATCGAATGACGCCGGCGCACGGCAAGCGCCGAGCTTTTCACGCAGGCCGTCCATCTCTCCATGGCGCCGGTCCTTCGATCGATCGAGATAGAGATTCTCGGCGGCAATCTTGTCTGCCAGCGCATCGTCCCATCGGCTTATCAACTTGGAGACGTCGTCACGGGCGGCGACGAGGGCAGGCGATGGCTCGACTTGACGCCGAACCAGGCCGCCGGTTCGATCGAGCGCGTCGATTGCCGATCCAACGGCGTTTCCCCAACCGGTGTACGTGACGTTGCCGAAGGCAATGATGCCGACGCCGTAGTCCGGCAACCAGCGCATCAGCGATCCGTATCCTGGTAAGCCGCCGCTGTGTGCGACGAGCGCGCGGTACTGACACGTCTGGGTTACGCCGAGCCCATAGCCGTAGCTGCTCGACGTCAAGTGCGTCGCGCTCGTCGATTTGTCGAGCACCACGCGCATGCCGGACGGCCGCCACGGCTGCTGCATCTCGCGGAGCGACGCTCGGCTGATTGGACCGGCCTCGGGACCATCGCGAGGCGGCCAGGCGGCGAGAAACGCGCCGACGTAGCGGCTCAGATCCTTGATCGACGTCAACATGCCGCCCATCGCGCCAAACGATCCGTGCGGCAGCGCCGGTTCCTCCTTCCAGCGGTCGTCTTCCCAGCGGTAGCCGATCGCGAGGCGGTCAGGCGGGACTTTCGACGGGTGCAGCGTGGTCGACGTCATCCCGAGCGGCGTGAGGATGTTCTCGTCAATGTATTCGTCGTACGCCTTTCCCGACACGTTCGAGACGATACGGCCGAGGATCGCGAAGCCGTAGTTCGAGTATTCATAGGCAGTCCCTGGCGCCGTCGAGAAAGGAATGCCGCCGCGAAGCATCTGCGACAGTGCAGCCTCGCTTTCGGACAACTGCTGGTCGCCCCAGGGGTTGTCTTCCGGGAAGCCGGCGGAATGGGAGAGCAGATGGCGAATGGTGATCCTCGGCGAATCAGTCGTCGGGTAACGAAGATTTTTCAGCTCCGGGACGTAGCGCTCGGCGGGATCGTCGAGCGACAGCTTGCCGGCATCGCGAAGCTTCAAGATCGCCATTGCCGTAAAGCTCTTGGTCATCGAGGCGATACGAAAGACCGTGTCGGCGTCGACCGGCGCATTCGTCGTGACGTTGCGGACGCCGAAGAATCCCTGGTGCGCGAGCTCACCATCGATGACGATCCCCCAGGCCGCGCCCGGCGCGTGCACGCTCTTTGCGAAGTCCGTCAGTATCTTGTCGACTTCAGGGAAGGCCGTCGCCAACTTGGCGCGACGGTCGGCTGGAAAGGACGGCGCGGCCGATTGGGCGGACACTCGGGGCGGCGTCGATACGGCCAGTACAACGGCCAGCGTCGCGGGGATGATGACCAACAACCTCGAGGTGCGCATGCGCGGATCGTATACGATCCGGCGCATGCGTATTCTTCTGACGCTCATCGCCCTTGGCTCGCTTCTCCAGCAGCCATCGCAGCTCTCGCCCATCCAGGACGGCGAGGCCCACGGCGATCCGCCATTCGTGCTCGAGGACGGATGGGAGCCGTTGCTGAACGGTAAGGATCTGTCCGGCTGGAAGGCGTGTGAGCCCAACGCCAAGAGCGAGTGGTACACGACCAAGTACGTGATGTTCGAACGGCTGCTTGGCCCGACGCGGCTTGGCGGCAAGGCGGCGCCGAGCGGCGTGATGCTGAACGGCGCGACCGGTCGGACCGTGAACTTCTGCACCGAGCGCGCGTTCGGCGACATCGAGCTCTATCTCGAGTTCATGCTCGCCAAGGGTTCGAACTCGGGCGTGTACTTTCAAGGGCTCTACGAAATTCAGATCTTCGACAGCTGGGGATCGATCGAAGGCGTAAAGACCTCGGACGCCGGCGCCATCTATCATCGATGGATCAACGAGCAGGGCGTCGGCGGATCGCCGCCTCTCGTCAACGCCGCGCGCCGGCCCGGCGAATGGCAGTCGTATCAGGCGTGGTTCCGCGCGCCTCGGTTCGACGCGTCAGGCAAGAAGACTCAGCCGGCACGATTCGTACGCGTGCTCTTCAATGGCCAGCTCGTGCAGAAAGAGGTCGACATCGACGGTCCGACGCGCGCAGCGCTCGAGATACCTGAAGCGGCCCAGAATCCGCTCATGATCCAGGGCGACCACGGCCCTGTTGCGTTCCGCAATGGCTACGTGCGTCCGCTCCGGCCGCTGATTCTGCGTTAACGGCGCTCCACCTAAGAGCCCTTACCAACCTGGCGGCACCCGGTTCCGTCTAACCTCGACAACACGCTCGAGGTTCGTCATGACCAGCACAACGCATTCCCGTCGCGAGTGGCTGCAGCTCTCCGCATGGCGTCAGGCTTATCGATCGCTTGTGCGGAGACCAGCTTACTTTGCCGCCGCAGTGCTCACGCTCGCTTTTGGCGCTGGCACCACCACGGCTGTTTTCTCACTCGTCGACACGGTGCTGCTCAAGCCGCTGCCCTACCCCGATGCCGATCGACTCGTGACGGTCTATGAGTCGAGCACGTCGGCGCGCGACAAGACAAGCCTGATCGCGCCGGGACGGCTCGAGGAATGGAATCGTCTGAACAAGACCTTCGCCGGCCTGACCGGCAGTTACTCGGAGAATCTCACCGATACGAGTGGCACCATACCCGAACGGCTGGAGGCCCGCCGTGTCACCGCCCGCTGGTTTCAGGTCCACGCCATGCCGCCGCTCGCCGGACGATGGTTCAACGACGCTGAAGAGTGGGAGGGCGGGCCTGCGGTGGCCATCATCAGCGAGGCGTTCTGGAAGCGGCGCTTCTCGCGGGATCCAACCGCGGTCGGACGCTCGCTCGTAATTAGCGGCCGGTCGTACGAGATCGTCGGGGTGATGCCCGCGACGTTCACGAGCGCGACAACGGACGCCTGGATACCGGCGCAAATCAGCGCATTCCTGATGCGGATCCGCGACGCCCGCTTCATGGGCGGGATTGGACGGCTCAAGCCCGGCGTCACGATCGAAGAGGGCGCTCGCGACCTGGTCTCGGTGCAGGAAGCGCTGGGCCGCGAGTTCCCGCGCACGGATGCGGGATGGTCGGCCGAAATTCGCTCGCTGAAGGACGTGCGCATTGGAACATCGAAACGCGGGCTCGTGCTCGTGTTCGCCGCCGTCGCCTCGCTTTGGCTGATCGCGGTCGCCAATATCGCCGGCCTGACGCTGGTTCAGGTGCAGCGCCGCTCACGAGAGCTCGCCATCCGGTCCGCCCTCGGCGCGTCGCGGATGCGCGTTCTTGCGACCGTCGTGCGCGAGGGCGGCATCGTGGCGCTCGCCGGCGGGGCGATCGGCATCGCGCTGGCTGCGTGGATGGTCCGCTTGATGCCGACAGTGCTCTCGACCACCCCGCGAATCAACGAGGTCGCGCTCGACTGGCGCGCGCTCGCGTTTGCCGCGCTGACGAGTGCGCTCGCCGGCTGTGGCTTCAGCCTGGTGCCAGCATTCGCGGCGGCGCGGCCCGATCTCGGAGGCGTTTCCCGGTTTGGAAGCCGCGGCGTGGGTGGCCGCCATCGTTTTCAGGGTCTCCTCGTCGTTGGTCAGGTCGCCTTGAGCATCGTCCTGGTCGGATCAACCACATTGCTGCTACGCAGTTACTACAACCTGACGCACGTCGAAACCGGCTTCGATGTCGCGAGTGCCGTGACCTTTCACGTCGGCGCCCGTTGGGATGAAGACCGGCTCAAAGTCGGCCTGATGCAGCAGCAGCTCGTCGAGCGGCTGGGTCAGCTTGCACACGTGCAGGCGATCGGCCTCGCCAACTTCCTGCCCACGACTGGCGCGACGCTCCGCTACCAGGTGCTCGTCGACGGTCTGACGGGACCGAATCAAGACGGCTCCATTACGATCGGGTCGCGCATGATCAGCAGCGGTTACCTGCCCGCCATCAAGGCACAGCTCGTCGCAGGTGCCTGGTGTCCGCCGCTGCGAATGGATTTCAAAGCGCCGAGACACGCCATCATTAACCAGCGATTCGTCGAGCAACACGCCGCTGGCCAGAACCTGGTCGGCAGGACCTTGCGCCTGACACAATCGCCGAATATAGCCTTCACGATCGCCGGCGTCGTCGCCAACCTCGCCGAAGACGGTCAAGCGACGAGCCCAGTGCCGTATCTGTACACGTGCGATTCCGCCGGGTCATGGCCCGATCCCGAGTACCTCGCGCGCACGTCGGACCCGCGCGCGTTCGCAGCCGACCTGCGGCACATTGTCCGCGAACTGGATCCGGGCCGCGCGATCTTCGGTCTACGGCCGCTCAGCGAAGTGATCGACCGATCGCTCGAGCAGCCTCGGCTCGACGCCGCAATGCTCGGAGTCTTTGCCACCGCCGCGGTCACACTTGCAGCCATCGGCCTCTACAGCCTGTTCATGCTCGTCGTCTCGGAGCGCGCGCGAGAAATGGCTGTCCGCCTGGCATTGGGCGCCCAGCCGCGGCAGCTCGTACAACTCGTCATGTCAGGCGCTGGCCGCTTGCTCGCCGTCGGGATTATCACCGGCGTGCTACTCACGGCCCTGGCTGACCGTTTACTTCGAGGCGTGCTCTTTGGCGTCAGCCCGTTCGACGCCCGCGCGCTTGCCGGCGCGGCGCTGACCCTCGCGATCGTTGCGGCGATTGCGGTGGCCGGGCCGGCCATCCGTGCGGGTCGCATCGCGCCGAACGACGCCCTCAAAGGGGAGTGATATGCTCGCGCCGTGCGTTCTTCACGGCCCGCGCTGGCCGGACCGCTCTTGATCGCCGGCATTCTCGCCGCGTACTCGCAACCCGGCTCGGCGGATCAACGCTCCCCCGCTGCCATCCGCGTCGTCCGCATTGTCCTCGTCGGCGACTCCACTGTCACCGACGACTCGGGATGGGGCTCCGGCTTCAAGCATCTCGTCGCCGACGGCGTTGAAGTCGTCAACACCGCGGCCAACGGGCGCAGCTCGAAGAGTTTTATCGACGAAGGCCGCTGGGCGGAGGCGCTCGCCAAGCACGGTCAGTACTATCTCATCCAGTTCGGTCACAACGACGAGCCTGGCAAAGGACCGGAACGTGAGACCGACCCAAAGACGACGTATCGAGCGAACATGACTCGATACGTCGACGACGTACGGACGATGGGCGCGAAACCCATCCTCGTGACGTCACTCGTGCGTCGCCTGTACAAAGAGGATGGAACGATTCGAACGACGCAGACACCGTACGTCGAAGTCGTGCGGGCGATCGCGGCGGAGAAGCAGGTGCCGCTCGTCGATCTGCACGCCATCAGCCTGGCCGACGCCGAGAACGCCGGCGACGATGTGTGGGCCGACCTGAGCCCCCGTGATGACAAGGGACAAGTCGATCGTACGCACCTCAACGCCAAGGGCAGCGACGTCGTGGGAGGCATGGTGGTCGAAGCGCTACGCAAGGTGGTGCCCGAGCTGGCGCCGATGCTTCGGAACCCAACCGCCGAACGCTGACGGCGTTCCTTCGTTCAGTCATGCCCCGCTCGCTTGCCGCAAGCCTTGGCCAATCGTTCACGAAGTCGTCGCGCCTCCGCGGTGAGTCGTACTTCTGGGACGGGCGTGTATCCGAAACTGTTGCTGACGGCGGCACGTTCTCGGCGGCCGTTCACGGCACTCGCCGTTATCAAGCAACATTGAAGCTCGAGGGCAATCGCCTGATTGCCGAATGCACGTGTCCGTACTTCGTCGACGTTGGTGAACCCTGCAAACACACGTGGGCGGTCATTCTTGCCGCAGACGAGGCGAAGGCGTTCACGGTGCCATCCGATGTCCGGCTGGACGTGCGCGCGGGTCTCGTCTTCGGCGACCTCGATGAGTACAGCCGCGGTGTGCTCGATAGCGAACGCCATGCCCGACCGACGGCGCAGCGGCAGGTTGCAACACCGACGTCGACGCCTCCGTGGAAGAGCTTTTTGCGCCGTGTCTCCACATCCGCGCAGTTGGTTCCAGCGCACGCCATTCCAAGAGGCGAGCTGATCTACGTGCTCGACCTCGAGCGATCAGCCCAGGCAGGCGGCCTGGTGGTAGAAATCCTGACGCGGGAGCGGAAGAAGTCCGGAGAGTGGGGAAAGCCGAAGCCGGTCAGCATCGATCGGCACGCCATCGCGCGCCTGCCTGACGCTGATGACCGTCGCCTGCTCGACGCCATCGTCGGCGCCGCGCCCGCCTACGCCCATTCCGCGCCGTCGTGGAGCGGGTATCAGGTCGGGTTCGCTGTGCCATCCGCCGTCGTCTTGAGCGTGACCCTTCAGCGGGACCTGGCGCCCGTCTTGTGCGAGACGGGCCGGCTCCTGGTCCCAACCCCGGCGGCAGCAGGAACGATTCCCACCTTCGTGCCCGTCGATTGGGAGCCAACGCCCAGTGCTTTTCGACTTCGCGTGATGGCGAACGGCGACAGCTACCGGATAGACGGCACCATCGACCGAGGCGGCGCGGAACACCCGCTCGACGACGTCATGTTCGTCACGAGCGCGCTCATCCTGTGGCGTCCAACCGAATCCGCCGGTCATCCTCGCCTCGCCGCCTTCAATGGGGGAAACGCCGAGCGCTGGATTGAGGGTTTGTTGCCCTCAGGGTCGATGACGATTCCTGCGACCGAGTCGGAAACGCTTGCGGAAGCGCTCGCACTTGCCGATCTGGCGCGCGTCGCCTGCCCCGACGCGCTGCGTGTCGAGACGCGATCCGCGCTGCCGCGCCCAGTGCTCCGCATCAAACGCCACGCCGCACACGGCGGTTACAGCCCTTCGTTCGACCGGCTAGACGCGACCTTGACCTTCGCTTACGGCAATGCGGACGCGGACGCATGGTCCGACGCGCCGATGGTCTTCGATCGCGAGCGGCGAGTGGCGTTCCGTCGGGATCGTTCCGCCGAGCGGGACGCGATCAGCCGCCTACCGATCGTCGGCGTGAGGATGATGGCCAACTGGGAGAGCGGAGGGACACGGCTGGATCTGGCCGAAAGTTCGTTGCCTACGATCGTCCGCGCGCTCGTCAAAGAGGGATGGCGCGTCGAGGCGGAGGGTCGAGTGTATCGGTCGGCGGGAGCGGCGGCGCTCGAGGTGCGATCGGGCATCGATTGGTTCGAGCTGCATGGGAGTGTCGATTTCGGCGGCGTCACCGCCGACTTGCCCGCGCTTCTCGCCGCGGTCCGGCGCCGCGAACAGTTCGTACGGCTTTCAGACGGATCGTTGGGACTGCTCCCCGAGGAATGGCTCGCCAGAACCGGCCGTCTCGCTGCGATCGGCACGCTCGAATCCGATCACCTTCGCTTCGCATCGTCCCAGGCGCCGCTGCTCGATGCGTGGCTCGCCGCCGAGCCCCTCGTGTCGTGCGACGAGGCGTTCGCTACTGCGCGCAAGGCGCTAGCGAGTTTTGAACGCGTCGAACCGGTTGAGCCGCCGAAGACCTTCCAGGGCCTGTTGCGACCGTATCAGCGCGACGCGCTGGCGTGGTTCGGCTTTCTACGCCAGTTCGGGTTCGGCGGCTGTCTTGCCGACGAGATG
>AR_comb_assmDRAFT_10261165_pt1 | contig 11614 bp, 17 predicted proteins | sample ArasoioldDNA_FD_10543 | JGI IMG/M metagenome (IMG submission 10543) | reverse complement strand
GCGCTGCTGGAATCCTAGTGTTATCAACGGATCTTCGTGTCCCCCAGGACGGCATGTGCCAGCACGATCAGGTCGTGTATTGGGAAGTTCTTGAAATCGGCGAGATTCAGCAGTGCAGTGTTACAGCTCGTTCTTGACCGGAGGCAGAACGGCGACATTTGTGAGCGAATGGACGGGCTGGGCGAAGTGGCACGTCACGCATTGCAACAGTCGCAATCCTCGCCTTGAAACCTCAACCTCACCGACCCTGGAAATGAACAACCAGATCACCGGTAGTCGTCGCGACGCGGTCGTTGCACATCAGGGGAAGGAATTTCCAGGTCAAGACTGTCTTCAGGGCTTCTTCATTCAAATCCGGGCGGGTGGAAGACTCGATCTGGGGCAGTCTGACGCTTCCGTCTTCCCAGATCCATGCGTGGACAGTTACTTCCACAGTATCTGTTCCACTGTTATCCGTAGGCGGCATCGGCGTAGAAAGCGCGATCGCTCGACGCGGGTTCTTGCACGGAAAGAGCTGATTCCACTTCTTGGACGGCGGCGAAAGTACGTTGGCATCGATTGGCCCCTCGATCGCTTCCATCTGCTGTTCAATCTCCAGCTGCAGCACACCGCGCTCGTACCTACGAATGTGACCGGGCTCCCACAGCGTCGCGACTTTGAAATAATTCGTGCTTTCGATGCGCTCGTCGCCCACGACCCACAACACGATGGCTCCGTTCGAACTGTCGAGACAAATCTGGTTGACTTGGTGCGTGCTGCCGAACTGAGTGTCGAAGTGAATGCATCGCGCCGGACGGCCCGCAATCGATGTGTCCTCGATCGACCGGATCGTGTCCTGTTCGTCGAAACGCGCCAGGTGCACAGGCAATTCCTGTCGGAGAGCACGCACTTCCGGCAGTTCGTTGTCCGTTCGCGTGTCCGATACACGGTCCCCGGAGACGACCGTAACACTGTGGAAAGCACCCAGTGTAATCTCTTCGCGATGGCCCGCCGCTCCCGCCGAATAGCGCGTGTAAGTGCCCTCTTTCGCCATGCCGTCGGGTTCGTAGTACCGAAACTTCACGGTCTGCTTGTAATTGTGCAATGCTCCGGGCAGGCTCACAGCGTTGGCGATCTCCAGCAACTGGACAGCTCGCTCGCGAAGCTTTACGTCTTCGGCTCGCGACACCTCACCTGTACTCAGCATCAGTAGGATCAGAGCAAGACACCGGTATTTGGGCCCGGAAATCAAGAACGTGCTTTCCTCCCAAGCGAACCGAAAAAGAGTTACATATTACGCCTCCCCTTATTAATGCCCAATCGTAAATTCAAGGCCCCTGGGGTTTGGCACTACTGCCCGGCGCCCCGTCCTCTCAGTTCTGTGAGCAAGGGTGCGTCCCGCCACTCGATTCATCCGCATGGTTTTGCTGTCCGCCTGCTTATTCCCTTTGTACGAAGGCGAGTGTCATTTGTGGGATCAGTGTTCTGAACATCAAGCCAAAGCTCTTTGATGAAAAACCTCATAGCTGAGTACCGTTTAAAGGCTTTCGGGCGTGCCGAGCCGCACGCGCGTGGGTTGTTGGATCCAGGCTGCACCCAACATCGACGGGCATCGATGTAGCATCTGGTACTTCACCAGATGGTCATATCACAAACAAAGGAGTTACGGGACTTAGGGTGCAACACGACTGCACCCTATCAAGGCGTGGCGTGAGGCTCAGCTGATAACAAAGGATTTACGAGATCTGATCTTGCAGGTCGGTGAGCTTCCGATCGAGCAGCTGGCGCTCGGCGTATGTGCGGCGCATCTCGCCGGTGGGGTCGAACACCTGTGGATCAAGGTGACCTCCAGTTTGCACTGTGTCGAGGTCCTCGAGTGCTAGCTCGATGTCAGACGGCGAAGCGCGCAGCCGGCTCGCGCTCGCATCGATCAGCTCGTCTAGCTTCGTGTCCAACTCGCTGATGCGCTTCCTCAAATTGACTGAGTTTGTCATGGGGTTAAGTGAAGACGCGCATTACTCCGGCTTCCTGATCGGTTCAGGCCACCACTCAACGTCTCTGAGTTCATATGGGTGAGGCGCGTGGTCGTCACCCGGGAAACACACGACGTATCCATCTGGGTCTTTCTGAAGGCTGACGACCGTCAAAGCAGGCCTACGACCAGTGACGGACAGCATCTTAAGCCAGTAGAACCCCGGTTCGGTGGGCGCCTTCGTGGTCCATCCACTCATTGCATCTCCGGGTTCTTCACTTCTCGTCTGACTCGGCCAAGACTTTCTGGAGTTCCCGCATCTTGTACTCCAGCTGTTGAAGTTGCCCGTCTGGATCGAACTCCTCTGGTTTCAAACCTGGTTTCTTCTTTAGGTATCCCAGATCTTCGAGCGCCAGTTGGATGTCCGCGGCTGGATGCCCGGTCGTTTGCGACCGCTGGGCGATCAATGCACTACGCCGCTCAATCACGTCTTGCAGCTCTTGCTCGAGACTCATTGGCGAACCGTTGGCAGTTAGCGTACCACCGTGGCATTTCGCACCCAAAACAAAAAGGCCCACTTCTTATCAAAGGCATGTCTCTGGATCGGAACCTCTTCCTTTGCAGGGATTGCGACTGGAACGACAGTGCTAAGCCTGGTTTTTGCTGAGCGTGTGGTCGGGCCAACCGTCCGCGCAATCTTTGGTACGCCCTTTGGATTCCAAGAACATTTCTTTTCGCCAATGGCCTACCGTCAGGCACTTCTGACGCAATCCGGGTGCACGAGCATTGCGTTCTTTACTCTCGGAATTGTTCTTGCGAGGAAATTTCCGAGCTTTTCACAGGCGGTGTGGGCAGCCAATCCAATCACCGTCGGCGTCGGGTTCATCGTTAGCGGTAACGGGCCATTTACTGGGCAAGAGAACCGATTAATACTCCGTGTCGAAAGCGAACAAGAAAAGAGCCGGTCTTCGAGGGAGGGCTAGTTCTTCCATAGCAGATGACGCTCAGCGTTCTGACTCTTCGGACGCTTGGCGTCTTTTTGCTCTAGCGTCCTCTCTGAGCTATTGCACGCAAGGCAATGATTTCCAGTTGGGCCAATTCTGCGGCGATCTGCTGGACCATCATTTGGTGATAGTCCTGAAGATTGGCCAGCTGCTCAGAGTATTCCTTCGCGCGGAGGGAAATCGCTTCTTGTGAGGGGCCAGTTGTCGCAAACAGGTGATTACACCCAAAATTCCCGCACCCCTCGATCCCATGTCTTTGTGCTCAGACTGCGATAGACCAGTCTGGCCGAACTGAATGTCCGATGGGTTCCAAGCGCCCTCGCGTCCGCTCATTTCATTTGGTTTGCGACTATGACGGCCATCGGGTGTGAGCCAGCTTGAAATGGCCCGATCCGCGCAGGTACTAGGTTTCCTGTCTTCTGGCTCACAAGGAAGACAGAAATACTGTCGTCCGAGCTATTGGCGGTGTAAGCGAAGTGCGACGACAGATCGAAATCGATAGCATTTGGCGCTCCAGAGGCCGCGAAGGGCGAATTACGAAGTAGCTTAAGAGTGCCAGTGTTTCCGAAGATCGTATAACCAGCAATTGTGTCCTGGGTTGGCTGGGTCAAGTACACGCGATTGCCGAAGGGAATGCTCTCGATCGCGCTGGCTGCAGCGGCCCCTCCAGATGGCGCGGAAACCGGTGGCGAGAGCGCGCCGGTTGCACCGCTGATTCTATAAGGGGAGACGTCACCGCCTGCCGCATTAAGAGCGTAAAGGAACTGTCCTGAACGATCCACTGCCAACGATGTAGGTTCGTTTCCCGCTGGTTGTGCTCCAATGAAAGTAAGAGTACCAGTTGCTGCAGTGATGGCATATGCCGACACGGAGTTTGCACCCGAGTTGGCGACGTACAACACAAGTCCCCGAGGATCAACGACAGCACCCTGGGGCTTCTCTCCATGACTACGGAACGGCGATCCCGAAAGTTCAACCAGACCGCCGGAAGGGCTTACGCGATAAGCGGAGATTGTGTTGGAGGTAGGATTGGTCGAATAAAGGAAGTGGGCATCGGCATCAGTAGCCAGCGCTCCCAGATGCCGTCCCACGTGGAAAGGCGAACCTGGAGCAGCTGAAAGCGCTCCATTCTGGGAGACGACAAAGGCAGAAATTGAGGTCTCCTGCGCATTTGCTGCAAAAAGAAACCTCGAGTGCAATGGTGCAGCCATCGTCGTTGGTCCAGCGCCGCTCTTAAACGGAGAAGCGACGACCGGGTTCAGAGCCCCAGTAGACGACGAAACTCGGTATGCCCAAACATCATTCGATCCGACATTGCATTCGTAGACAAATTCTGGCGCGTAGGTCACAGGGTTAGTACCTGAGGCGATGGCCAGGGAAATCGTTGAGCCACGGACGCGGATAAGGCTCTCATTAAATAGCGTTCCTGAAGTATGGATACCCAAAGCGCGGACTTCATTCGAATCGTGATCGGCCGCAAATAACAAGGGGTTGTCGGGACTGATAACGAGGTCAAATGCTCCAGATGAGCCGGTGCTGAATGAATCGGTAAGAGATGTCAGCGTGCCAGTTGTTTGGTTTACAGAATATTGGGAGATCGTTCTATCCTGCACGTTCGACACATATAAGAAGTTTCCGGTACGGCTCGTCGTCGCCGTCGTAGGACCGTGTCCTGCACGAAAGGGAGAGCCCGGAATTTCTTTCAATCCTCCGTTTTTACTATCAATCGTATAGGCCGAAACACTGTTGCCGTCGTGATTCGGGACGAACAGGAATCTGTCGAACGGGTCTAGCGTGGGACGACTAGGATTGAGACCAGTTTCATATGGCGATCCTGAGAGTTCCGCGAGGCGGTCGGTTTCCGGATCAACAGCATAGGCGTCGATCAGGTTTTGGGTTGAGTGGACGGCGTATACGATGGAAGCCCGCCCTACGACGACATCACTAATCCCTTCGGTTGCGATCGAATTCATCAGACGAAGTGAGCCGGTGTTTTCCGCAATCGCGTAAACAAAGAGGCCTTTTGAATTTGCGGCGATGAGAAATCTTCCGAAAGGATCAATTGCTAGTTTCGATACGGCCGTGGTCGCGAATGGTGAGTGAGGGACTGGAGTGAGCGTCCCTGACACAAGATCTATGGAGTAGCCACGAATATTGGGAGTCGAGCCCGCGAGAAACAAGAATTTTTGCGATGGAGCAACAACCAGGCTGCGGGCACCTGCACCCCTCCCCAAATAGACGTAGCCGAGCGATCGTAAGCGAGCTCTCTCGATTGCCAGTATCGAAAGAGTGTCATCAGTATCGTTGGCCGAGTATATGAATCGAGAAAAGGTTCGCCCTGCCTGGTCAAGAGGATTCTCAGAGCCTTGGGCAGTTGTCAGGCACAACGTCGCGATGATCAACCATATCCACCGCATATGAAAGTGCTCATTTAACAAGTTCACTTGAGCTTGGTATTACGTTCCACCCTCCCACTCTATTACTGTAGGGCTGAAGCCGCCTTGCCGGTGCCCGCCTTTATTGCAGAAATCGGATCGCGGGAGATTCGAAGAGTAGAGAAGTCAGCCTGCACAACCAAGAGGATGTCCGGACTCCAAGTGAGCGAGGCAAGTCTTAGAGTGAACCAACGATTTTGCGATAGTCTCCTTCTGGAAAAGCTTTCAACGTTTCGTTAGAGATGTTTCCAAGAGAACCTGCCAATAGAGCGAACTTGGCGTATGCCTCATCGCTTGGGAACTCCGAAATCAACACAGCATCGTATTGCCCCATGGTGAAGTACCATGCCTGAATCTTTCCACCCTCCTTCTCGGCGGCTTTCTTGGCAGCATCGAGTCGCGATGGGCTGTCCTTAATCTTCGAGATTCCTTGATGGGTATAGCGGACAAGTGTCACGTAGTGTGCCATAGGACTTCTCCTGATTCGAAGGCCAACAGACATTTTGCGCTTCTGACAGCTTTAGTCAATTGGATTACGAAAGGACGATCCCCTTGTTCAGTACTTGGGATTACAGATACCTCATTGACGAAGGTTATAGTTGGTGAAAAATCGCCATTACATCAACTAGAAAAGGGCACGGCATTTAACCGTGCCCTCGCCGTTTATCGTTGGTAATGTTGCGGAGCGATCCGTCGTAACGGCCAGTCGTCATGCAGCAATTCTTGAAATCTGCGTCCAGAACCGCACGGACACGGGTCTTTCCGGCCTAGCTTCTCGAATAGCTCTTTTTCAGAGTGAACCACTCGGAAAGCCGCGCTTGACATTCACCAACCTTGAATCCACTATGCACCGACCCTCTAACAGCTCTGGCTAGTGGCAGAGCATGGACGAAACGCTGGATACGTCCGCAATATTGAACGTGACCCGCATGTACGCCTGAAACTGCGGAGGGCGTAAAGTATCGCTGGCACTCGGGCACTGCGCACTTGCTCGCCGACGACGATCCGCGTGAGCGCCAACGCTAGCTGGCAACTCAACTGCCAAGCAGTACCGGGAACGCGAGGGCAGTCCGACTGTTTGGAACGCAACTGCTTACTGTTTGGATTAATTTGGATGACATAAATGCGAAAGGAATTCAAAGCGAAGCTAAACGGAGATGAGTCGAGGGCTGACGCAAGCGCCGCGTTCACGCTGCCATTCGACACGCGAGATGTCTGGGGCAAAGCCAAGGTGCCTGTAAGAGTGACGATTAATGGATACACTTGGCGCAGCACGGTTGGAAACCGGAGCGGACAGCAGTACATCGTTGTGAATGTCGATGCACGCCGGGGCGCTGGTGTAAAGGCGGGGGATTTCGTGACCATCGTACTTGAGCCGGACACCGAAAAGCGAGAGATCGAGATTCCGATGCCACTACAGAGGGCACTCGGCAAGAAGCTCACCGAGAAACTCGATGCCCTGTCATTCACTCACAAAAAAGAATTCATCGTCTGGTATTCGGGAGCCAAGATGGAAGACACACGTGCTCGCCGGGTAGAGAAGATGAAGCAGATGCTCTCGATAGGGAAGGTCATTAGCTAAAACGACTGTTAGCTCTCGATCTCGCCCACTCGGAGTATTGGTGACTCCGTTCGGCAACAAACGCCATACCGCCGCCATAGTCGAAACCATCGGCAATGCGCGAGCATCTCGTCATGCTTTCGATTCGCAGCCGCGATGTCGCTTGCGCTGAGTGGTCTAATGTCCGGCGCTCCGAACATTTCCTGTAGCTGCTCGATGTCGTCAATGACGCGTTGAACGTCCATTCCGTCTCAATATCCAACATAAGCACTGCAACGGTCAAACGGCACGGGCGCGAGGCGTACCATTGAGCATGAGCAGAACACAGCTAGAATTCCTCGGCGCAGACCCCTCTAGTCGCTCACGTGCCACCGATTTCCTCCTTCGAGAAGAGCCGGAAGACGAAGAGGACGAAGAGAACGATGGCAGCGAGGATGATGACGAGGACAAAGAGGACGACGAAGGTTATTCGGAGTGAACATGCCGCTCAGCGACCTTTCGCCGCTTTTGCCCCACGCGGCAGCCCACAGGTTTTGACGGCTTGGCTCGAAGTCCTTCGGGCAGTCTAGAGGAAATGAACGCCCACGTAGGTTCCAATCGCCTCCGTGATGAGCAATAAATACGCGGTTAGGACAAAGGTGGTACCCCATCCACTGGAGGGCTGCGAATGGATGTGATCGGGGCTGGCGACCAGAAAATGATGATAGAAGCCGAATAACAGCGATCCAAACATCGAAAGCGACAAGAGAATGAGTCCGATTCGTTTCTTCGTTGCCCAGACGAGCGCCATCGCGACCAAAGGACCGACCAGCACGACCACGGTCACGAAGATCGAAGCTGGTGGATCGAGTCCAACGCGCAGTTGATGGTGGGCAAGACCGTGCGCAATGTTGACCAGCAGGTGAGCAACAACGATGGCGGTTGTGTAACTGGCAGCGCGACTCACGCACACAGATTACATCAGCGCTGTACAGGTTTCATGCCGCCCCCGCGCCCACGCTGTAATGTGCGCCCTCGGAATCGACAAACTGTGCGAGCACCGCGCCGAAATCTTGTTTCTTGGGCGGCATGCTGAATAGAACACCCTTCGCGCTCATGTCTCGGTAAAAAGCCTCGACATCGGCGACGGTGAATCCCAGTTCGATCTTTCCTGCCGGGTTCTGCTCGGAAACCAGGTACAGGGCGAGAGTCGTTTCACCCGTCACGAGCTCACTCCAGAACGGCGATTCGAACTTCAACGTTAGACCCAGCACTTCGCGCTAGACCTTCACAGCTTTTTCCAGGTCGGCGACAACTTGATTGCGTACCTCAGTTCTCTTCCTTGTATTGCTCCTCCTTTCAGCAAGGCTTGGAATCAAAGAACTTCTTGATTTGTGACCAATATTTTCTGACTACGTAGTCGGTGCTGATATGACCGCCATGCCTAATAGATTTCAGTGCGGCTCCCGTAAATTCCGCGAATTCTCTCGTGCATGCATACGGCACGTTCGGATCGTCTTTTGCGTGGAAGATCATCAGTTTTGATCCTGTTATTTCCGACCTGTGTTGCCATGGGTTGTAGAACGTACCACTCCGAAGCTTATTCCAGTTGGCATCTGAGAGCCGATACCCATTCCCGAACGCTTCACGGATATACTCCGCATAGTTCCATTTGGAAGTCTCGGCTTTCTCAGCGCGATCCAAAATCGACCAATCGACCACCGGGCAATTCGCAATTGCTCGCTTCACTCGTGGGTCTAAGGACAACAAGATAGCTGCCGCACCACCGAAGCTTCCTCCGATTACGAAGACATGATCAGGCGAGAGCTGGAATCGTTGACCGAAAGCGATTTCCTGAAGCTCTTTCGGCAGGTCGTCAAGGATGTCGAGGACATCCTCGTGAGGAGACTTGTTCAAGAATTCACCGCCACTCTCCCATGCTCCGCGATAGCGTGGATAAATCACCCAAAAACCTTTTCGAGCTAGGAATTCCGATAACGGCTGTTTGCGAGGAATTGAAGGCATGCCGTCGCACAATATGATTAGCCTCTGGCGTTTACTGCGCCGCGAAGGAGGCAGGAATTCCACCACGATTTCTTGCTTGAATCGAGTTCTGTACATACGTCGCATTATCTCTGACGACCGCGTTTTTCCCAGCCTTTATAGCCGCTTAATGTATTGAGCGATTAAGGGCAACGTCTATCAGCATGTTCCCTCATCTTGGCGTCGTTGAAGTGCCTCGTCTTGTGACGAGATAAACCGCAAAGCTTCCCAACCAGTGACCGCCTTCGTAATGCTCGCCCGTGACAGCAGCCAAACCAGCCCTCCTGTGCGCCTCGGCGGTCGCCATTATCGATGGCAGTCGCTTGTCCATCTTCGGCAAGCCAGCAGCTATCCCTTCAAGCATCCACGCTCGGCTGAGGTTGAGCCCATCTAAGTGTGCCAGCTTAGGATCGCTTGGATCAGGCGATACAACGGGTTGCAACCACTTGTCACCCGCTGCCGAAAGTTGTGGCATGAAGACTCCGAGCCAGCGCGAAAAATCTTGGCTGAGCAGCACGCGGCGCATTAGGTCGGCTTCGCCGAGGCATGGCGACAGAAAATCTTCGCCGGAAGGCTCATAGGCTAAGGGGCAGTTCTTATCGCGGAGGTAGAACTGCCTGGACTTGGACACGACCAATTCCGCGAACTTCAGATCGCCATTGCCGTGAGCGGAATCAAGCATCAAACCAAGCGCGAAAGCCGTTTGGTCGTGTTCACCGATCCGCACCGGATTCGAAAGCTTAGGCAACCAAGCATTCAACCTCTCTAGTGCGATTTCTTCCAGAGGATGGAGGTTTGAAGCCATTTCTTTGGCTCGCGGGTCATCCCACTCACGCAATTCCGCAACGAGTTGAAGTAGCCATGCCAGCCCGTAGGGACGCTCGAAGCTGGCACGTCCTCCCCCTCGCAGGTATGCTGCCTCCTGCGTTAGGTTTTCTGCGGTCAAACTCTGCTTCAACGCTTCACGAGCGGACTGAACAAATGAGGCATCAGGGAAGGTTCTTAGCAATCGGACGAGTAGCCAATGACCGTGAACTGAAGAATGCCAGTCGTAGCAGCCGTAAAACGCAGGTGTCAGTTTCCTTGGCGGTGCAACGTCGGCATCACTAGTCAAGGTATGGCTGATGTGATTCGGATACTCCTTGTGCACGCAGCCGAGGGCGAGACTCGCGAACCGTTGAGCCGCTTTGTTGTCGAACTGACCTATGTTTTGGCCGTCAGCACTCATCGTCAAGAGCACAATCAACGAGCAGAACGTAAGTTTCATCGGCTGATACTTTAGCCGAAAGGGGCAAATGAGAACGAGACTGATATCTATTTAATTCGTCGTCCTCGGCTAATTCCCGTCCTGTTTGTGGGTTGGTAGATGCGAGGCGCACCATTGAGCATGAGTAGAGTACGTACAGAATTTCTCGACGCACCCCCCAATGGATCACTCGCCGCTGGCGATTTCCACCTTCGAGAAGAACCAGATGAAGAAAAAGACGATGAAGAAGAGGTCAAGATAGACGAACGTGACAACGATGAACGCGATATGGATGATGAGCGAGATAGTGGCTACTCGGTGTGAGCGTGCTTTTTTCGGCAGGTGAAGAATGAAACGTGAAGATTTCATCAGGATTGCGGAAGAAACCTTAGACTCGTTGCCGCGAGAATTTCGCAGCCGCATCCAGAACGTCGCGATTCTGATAGAGGATTTTCCGCCGAACCGCTCAGCGCCCCGACCCGGACAGCAAAGACGATTGCTTTTGGGCATCGTCCACGGGGTGCCAGCAACCCAGAAGAGCATCTTTGACTTATCCGCCGGTTCTGCACACATCGTGCTCTATCAGAGGAACATCGAAGCGGTCTGTTCGAGCGATGCAGAAATCCGACATCAAATTCGGCAAACGCTCATGCACGAATTGGGACACTACTTCGGCATGACCGAGGAGCAACTCAGGGACGTTTAGGCGTTTTGCCGAACAAACTGCCGCATCGCACAGTCGAAGAAGGAGATGCCTCCCTAAAGCGACTTCAGCAGCCTTGGACCGCGCGGGGATAGACTCGCATCGCCATGTGCCGTGGACAGACAGAAGCTCAACGAGTATGCCGGATTCATTCCGGCACTTGGATTACGGGAGATTTAGAATGTGGATTGATGTTTAAGGTCGCTAGCTGGAATTTGAATTCTGTTCGCGCTCGGCTGACCCATGTGACGGCGTGGCTAAAAGTTCGCGAACCGGATGTGTTGTTACTGCAAGAACTGAAGGGGACAGAATTCCCGTCCGAAGCCTTCAACTCCCTCGGGTATGAGAGTGTAGCGGTGACGCAGAAAGCTTATAACGGGGTTGCGATTCTCTCGCGATATCCGATGAAGACGATTGCTAATGCTCTCGTCGGAGACAACTCCGATAGTCATGCGCGGTTCTTGGAGGTAATCATCAGGGACATCCGGGTTGTTAATGTTTATCTTCCCAATGGCAATCCGGTAGGGAGTGACAACTTTGCGTACAAGTTAGCTTGGATGGATCGGCTGATTCAGCAAATGAGTAGATGGAAACAGGACGATGTGCCCACTCTAATAGGCGGCGACTTCAACGTCATTCCTGAGGACATCGATTGTCACAAGCCGTCTTCATGGGAGCGCGATGCTTTGTTT
>AR_comb_assmDRAFT_10466029_pt1 | contig 11617 bp, 7 predicted proteins | sample ArasoioldDNA_FD_10543 | JGI IMG/M metagenome (IMG submission 10543) | reverse complement strand
TTTTTTCAATTAATACAAATGGGGCCTTGAAGCTCGGTTTGATTTAATGGCATATCTTTTTGCTCCAACGAGAAAAACTATTGTTATGGGTTTTCCCGCAAAATAGTTAGAATAGAAAGTAGATATTAATTCTTCGGTTCCCTCGCAAGCTTATATCATATTTTTTACTCGTGCTAATGCGAATGCAAGCCCTACCCAAACTTGTACGTCGAAGTTGTTGTTGCAAAGTCAGTGCGAGACATTTTATGAAAAGCAATTACCGGGGTCCCTGTTTTTTACTTGGCTCCCGGCGGACAGTTTTGCCTTAGGAAATTTATAAACGTCTTATTTAATTGATCCCTTGTTCCCGGGCCTTCTGAAATTCCATGCGTGCGATTGGGGTAGATCATCATGCTGAATATTTTTCCTTGCTTGATCAATTCATTAAAAAGTGCTTCTGCATTTTTGTAATGAACGTTGTCATCGCCGGTGCCATGCATGTAAAGCAAGTGCCCACTGAGATTTTTTGCAAATGTGATCGGTGAGGCCTGCTTGTAATCTTCTTCGTTTTCCGCGGGAAGACCCATGTAACGTTCAGTATAAATGTTGTCATAATAACGCTGGTCTGTGACCGCGGCAACCGCAATTCCCGTTTTGTAGATTTCGGGGTATCGGAACAATAGATTAAGCGTCATTGCGCCACCACCGCTCCAACCATGCACTGCCACGCGGCTTGTGTCAATAAAACCCCATTTCAAAATTTCCTTCGCGGCCATGGCCTGGTCCCTACTGTTGATAACACCAACTTTTCGGTAAATTGATTTTCTCCATTCCCTGCCTTTAAAAGCCGGCGTGCCGCGGTTGTCCATTGTAATCCCAATATATCCCTCGGGTACTAATTGCGAGATAAAATTATCAAAGTTGGGAAGATCCCTGGCGGTTGTTGAAGCCGGTTCTCCATACACATAGAAATAAACCGGGTATTTTTTTGAGGGGTCGAAATCCTTTGGCTTCGCCATGATGCCGTCCATCTCGATACCATCGGAGGTTTTTATTTTAAATTTTTCCAAGTTGAAAGCCAATTTGGGTTCAGTAAATTGATCTTCTGCGGCCGGATACACCTTTTTATTATCATCCAAACTTATTAGCCGTGTGTTCAACGTGTGGTGAATGCTTGCGTTTGTATGTGTCGCATATTTTCCGTCCGGAGAAACGCGGTAGGTATTTGTCCCATCAAACTTCGAAGGTGTTACTCGTACGGTGTCAGTATTGTTCAAATTAACGCGATAGAGATATCGTTGAGTCGCATCATAAGGCGTCGCATAAAAATATATGTTTGCATTCGTAGGGTTGTAGGATACAAAATCAGCATCAAAATTGCCCCGCGTCAAAAGCTGTTCCTTCTTCCCATCGCGCGAAATCTTGTAAATATGCAGCCATCCGTCCTTTTCACTGCTCCACAAAAAAGCTTTTCCGTTATCTACCCACGTCCATGAAGGGGTATCCCACCCGAACGGTTTCACAACATCTACCCAGGCTTCGTCTTTGTCGCTGTAAATTTTATTGGCCTTTCCGGTCGCCACATCACACAAATAGAATGTGGCCTCATTTTGTTTGCGGTTCAGTTGGTCAACTGCGATCTCATTCTTATCCGACCATTCCATCCGTGGTAAATAATTGTTGTCAGGATCACCCGGAATATTCAACCATTTTGTTTTCTCCGACGCGATGTCAATGACTCCAATTTTAACCGAAGACGGTTTGTACCCAGCATCCGGATATTCAACAGGGACCGTGAAAGGATACAACGAGTCGGTATTGTTGATCATTAAATGATTTCGAATAGACGTGGCGTCTACTCTCCAAAAGGCTATTTGCCTTGAGTCTGGGCTCCACCGAAATCCGTCGCGACAAGCCAATTCTTCCTCGTATGCCCAATCGAAAGTTCCGTTGATGATCCGGTCTGCTCCATCGGTGGTAAGCTGTGTGATTTTTCCTGATGCGAGATTCTCAACATATAAATTGTGTTTACTAACGTACGCCACATTGTTGTTGTCAGGGGAAATTTTCGCAAACATCAACGACGACGACGGTAATCCTTTGCCAATTTGTCTTCCCTTACCGTCCGAAAGATCAAAATACCAATAATCACCTTTTGTGTTACCTCTCCATACCCTGGAGGAGTTTGTGTAGATGAGAATTTTGTCCCTTGTCGCATTCCAAACGATGTTTTCAGTTCGCGTAGTAAGGCCCGCTGCCTTAATTTGATCAGACGTTATCACGAGTTTGCCATTATTTAGGTCATCGGCGTTGTAAACGGAGATACCTCCCTTGTCGTCAACCCAAAAAGTGTGAGACGAAGGCAACCATTGCAGCCGGTTTATATTTATTTCACCTTCAGGAGTGGAAGGCTTATCGTTCAAATCTTCGTTGAAACCGGGAGGCAACGGTTGTGCTGAGACAGAATTTACAATTAATACTAAAAGTGTTACAATAATCGGTTTTCTCATTGCTAATAATTAATGTGTGGGGGAAAATATTTGTAGAAATAAAAAATATAAAACTCATTGCTTCATTTTCTCCAGGTCTTTTTGTAACCTGAACATTTCATCTCTTAACCTCGCGGCTTCCATAAAGTCGAGGTCGCGAGCCGCCTTCTCCATTTCTTTTTTAAGCCGGCTAATGGCTTTTTCGATTTGCGGAATCGTCTTGTACTCCTCTTGCTCGTCGGCTGCAACGGTCACAATGTCCACATCTGCCGCTATTGCGTATGGATTTTTGGGATCAAACCCTTTTATATCCAAAACGGAGGTTTGAGCAAACACATGCTCCCGTGACTTCTTCACAGTACGCGGAGTTATTCCATGCTCGATGTTGTACGCAACTTGTTTTTCGCGACGCCGATTTGTTTCATCAATCGTTTTTTGCATGCTCTCCGTTATACTATCGGCATAGAAGATCACCAGGCCATCAGCATTTCTTGCTGCACGACCCGCTGTTTGCGTCAACGACTTTTCATTACGCAAGAAGCCTTCTTTGTCTGCGTCCAAAATAGCGACCAGAGAAACTTCCGGCAGATCCAATCCTTCGCGCAACAAATTCACTCCTACCAGGACATCAATCTCTCCTAACCGTAGCTGACGAAGGATTGCAATTCTCTCCAACGTGTCCACTTCGCTATGTATATACTTTGACCGGATGTTTATCCGATGCAGATACTTATCCATTTCTTCAGCCATGCGCTTTGTCAGTGTAGTTACCAAAACTCTATCACCCTTCGTGACACGCCTGTCGATTTCATCTAGCAGGTCGTCGATCTGGTTCACGCTTGGCCGAATTTCTATCGGCGGCTCAAGCAATCCCGTTGGACGTACAACCTGTTCAACGACTACACCACCTGTTTTCTCTAACTCAAAATCGTCTGGCGTTGCAGACACATATATTACCTGGTTCAACATGCTTTCAAACTCATGAAAATTTAACGGGCGGTTATCCAATGCAGAAGGCAGGCGAAAACCATAATCAACCAGGATTAATTTTCTGCTCCGGTCTCCGCCGTACATCCCGCTTACTTGCGGAATGGTTTGATGGCTTTCATCAATGACGCATAAAAAATCTTTTGGGAAATAATCAAGCAGGCAGAAAGGTCGTGTACCCGGATCACGACGATCAAAGAACCTGGAATAATTTTCAATTCCGTTACAGTAACCCAATTCGCGCATCATTTCAACGTCAAATTCTACCCGCTCCTTTAATCGTTGCGCTTCAATCAGCTTGCCTACCGACTTGAAGTATTCGATCTGTGCCTGCATTTCGTCCTGTATCTCATAAATGATCTGCTGTAACATGTCCTTTGGGGCCAAATAAAGATTAGCAGGAAAGATGGCTGCATTTTCCATCACCCCTGTGCGCTTTCCAGTAACAACATCAAAACTTTCAATCTCTTCGATCTCATCCCCAAAGAAAATTATGCGATAACCATAGTCTACATAAGGAAGATTGATTTCGACGGTGTCTCCCTTTACCCGGAAGGTTCCTCTTTTAAATTCTATTGTTGTCCGCGAGTATAAAGAATTAACCAATGAATGAAGAAATCCCTGGCGCGAGATCACTTGTCGTTTGTTGATGCGAATAATTCCATTTTCAAAATCCGCCGGATTCCCAATGCCATAAATGCAACTTACCGAAGCAACCACGATAATGTCTCTTCTCCCGGTGAGCAATTGTGCGGTGGCTTGTAGCCGAAGTTTATCTAATTCTTCATTTATAGAAAGATCTTTTTCGATGTACACGTCACTCACGGGCATATAAGCCTCGGGTTGATAATAATCATAATAAGAAACAAAGTAGCCAACCGCGTTGTCTGGAAAAAACTGTTTGAACTCCCCATACAATTGCGCAACCAATGTCTTATTGTGCGTGAGAACAAGGGTGGGCCGTTGTACGTTTTGTATAACGTTCGCGACGGTGAAAGTTTTGCCACTGCCTGTAACGCCCAAGAGCACCTGGTATTTTTCATCATTCAAAATCCCTTCCGTAAGCTGTTGAATAGCTTCAGGCTGGTCGCCTGCGGGCTGATACGGCGCGTGAAGTTTAAAAGGCATAAACTTTTAGAGAACCTGCAATTTAGTGAATGTCGGACGAAGATGGGAATAATGAACACGGAATAACGAATAATGAATAATGAATAATGAATTTGTCGGTTCGATGTTCGACATTCTTTGTTCATTATTCCAACAGTTTCACCCAAACATAGTCATCCACTACTACATCATTTTTTATGGCCGCTTTTTTTCGAATGCATTCGAGGTAAAAACCATTTTTCTCAAGGGCTTTCATGGAGGCTCGATTGAATTCAAAGACCTCCGCATAGATTCTAACAATGTCAAATTTTTTTTGAATGTAATCGACCATTTGTCTTATTGCCTCCGTGGCAACTCCTTTTCCCCAATATTCTTCGCCAACAAAATACCCAATCTCAACAGTTTTTCGGAAAACATCTTCTTTCAAAGTAATGCCGATGCTTCCAGCCAATTCGCCGTCTGCCTCGACGCAGAACGTGGTCGCCGGCCCTTTTTGTTTCTTTACCAGGGCGAGCCAATCCTTTGCATCCTTTTTTGTATATGGATACGGAAGACGATCCCTTACATTATCCCAAATTTTTTTGTTGTTGGCAATTTTGGCAAGCGCGGCGGCATCCGATTTTTTCCATTCTCTTAACACTACATTCATACTCAAATTTTCCTTTTGGTGTACAAAGAATAATCAGGAAGGAACGCTTCGTATTCTTCATGCATCAGGGGAGATGTGAGCAAGAAGTCAGCCGTAGCGCGGTCGCACGCAATCGGAATGTTATACGTAACAGCGACACGAAGCAACGCCTTTACGTCCGGATCGTGAGGCTGGGCCTCCATAGTGTCCCAGAAAAAAATCAGCACATCAATCTTACCCTCCGCAATTTTTGCCCCAACTTGTTGATCGCCGCCCAGGGGGCCGCTGAAGAATTTGGTGATAGATAGATCTAATGCATTCTCCAGCAAAGATCCCGTGGTGCCCGTCGCAAAGAGCCTGTGCTTGGACAACACGATTTTATTATATCTCGCCCATTCGATGAGGTCGGCCTTTTTGTTATCGTGAGCCACGAGTGCGATTCGTTTAAGGGCTTCAAGTTTCCTTTTTTGCATCTTGTCTCCTAAAATAAATGTGTGAAGCGAACAAATTAACAAATTAACCGTTTCCATACTTCAAGGAAGTTTGAAATCGAACATGGAGAGTGTCAATCAAGGACATTAAATAAAAACGTCCCGTAGAATGGGACGTTTTGTATTCTCCCCGCAAAAGCAGTCATCTCAGCGGGCTAAAACCAACTATTACAGAATACCCTGCCGGTCGAAACGGCAGATGAGTACATCATCTCACAAAGCAAAATTCATTTCCTATTAGGACAATGGTTTGTTTTTAAATGCTGCATGAATTAAATTTTTGTGATAAGGTTACTTTAAGGCTCCCATTGATGGCCTTCAAAGCATAAAAAAACTCCGAACCTTTGGTTGCGGAGTTTTGAATCTGAAATAGTTTATGCTCAATATCCTGAACAAGCGGTTGTATCCACAGAAGAGTTACAGTGGTTTGCACAAATCCATCTTCCAATTGTCCCAGCCCCTTCGCGCACGCCGGTGGTATCGACGCTTGATGGGAAAGTTCCATTTTGAATGTCTGTATAGCTCAACTGGGATAAGAACGTCTGCAATGTATTATATTCATTCGCAATTGAAGCCGGAATGGAATCGCCATTGTTTATGCAATTCATGCTAAGCTGCAAAGCGGATGCCTGGAAAAAGGCTCTTTTCACCCAGTTGTTTTGCGCTGGCCAAAGGTTCGTGCCATCTGACTGTTGAACCTCCAGGATGCCGAATTTTACATTATTGCACCACACTACACCCGGATGATTGAACCAATAACCCTGGGAGTAGGCGCACCAGGCTGGGGGCGGCGGCGGCGGTGGTTCAGCGACACAATCTTGTTTACAATAATAAAAGGCGGTTGCCCAGTCATCGGTGTTGCCGGGATTTATCAGGAAAGGTGCGCCCCATGCAGCTTCATCAGTGCCCTGAACACAATACGTGGGATCAGGTATTTGTTTAACCGAAGCCCGCATTGCTAAATAATACTGCGTGTTAGTGGCACACTGTCCATTATCTGATGTCAATGCCGAAAGAGGCACTCTGAAAGAGAATGTTTGCCTTAAATCGCAAAAATTTATTTCTTGTTTTGCAGGGAATTGTTCATATATCGGGTTACCATCCGGGTTCTTTGGAATAAGGGACTCTTGCCCGGCATAACAAGCGACGTTTCCTAAATACCATGAATCAGTAGCGGTATAAGTGAGGTACAGGTAAATAGAATCATTTCCTACGGTTACCGTTCCCACGTCGGTTCCATCTTTGATCTTCAGGTTTGAAGTCAATGGTGATCCACAATACGTAATTGATACGTGAATCGGCAAGGGCTCATAAATTGAAGAAGAAGGAGCTGGCGGCTCGTGACTGGGAGGAGGACCTTCAATTGGTTTTTGCTTCTTACATGAGGTGATTGCGACTAAGAGGAAGACAAAAACTGCAAACAGTTTCCAACGCTGGATACGGTACATCATCAAATTTTTAGGTTACGAATTAAGGGTCGTTGCTAGGATATGTGATCGCAGTTTTTCCAGGATGGAGTCTCAAAAATATATTCTAAAAATTGGATTTGCAAGCACCGTCATGATTATTATTTGATTAGATTCTGTCTGCTCACTGCAATGTAGTAATTGTCCGTGGCTCTCCTTTCCGCAAGCTCTGCTGTGTTAATGCGTTACTAATTTGGTATCGAAAAATTACTTCTCAATGCGAGGAAAAAAGTTTTTTTTATTTTTTTCCAACTCTTTCCAACCTGGCTGCGAACATATATGTGTCGCCCATGACTTATGAAAACGATCAAACTCTATGTAAACGCAATCCAACATCCTATTGAAAAACCCCCAATCATCCTAGCAAAACCATCCGATGAAAAACCATCCAGTGAAAAGCCACCAAAATCCCAACCCAAATGTTTAAGAGATTATCCCGTTTTAAATTCAATCTCCAAATGAAAAAAAAGAGAAAACCAATATTGAAAAACCAAACTCACGACCAAAATCCAGGATGAAAAACCAACATTGAGTTTGATCGATCCAATATCTGAAAAGCCGAATGCAGTTCTTTAAAATCTATGACGAATGAAAAGCCGAAGATCCGGTTCCAATGAAATCCATTTCCAACTCGTATGAAAGGCTGCATAACACGGTTATGCAATTGGGTTAAAAAATGACAGCCTTCATAAAATTTTCTAACCAGCAGTCTGCCCCAGAGTGGGCAGCTGCGGATAGAACAAAAGAGCAGGAAAGAGTTCTTTGAACGCTGAAAACAACAACTTTAGGTTGCTCAAAAAAGAAAAGTATTTGCGTGGTGTGAATTATACTATTGCAATTTCAAAGTTGAGATATTATTTTTACGCACTCTTAACAGTAGTTCACGCAATTCCAGTCCCTTGTAAAAACCATGATAAATACTGTAAATGTCTTTGCAAAGTACCCTATCAGAACAAGACCTTGTAAAAGGTTGCATCCGAAACGACAGACGGGTGCAAGAGGTGCTTTATAAACAGTATTGTTCATCCATGTTGATTATTTGCAGATCCTACGCAAAGAATGAACAAGATGCGATAGAAGTTCTACAGGATGGGTTCCTAAAGATTTTTCAGCAAATAGAACGGTACGATTCAACTAAGGCGTCCATATATACATGGATGCGTACCATTATGATTCGAACCGCTATTGATTTTTTGCGTAAGCAAAACAAAAGGAAGGTAGCAATAGAATGGAAAGAAGAGCATGACCCCACGATTGATGCTGAGGTGTTGGAGAGAATGTCTGCTCAACAGATTCTAAGCTTGCTACAACTTCTCCCCGCAACAACGAGAGCAGTCTTTAATTTGTATATAACTGAAGGATACAATCATCGAGAGATTGGCGAGATTTTGAACATCAGTGAAGGAACAAGCAAATGGCATTTAAGCGAAGCGAGGAAATATTTAACTAATTCACTAAAAGCAAAAGAAAGAGCATGAAACATGAAAGTCGTCCATATAACACCAATTTGGAAAGCAAGCTGGAACGGCTGCCTGGTGTGGATGCAGATCATCTCTGGAATGACATGCATTCTATATTGGACAAGAAGATGCCTCAGGAAAGGGAGAGACGCCGGTTTATCATGTGGTTTCTTAATGATAGAAGCCTTTTCTCCATCGGTATTATTTTGCTTGTCACTGCCACTGCATTTTGTTTATTCTTTTTATCACCAAACAGAAACTCTTCTACTGACATTTCAACCAATAAACGGCCTACTTCCGAAGAACCAAACAAAGCCAATGAAACAGTTGTAAAAAGCGAAAACGCAAAACAAGCCGCAACCATCCATCCAAATAACATAAACAAAAAAATAACTGAGACATCGACTTTGGCTGCCGCCGGTAATTTGGCTGGTAATTACATTTCTCAAGATAAGAATGCATGGAGCAATTATACTTCAACTACAAATACGAATACTGAAAGGCAAAAACAGAATACTATCACTGGAAATGAAATCGTACAGCAGGTAAATCCTGAGTCGGATCATTTGATCGATGATTCAACATCTCAACATGACTCGTACATAACCAGCGAAGATTTCAACCCTGTGTCCCAGGAGTTCACCATTAATGAGCAGGAAAAAAATTCTTCAGAGCAACAACCAACGACAACAGCCGCGAATAACGCAAAGAAAAATATTAGGGTTCAAAAGGAGAAAGGATTGTACGCCGGTATTGTAGCTGGAGTGGATCTAAGCTCGGTACAATTTCAGTCACCAGGCACGGGTGCCAGCCAGGGGCTAATCGTCGGCTACGCGTTCAACAGCAGGTGGAGTGTTGAGAGCGGTGTGTTGTGGGACAAGAAAAGGTATTACGACGACGGCAGCAACTTTAGTCCTCCAGGCTATACACCATCACCCTCAGTTCAGATAATATCCGTAAATGGAACAAACAAAAATTACGAATGGCCAATCAACGTACGATATACAATCATTCCGAGAAAAAACAGCTTGTTTGCAGCGGCCGGACTTTCGTCTTACTTCATGAAGTCAGAGCATTTCGAATATGAGTATACCCAGAATAGTCAGCCGGGCGGACACAATTATATCACCTACAGCAACGAAACTAAGAATTGGTTCTCCGTGGTGAATTTTAGCCTGGGTTATGCGCATAAGCTCGGAAGCGTTGGAAACCTCCGCATCGAACCTTACTTCAAAATTCCGATAAAGAATTTGGGAACAGCCAACATGCCAATCATGAGTACGGGGCTTAATATTGGTTTCACAAGAAGTTTAAGCCGTTAACCTCATTAACCCTGAACCAATGTCGGTGCAGAAGTTGTCTTCAATTTACCCAACCATACCGGTTTGCCCTGGATCCTTCTTACCAAAAACATGATGGCTACAAAGATGAAGAAGAATGGGCCAAGGAAACCAAGCAATGCTATCCATTTGGTTCCATAAAAGTGTCTCATCGGTCTTCTCAGACGTTGTGAAACCAGGTACATCGCGGGGACGACAAGTAAGGTCATAAAGAATGCAAAGGCAAGGCCGAAGATAATTGTCCATGCGAGAGGACCCCAGAATACGACGCTCGGACCACCGAAAAATATCTTGGGATTGAAGTGCTGGAATAGTGAGATCCAACTGATATTGAATCCGACAGCCAATGGAAACAATCCAAGGATAGTTGCCAACGCGGTAAGCATCACCGGAATAATACGGATCTTGCCTGCCAGTACCGCCGCTTCTCTCATTCTCATTCCTCTTGCTCGAAGTTCATCGGTAAAATCAATTAGCAGGATGGCATTTTTTACTACAATACCTGCTAACCCAACAATACCTACCATCACCATGATCAATGGCATGGCCATGCCAGTGATCGCAAACCCCAAAAAGACACCAATAATACTAAAGAAAATTTCTGTGAGCACGATAAACGGTTTACTCAGCGAGTCAAATTGCAATACCAGGATTCCAAAGATCATTCCCAACGAAATGATCAATGCAGTGCCAAGAAATCCGAGAGATTCTGCTTGCTCTTCCTGCTGACCCGTCTGGCGGATCGTAATATCGTCCGGTTTATCCTTAAACTGCGCGATCGCTTTCGAAATGTCCAGGTTCACCTTATTGGGATCGACATTGGGAGATGTGAGGTTTGAGTAAATAGTAATTAGCCTTTTAAGATTTTTCCTTTTTACCCCTCCGAGTGTGTTGTTATAATCAAATTGTACCACCGAGCTAATGGGAAGTTGTCGGTTGGCTCCAGTATTCATATCCTTAAATGATATCTTCAAGTTTTGAAGAGCGACCAGGCTATTCCTCAGCTCCTCTGAATAACGAATTTGAATTTTATACTCATCCTCGCCGATTTTAAGTTTACTTGCTTCACGCCCAAACAAAGCTGTTCTTAATTCCGAACCGATTTGTGCCGTACTTAATCCTTCCCTTTGTGCTCTTTGGCGATCAATAGTTACTGCCAATTCAGGTTTAGTAATATCCACATCAAACTTCAGTTTTTCGACGCCAGGCACATTGACGCTATCGAGATACCTTTTCAGCGAAGTAGCCGTTTTAATGATTTCATCAAACTCGTCGCCCACGACCTCTATGTTTACAGGAGGACCAGAGGCTGGTCCATTGTTTGGCTGGCTAATACTTATTTCAGCGCCCGGGATGTCTTTGATCTCCTTCCGCAAATTTTCAAGGTAAGGCGCAGTGCTTTGCCCATTGCGTTTCTCATACTCAACAAATGAAATTTGAATCCGGCCAAGGTTGGGTTGCGTGCCTCTCTCTCCTTGAAAAGGATCTGTGGCTCCGATCGCCACATTTGAAATGATAGATTCAACAATCGGATTATTTTCTCCCACTACCTTGTACACTTTTTTTTCAAGGAGATTTGTAATGCTGTCGGTGGTTTCTGTTTTTGTTCCAACAGGCATTTTGAGATACACAAAAATCATATCGGGATCGCCAGAAGGGAAAAAATCCGT
>AR_comb_assmDRAFT_10324420_pt1 | contig 11617 bp, 10 predicted proteins | sample ArasoioldDNA_FD_10543 | JGI IMG/M metagenome (IMG submission 10543) | reverse complement strand
AATGTCCTGGAACCTTACCTAAATTATTATGTCGTAAACAATTTGCAAGAAGGGCTGCAAGCGGTTCATCTGTTGGACAAGAATAAAAAAGGCAAGGCGAATTTCTTTTTGCTGGATAAAATACAGGGTCAAGATATTTCGGCTTTCGATGAGAATACGTTGCACAAGCTCGAGGGAGCGGTTCATGCACTGACAGTGATTGACGTCGAGGACAAATACAGTGCGCTCGCCGCACTTTTGTTGGGCAATGTTTTTATTGCCGACAGTGAAACCGCGTTGGAACATACAAACGGCTTCGTAGTGATTGAGAAAAACGGCAAGTATGTAAAGGGAAAGTATTCTCTTACGGGCGGCAGCGTGGGGTTATTTGAGGGCAAGAAGATCGGCCGCGCAAAGAATCTTGAAAAGCTGCAAGAAGAAATTTCGTCTCAGAATTATGTGGTAGAACGATTGAAAGAAGCGATACAAGCGCGTCATAACGAAGTCATCGCCTTTAATGAAGACCTTAGAGAGAGCGCCATTAGTGACACAGAATTTGAGATCCAACAGCTAACTAACCAGGTGTTTTCGCTCCACAATAAATTGGAGAATCTCCATGCATTACAAAGCCAGAGCCAACATCGGATTGAAGAGTTAAGTCTTCAACTACAACAGACCCAGAACTCCGTGGAAGGAGTTCGCATTGATCTCCAGCATTTGAACGAGGAGCTGCAATTGAACACCAACCGCCTACGCGACGCAGAAGAAGCATTCAAAATTGAAGAGAATAATTATAACGAAGCCAACCGGCAATACAATGAATTCAATCTTCATGTCACAAGGCAGCAAAGTAAGATCAGCGCGTTGAAGCAGGAGCTTGAATTCAAGAATAACCAGTTGAAGGACTTGCAGCTTCAGATCAAGACAAACGCAACGGTGCTTTTGGAAACAGCGGAAAACATTTTGCAATCCGAAGATATATTGAAGGAGACGGAAGATTCATTGATCACTTTAATGAAGGACAAGGAAGAGCAGGAAAGAAAGTTGAATGAGGCCGATCAGCTTTATTATAATTTACGTAATCAGTTAAACGAAAAGGAAAGTGAGCTCAGGCATAAAATAAAGAATCGGGAACAAGTTGAGCATCTGCTGGGAGAAATAAAGGACCGTCTGAATGACTTAAAACTTCAGCTTGCAGGAACAAGAGAACGATTAAATGTAGAATTCAAAATACAATTAGAGGATATCCTGGATCAGCAACGCACCACTGAAACTTCAGTGGAAGAGTTACAGGAGAAAGTGGATCGCATGAAAAAACGACTAGAGAATTTAGGCGAAGTGAATCCGACAGCCATAGAAGCGTTCCAGGAAATGAGGAAACGATATGAGTTCATACTTGAACAGAAGAATGACCTGGTGACCGCAAAGGACAGTTTGCTGCTAACAATTCAGGAGGTGGAAGCAACTGCCAACCAAAAATTCCTCGAGACATTCAATTTGGTAAGAGACAATTTTCAAAGAGTGTTCAAGACGCTGTTTACCGACGATGATCAATGTGATCTTGTATTGGAGAATCCTGAAAACCTCGCAGAAAGCGGAATTGATGTTGTGGCCAAGCCAAAGGGCAAGCGGCCAACTTCGCTAACGCAACTCAGCGGGGGAGAACGTACATTAACAGCAACGGCCTTATTATTCGCGATCTACCTGATTAAGCCTGCTCCGTTCTGTATTTTGGATGAGGTAGATGCTCCGCTCGACGATGCAAATGTTGGCAAGTTCACCAACATGATCCGGCAGTTTAGCGAGAACTCGCAATTCATAATTGTTACCCACAATAAAATGACCATGAGTACTGTTGACGTGATCTACGGAGTGACGATGCAAGAGCCTGGGGTAAGCAGGCTGGTGAGTGTCGACTTCAGGAGCCTGGAAGAAGCAGCTACCTAGGCACCAACACGTAAGCAGGGGCCGCAAATTTTACTCACCAATTCACAAATCATTCTGCTACTACCATAATCTGAAGTTGGAGGTTTTCATGCGCACTGTAATACTGCTGTTGGCGTCTAACATATTCATGACCTTTGCGTGGTACTACCATCTGCAGCGTAGCGGATGGCCATTATGGAAAGCAATCGTGATTAGCTGGGTAATTGCTTTCTTTGAATATTGCCTGATGGTTCCGGCCAATCGCTTTGGATTTGCGGGAGGTTTCAGCGGTTACCAACTAAAGATGATTCAGGAAGTAATCACTCTCGTCGTGTTTTGCGTCTTTGCCACGGTGATACTTAAGGAACCGCTGCGCTTTAATTACGTCATAAGCTTTGCATTCCTGCTCGTTGCGGTTTATTTTATGTTTAGGAAATAAAATCATCTCTCGTCCACAGTCGAGTGTTGTTCTCTCGCTTTTTGCTTTTTTATGAGATCCGATTTTACCTTGTGTATATAGGCATTGCCGAGTACTCCAAGTCCCGATGTAATAATGGCAGCCGATACAATTCCCCAAATCAACCATTCATCAGAGGCGCGTTTATTAGCGGAATACATGATCAAAAGGATGCCAGCGTCAATCAATAGGAAACCCATAGGCATTTGAAAAAACCATTTTTGGTAATGTTTATTTGGCATAGCAAGGATTTAAAGTAGGCGCCCTAAATATAGACAAAAGAATAATTTGTTAATATGCCGGGGGTAAGATTTGCACCTCGGCTATCAATTTCTATTTTTGATGATATTTCAACAATATGCGAAAATTTTTATCAGTACCTCTTTTGATTGTTTGCTTAAACGTGTTTGGGCAGGAGAAACCGGAAGGGTTATTTATTAATTCCAAGGCCCCTGATTTCAAATCAAAAGATCAAAATGGAAATGAGATTGCCTTGAAGGATCTACGCAAGAAAGCCCCGGTTGTGCTTGTGTTCTATCGTGGTTATTGGTGTCCGTATTGCAATAAAGAGCTACAGCGACTTCAAGACTCGCTGCAACTCATAACCGAAGGGGGTGCACAGTTGGTAGCTGTTACTCTTGAAAAACAAGAAGGAATTGCTAAGACAATCGAAAAGACAAAGGCCAATTTTCCAATTTTAAGCGATGAAGAAATGAAAATTATGAAGGCTTACGACGTCGTCTACCAGGTGGATGAAAAAACCATTGCGCGGTATAAAATGGCCAGCATTGATCTTGCGGCGAACAATGGTCAAAAACCCGACGCCGTTTACCTTCCAATCCCTGCAGTTTACGTCATCAACAAACAGGGAGAAATTACTTATCGCTATTTCGAGTCCGACTATCGCAAGCGACCTTACGTGAAAGACATCCTCGAGAATCTCAAAGGCTTGAAATAACTACGTTGTGAACGGCTTTAGGTGGGTGCTTTGTACTCTGGATGCATGCTGTGGTCTTCCGCTAATCCGGTACTTCGCGACTCATTTCCATACGACTCTTGCAACGCTACCATTATTGCCCGCCAGGAAAATGCTGGGGCCATACTTTGCAATTCGACATACATGGAAACCTTCATGGCTAATCAGATTGAAAGTCCTCCCACTGTCACCAGAATAGTCAACTCCATTGAGTCCACATGCGAGAATGTCCTGCTTAGATAAGAATTCAACACAACTACGATAGCCATGTGGGGGTATCTTGGGAGCATACCAACTTTTTCCATGGTCCGAAGTCAAAAAACAATTCCTGGCGGTTGAACTATCAATTTTAAAATCGCCACCAACTATGATCATTCTTTTACCTCCATTTCGTTTATTGTCATCATAAACAGAAATTGAATTTGCACCAGTGCTTTCCGTTCCCTGGATTATGGGCAATTCAATTTTTGAGTTTCGCGTGAACATTCGCGATCTCGACCCTGCGCTCACAAATACGGCCTCATCCCGGTCCAACGCTCTTATGTTCGTGCCACTCGCTGCGAAACAGGCTTCGCCGCTGTCTGCTGCGGGACGATTTTCAAAAGGAATGTCATTCCAGGAGCTTCCACCATCAAACGTACGCGCTATAAAAAACCTTCCGTTAACGGGGTCGCCAATTACAATGCCGCTTTGCTCATTCCAAAATTCCATGGCGTCCAAAAACATTCCTTTGTTTTTGTTTTCGTATACGACCCTCCAAGTCTCACCGCCGTCGTTCGTTTTTAGTATGTATGCGGGTTCACCCACGGCCATAATAACCGCAGTAGCACCGTCAAAGGCTTCTATATCGCGAAACTCTTTTTTTTCAAATCCCTTTACAGCGAACCACGTCCAATTTTTGCCTGCGTTTGTTGTCCTCCCAACGGTTCCATTACTTCCGCTCACCCACACTACATTGTCGTTGACAACACTCAATCCGCGCAAACTTGTGTTTGTACCGGAGGTCAGCATTTCAATTGTCGGTGAATGCCCCTGGCCATTTACAAAGGCTACAACAGTCAGCAGCAACAGAGTAGGAATAATTTTCTTAAGGTATATTATCATAGGATTATTCATAGTTTATCATAGTTCGAGTGAAACTGCCGTCTTCATTCATTTCAAGCAGTGCATAGGCCGGGGCGAATTCCTGGAAACTTCCTTTCCACCAATTCCCGCTGACCGCGCCGTTGCAATAGTATTTTATGCCCAGATAATTTATCTCGTCTTGCAAATGTATATGGCCGCTCAGGCAAACTTTGATATTTGGGTATTGGGTAAATATTTTTTTCAAAGACATGAAGTCGGTATGCATCAAATTGCGTTGAATCTTCAAATCGCCATTTGTTTCTGTTTTGTCGAAAAATAAGGCTGCACATATGGATAAAATCGGGATATGCGAGATGATGCAAATAAATTGATCCTTTGGAATTGTTGCCAACTCTTGTTTCAACCATTCCAACTGATCGGGGTCCAAAAAAGCGATGTAACCTCCGGCAGGATTCAGTTGCACGCTGTCTAGCACGATGAAATGCCAATTGCGTTTTGTAAAACGGTAGTACCTATTTTTAAGTCGTAAGCTTTCCAGCACCCATTCTTTCGCGTATAGTTTGTCAGACTCTGGCCTATTTTCTTTGATGAACCAACCCCAGATATCATGATTGCCTATGCAATGATAGATCGGCAGGCTGTTTTCTTTTTGCAGAATAGAGTGAAACAAATCCCACTGTAGTTGGGTGTGTTCTTTGTCTGCTTCCATGGCGTCCCAGATGGAGTCCCCGCCATTAACTATAAAATCCACCGGTGAATTTAGTTTTTGAACGTGGTGTAATGCCTTAGCCATTCCGGTTTCGGGAATACTGCCGGGTTTTACATGAATATCTGTTATATGTGCAAACCGCAGGCTTTTTTTCTTTTCATCACCAGCCAGCGACCATGTAGGAAGAAAACTACTGCCAACTGCTGCAACAGTTGTTTTCAAAAAGATTTTTCTTTTCACGATAATTGTGAGATAGATTTTTGAAAGACCAAGATAACATAAACTGCGCGCTAATGTACAGCCACTGGATTATTTCGTTTGAGTAAGAAAGAGATCAGCAAATCCGGTCGCTGATATATGATCGTATGACTGGTATTGGGCAATAGATAAAACTCGGGGTCCTTTGCATTGACAAGTTTTTTTCTAGCGAAGTCCAAATTTCCTAAACTAGCAAGATTGTCTTTTTCTCCCATGAATACATAAGTCTTACATGTAATTTCACCCCAGTGGGGTTTAAGTCTCCTCAGCTGCCTGCAATGTGCAAACTTTTCGTCGCCAGCAACATTCAGGTACTCTGGTATCATCATGCTGACGAATGCAAGCTTACCCACATAGGAAAACCAAAACAATTTTTCTTTTGAAGGATCTATTACGGGGGAAATGAGGTAAAGCTCCTCCACCAGATTCGGATGCTGCATTGCAAATGAAGCTGCGATGGGCGCGCCGTAAGAAGAGCCCATTAGAAAAATCTTACCATCCTTATTATATTCTTTCACGATCTTTTCGATGTAATGGACGTGGGCCTGGAGCGAAGGTTCCGAAACACCATAGTTCGATTTTCCGAATCCGACACGGTCGACGGATACCATTCTAAAATTTTTTTGCATGTCAGAATCGTCCAGCAGTTTCATCGAACTGTACCACGCTCCCGGGGCACCATGAATGATCAATAACAACGGTTTTGTTGAATCACCTACAACGGCGTGATGGACATGAAAGTTTTTGTAGTTAATATATTTCAGTTGGGGTTTTGTAGGGCGATTCGCATAGTGTTTCGCTATTTGCTCATCGCTCAAAACCCTAACGGGAAAATGACAAGAGGCAACAGCTAGACCACACACAATTGCCAATATGGGTTTTCGTAGCGCTAGCATAAAATCTCGTACTTCTATAACGCAATAATTGTATAGAAAAATATACCAAACTCGCGCCTTGCGTTGATTGTAGTAAAAATCCGGCTACGGTGGGCGTGATTGGAACCTGCCTGTAGCCGGAAATGCGCTTTGTGGAGAACTCTAAGAAAATTTACTAATCATCATCTTCCTCCTCATAGGCACTTTCATTGCTGGGATAATGAGTTTCCCACTCCTTCACCTTTTCATCCGTTAGGCACTCAACTATGTCGTGTATGGGATCAGTTTTTCGTCTCCACTCTGTCACCAGGGGATCTTCAAAGCGACTTACAAAAAGACAATGATCGGACTCTACCGTAACCTTGATAAGCCTTATGTCTGAACCTTCTTTCTCCTGTACCAGGTAGTAACAGCCAGGTTCAAGCAAACCGTACGAGAACATACTTCCTCCTTTTTTGGGGTTCATTCAATTAATTCCATCCGGGTTGTAAGCAAGAGGTAATGGGTTGATTGAATCTAATGGGTAGAGAAGCTTTGAGAACTCTGACTTGGGGTTAATAAGGTAGAAAGAACCGAAGCATCATTTCAAAATTAAGGCTTTTTTGAAAGGTTTTTCACGCATGAAACCTTATTACAAAAATTTTAATCAAGAATATGGGAATCAACTGATAATGAATGATTTCTCAAAATATTTATTAGTCCCAGCAGGACTGAAAGGGCAACCGGAAGAATCAACCTAGATGTACCGTAAGGTTCAAACAAAAGTTGAAATACTCAGGCGTTGATTACGTTTTGAATGTTCATGTTCTTGTTTCGCAGATCAATTCCCCCCTCGAGTATGGACTTTAAGTTTGTCATATAAAATGTCCATCCTTTTCCACACTCGATAAAGAAATGTCGTTGCTCGGACTCAACTTCCCTTGGCATAGTTTGCCTGAGGTCGCAGATTGTTTTCCCATCTTCCTGTTTCATCGTGACAGCCACCACACATCCGCCAGAGAAGCCAAACTCGAATCGGTCTTTTTCGTCCGAGTAAAGAATCTTATTTTCTTTCGCAAAAGAGTCATCGTAACCAAACCATAGCCAGTATAATGATCTCCTTTTTGTACGGCCTCATTTTTTTTCTCACACCACCGCCTTCTGTCGTGAACTCAGCCAGCCGCAGAAACCAGCTTTCCAATCCTTCCTGTGTCGTCCATGCATTATAGATAACTCCTGGTTGTGCGAATGGTGATGCGCTTGACGAATTGTCGCCAGTCATAATTTTCCATAAGAATTTTTGGCGAACCTACCAAGATTCCGGGAGCAGGTTATTTGGTTAACATTTCCTCTGCTCCTGTCCAATTCTCAGGAACGCCCTGGCGCATAAATCTCGAAGCATTTTCCAGGAAGAATTTTGCCGTTTGATCGCCGGGATCCAGGGCAAGTATCTGCTGAAATATCATCGTAGCATTTTCGAATTGTTGTTCGCGGTAACAACGCATAGCTTCGTTAAAATAGGAGAGGGTTGATAACTTTTTTTCATATTCAGGTTGCTCAAATCCATTAATGCATTCGACTATACTCAGCAAATTGCTCTTCCCTTTCAATCGAACGGTTCCGAGTTGCCGGACATGAAATTTATAGTGCCCATTTAAATGTTCTTGCGTTTCCTGGCTTAGCAACAAAGGCGATTTATAGTACTTGGTCAGGCTTTCGATTCTCGAAGCTGTATTGACAGTATCGGAAATCGTTGCCGCATCCATTCTTGATTCATCGCCAGTTATGCCCATGATAAGTGGACCCGTGTGCATGCCGATGCCAGCTTTGATAATCGGAAGGCCCTTTGCAATTCTTTCCTTATTCAACTCGCGAATTGCTTTTTGCATTTGAATGGCGGCCTGCAGCGCATCTTCGGGACTCTCAGGGAAAATGGCCATAATAGAATCACCCAGGTATTGATTGATGAAACCGCGATTGGCCCTGATGATCGGGCCCAGCCGTGCATTGAATGAAGAAACAAAGTGGAAATTTTCTTCAGGGGTCATGTTTTCCGAAAGGGTTGTAAAATCCCGGATGTCTGTAAATAGCACAGTGACTATTTTTTCTACCTGGTCGCCCAATCGCACTTCAGTGATCGCATTTTTCCCTAAGGACCGAATGAATTCGTTGGGTACAAATTTTTTCGTCGCCTCGTGGATACGTAAAATGGCCTCCTCTCTTTCTTTTGCCTCCCTAATGTTCTTTTCATACAACATGGCGCTCTCAATAGCCGCCGACGACTGCAATGCCAGGGTGACGATTAGTTTCAGGTGTGCAGCTGAGAACTGATCATCTTTGTTGCCGGCCAAGATGATAGCGCCCATGATCCGATGCTTCACTTTCATGGCGGCATACATGAGCGATTTAACGCCTGCCTCGATAATTCCTTTTTCTCTTAGCACCGAAAAATCGTTTATAATTTCAGACTGCCCGCCAAACGCAATCTTAAACAGGAGAGAAGTGTTCTTTCTGATCTTCTCCTTGTCAAAAAGGAATTCACCGGCTTGGGCTGGTATTTCTAACTGACCTTTGTCGTCGTTCCACAACACGATGATGCCACCATCTGAAGAAATGGAATGCATCGCTTGCTCCAATGTGATACGGGCTATGGCGTCCGGTTCGATAGTCTCGGCGAGCTTTTCCGAGAAATTAAAAATCACATTCAATTCCTGGTAAAGATTCAACACTTCATTTCCCAGGTTTTTTTTCTCTGCTTCCTTAGCCGCTAAATGAGACACCAAGTTTGCAATGATCACTGCCTTAGCGTCTCCCTTTACCCATCCCAAAATTTGATCGTCCAGTTTAATTGGGAATTTTGAAACATCATCTGGCAGGAGAGTTCCCAATAACAGCTTTCCGGTTGCGTCTTCTATGCAGACTTCTATATTCAGTTCTTTCGCGAGAAGGAGTATATCAGAATTTACTTCGCTCTTCTTTCCTACAACGTTTTTTAGATTTACGCTTGACATGGTCGCTTGTACTATAAAATATTTCCGTTAAAAAAAACTTTTTAATCTAGCTGGAGTACTTCCCTGGCTTTCGAAAGCAGCACCTCGGGGTCAAAAGGCTTTGTCATGTACACATCTGCCCCCACTTCTTGCCCGCGCTGCCTGTCAAGTTCTTGGCCTTTCGCTGTAAGTAAAACGATGTATACATCATCAATCGCCAGTTCTTTCTTTACTCTTTGACAAACATCCATGCCATTCATTTTCGGCATCATCACATCCAGGAAAACGAGATTAGGCTTTTCGGATTGAATCAGCTCAAGTGCGGATGCGCCATTATCTGCCGTCAGGAATTCCACTCCTTCGTCTTCGAGTTCTTCAAGTGTTTGGCCAATTAGCATACGGATATGCGCTTCATCGTCTACAATTAGAATTTTTTTCTCCATGGTCTTATATTAATCCTTAAAATTTGTTTTAATGTTATTGGTAAACAAGAAACAAAACGTTCTCGAGGCCCTTTTCAAACCTTAAGGTCTGTACAATGTCCTGCTTACCAGAAAGAATTGAATTCATTATAATAATGTCAGGTTGATTTGCGACGGCCTTCTCAAACAGCTCTTTCCCATTCGACTCGCTCACAGCATATCCTCTTGTCTTTAGAACTTCAGTCAACGTATTGACTGTACCCGAATTCTCGTCGACGATCATCACCTTCTTTTTTGACTTACCTTGTTCCAGCAAACTGCCGATCTCGTTAAACAAAAGGCCGGTGTCGATTGGTTTGGTAAGATATCTATCCACCCCAATTCTAAATCCTCGCGCCTTGTCTTGCACAATTGAAAGTACAATGATCGGGATATCCATCGTCTGTGGATCGTTTTTCAGGACTGCGGCCACATCAAACCCATTCATTTCTGGCATCATCACATCAAGAATTATCAAGTCCGGCTTGTTAGCTCTTACCTTAGCCAATGCTTCTTTTCCGTTACTCGCTTGATCGATTAAGTAGCCCGCATCACCAAGTTCCTGTTCGAGCAAGGAGCGAATGGAATCATCATCGTCAACTATCAGTAGCCTTGCGGCATTTCCTTTGGTGCCAAGTTGCGAATGACTGACTTGTTCTTTCAATCGTTTTATAAGATCGTCAATATGGATAGGTTTGGGCGCGGCAGACTTTGTGATTGGCAACGCAAATAAAAATGTACTGCCGTTGCCTAGTTCACTATCGACCCAAATACGGCCTCCGTGATGTTCGATGATTTCCTTGCAAATTGGCAATCCCAAACCGGTTCCCTTCGGTTTATCTGTGAGCGTGTCTCCCACCTGTTTGAATTGTTCAAATACGGCGGCGTGGTCTTCTGGTGCAATACCAATTCCGGTATCGGAAATACTGACAATTATCTCATGTTTTTTGCGAGCCACCTTGCAAGTAACTTTTCCATTCGGGGTAAATTTTACTGAATTAGAAATGAGATTGACCATTACCTGGATCAGTTTGTCACGATCACCGGTGATAGAAGGAAGATCCGCCTGGATGTTTTTTTCAAGGTCAAGATTTTTGTTTTCGAATAACGCAGCGGTCGCGGCCACAGCCCTTTCGGCCACTTCAGCAAGCGCGACCTCTTCCATGTTCCACTCCATTTTTCCTGCTTCGATCTTCGCCAAATCCAGCACATCATTAATCAAGTGCGTCAACCTTTCTCCCTCAGACACGACCACATTTAAGTTCTCCGAAATTTGTGAAATGGTCTTTTGTGCTTTGGGAGTTTTTTCCACTACAGGAAATATCTTTTCATCCAATCTCTTGCGAATGATCTTGGCAAAACCTAAAACAGATGTGAGCGGGGTTCTTAATTCATGGCTCACCGTAGAAAGGAACGCACTCTTTGCCTCATTGGCTTTTTCAGCCGCTTTGGTCGCAGCTTCTGCTTCCATTTTTGCTTGTTTAACATCTTCAAACAGCGAAGCATTATTCAACGCAACCCCTACGGAAGCGGCTATCGTTGATAAGAGACGCAGATCACTCTCATTAAAGCTATTTTCATGTTCTGTGCTCTGAACACTCAACACCCCAATGATCTTGTCACCGACTGGTATTGGAACACCTAAATAAGACGCCGCTGCCTTGCCAATCCTGGTAACACCAAGTTGCTGCCTGAGTTCCGCAATGTCTTTATTGATCAAAAGTGGTTCTCCCGAAACAATAATTTTTGAGGTAAGACCTTCGCCTAACCTCAAAGGGTTCATTTCATCTCCAAACTGATAAGGGAAATGGATCACCTCTGTCTTTTGATTCAGCAATGCGAGATACACAATATTTGCTCTGAAAAGGTCTTTCATCTGGTCGCCTACAAACTGAATCAATTCGTCGGCATCCAATTGCGA
>AR_comb_assmDRAFT_10020078_pt1 | contig 11617 bp, 8 predicted proteins | sample ArasoioldDNA_FD_10543 | JGI IMG/M metagenome (IMG submission 10543) | reverse complement strand
CTCGGCCGTTACGTCAGCCGATTCGGATTCGGCCAGGCGAACCTGCCGGACTTCCGTGGCGAGAACGCCGGGATTGTCTGGAATCCAGCGAAGCTCGATCCGGGCGCGGTCGCCTCGGTATCCATGGGCTATCAAGTCGGCGTCACTCCCGTGCAGATGGTGACCGCCGTCAGTTCGATTGCCAATGGCGGCACGCTGTTCGAACCGCATGTCGTGCGCGCCGTCATCAGGGACGGCCAACGCGTCGAAGTTCCGCGCAAGGCACTCCGTCGCACCATCTCCGAGCGCACCGCGAGCCAGATGACCGCCATTATGGAAGCCGTCGTCGAAGAGGGCACCGGCAAGAGTGCGCGCATCAGCGGTTACACCGTCGCCGGAAAGACGGGCACGGCGCACAAGGTCATCAACGGTGGCTATTCGCCGTCGGAGTACAACGCGTCGTTCGTCGGCTTCGTGCCGTCTCGCAACCCTGAGCTCGCGATTATCGTCGTCATCGATTCTCCGCACGGCAAGGGGTACATGGGTGGAGCCGTGGCAGCGCCAATCTTCAAGCGCGTCGCCGAAGCATCAATGCGCCATCTTGGGATCGCGCCAACGGTAAATGCGCCACCGCCCGTGCTCGTGGCGCACGGAGTTAATGAGGACGTTCCGCCAATCGTGCCGGTCGTCAATGACGGGTCGAACACCAGGGTTGAGCGGACTCGAGTCGACGATGGGCTGATGCCGAACCTGGTCGGGATGAGCGCGCGAGAGGCAACGCGCGTGCTGACGAGTCTCGCCATGACCAGCCGTCCAAATGGCGCAGGGTTCGTGCTCGAACAGTCACCGGCCGCCGGCACGGTGCTCGTGCCGGGCACCGCGTGTGTCCTCACGCTCGGCCGTCTCTCGGCCCGTGCCGGACCGTCTGCCGGAGCGTCCCAATGACGCTTGGTGATCTCCTGCGGGCGACCGCCGGGCGCGCGCCATTTGACGCGCAAGGGGGCGTGTCGCTCGGCGATCACGCCGCGGCTGCGTCGGTGACGTCGGTAACGAGCGATTCTCGCGAAGTGGCACGTGGCTCGGTCTTCGTCGCGCTGCGAGGTTTGAAGGCGGACGGGGCCTCGTACATCCACGATGCCCTGGCACGAGGAGCGATCGCCGTCGTCGCGGAGATCGCGTCGCCGCCCGGGGCCCCGGTGCCGTGGGTGCAAGTATCCGACGCCCGGCTGGCACTCGCCGCAGTGTCGGCGACGTTCTACGGCAACCCGAGCAACGATCTCGTTCTCGTTGGCATCACTGGCACCAACGGGAAGACGACGACGTCGTACCTGCTCGCTTCGATCTTCGAGGCGGCGGGGATGCCGTGCGGGCGAATTGGCACCGTCGGCTACCAGGTCGGCAGTCGCGAGGTGCCGGCGTCGCGGACGACGCCGGAGGCACCGGCGCTCCAGCGCATGCTGCGCGAGATGGTCGACGCCGGCTGCAGCGCCTGCGTCATTGAAGCGTCGTCGCACGCCCTTACCCTGAGGCGAGTCGACTACCTTCATCTTAGCGCCGCGATTTTCACCAATCTGACGCGCGATCACCTCGATTTCCATCGCGACATGGAGGACTACTTCCATGCCAAGCGCCGGCTGTTCGAGTTGCTTCCGCCCGGCGGTATCGGCGTCGCGAATCTCGACGACCGCCGCGGATCCGCGTTCGCGTCGTCAGCCCCGCGTCCGGTGACCTACGCGATTGACGCCCCAGCTGACGTTCGCCCCGGGCCGTTGACGTTGTCGCTCGAGGGCCTAACGTTCGAAGTCCGTACGCCGCGCGGCACGCTGTCGCTGCGCTCGGCCCTCGTCGGCCGGCCGAACGCCTACAACATTGTCGCGGCGGTGGCGACCGCGGTCGCGCTCGATCTGCCGTTCAACGCCATTCAGAAAGGCGTTGCGAACTGTGCGCTGGTTCCCGGCCGTTTCCAGCTCGTCTCCGAACCGGCCGACGACGTCCGCGTCGTCGTCGACTATGCGCATACCGACGATGCTTTGAAGAACCTGCTCGAGACTGCTCGGCCACTGACCGCAGGGCGCGTGATCACGGTCTTCGGGTGTGGCGGCGATCGCGATCGGCCAAAGCGGCCGCTCATGGGTGCCGTGGCGGCGCGCCTGAGCGACCTCGTGATCATCACGTCGGACAACCCGCGCTCGGAGGATCCGGCGCAGATTATCGAGGAAATCAAGCGCGGCATCGTGATGCCGGCGGATCGCGTCGCGCCCAAAGGTCAACCCGGTCCGAAGGCGACGCCGTTTGTGGCACTGGTCGATCGTCAGGCCGCGATCGAGCGAGCGGTGCAGGAGGCGCGACCGGGCGATCTCGTGCTCATCGCCGGTAAAGGGCACGAGAAGTACCAGGAGATCGGCGGACGCGTACTGCCATTCGACGACGTGGACGTGGCCAGGAACGCGCTGGCGAAACGCCGCGCGCGGTCGCGGGTGTCATAGCGCGTGGAGCCGCTGGCGCTGACCGCGGCCGACGTTGCCGCTTTCACGGGCGGTCGGGTGGTCCGCGGCGAGCCAGGATCGGCTATCGGCCGGGTTTCGATCGATTCGCGGACGCTCGAACCGGGAGATTGCTTCGTAGCCATTCGCGGCGATCGGTTCGACGGCCACGAGTTCGTGCCAGACGTGCTGGCGCGCGGAGCAGGGAGCGTCGTCGTCTCGAGCGATGTCGACCCGGGCGCGTCCTCGTCGGCAGTAGTGATTCGCGTCGACGACACGACGCAAGCACTGCAGGATGTAGCGCGCGAGGTGCGGCGGCGATCGGGAGCGACGGTCGTCGCGATCACCGGTAGCGCGGGGAAGACGACGACCAAGGAAGTCGCCGCCGAGCTCCTGTCATCGCGCCACCGCGTGTTCAGGAACAAGGGGAATCTGAACAATCACATCGGTCTCCCGCTCTCGTTACTCGAGCTGCGGACGCGGCCGGAGATCGCAGTAGTCGAGTTGGGTATGAATCATCCGGGAGAGATTCGAACGCTGGTCGGCATCGCGGAGCCCGACGTCCGCGTGTGGACCAACGTCGGCGATGCTCATCTCGGGTTTTTTGCCTCGGCCGAGGCCATCGCCGATGCCAAGGCCGAAATCCTCGACGGCGCGGATGAGAACGACATCTTGGTAGCGAACGCCAACGACGCGCGGGTGCTGTCACGCGCGGAATGGTTTCTCGGTCGCGTCGTTACGTTCGGCATCGACGTCGAGGCCGACGTACGCGCGACGCACGTCGAGCATCGCGGCCTCGCTGGAACGTCCGCGGAGCTGGAGACACCATCCGGCAGCGCGACACTGACGACGCCGCTTCTTGGTCTCGGCAACCTGTCGAACGTTTTGGCGGCGACGGCGGTCGCGCTCCAATTCGAGATTCCGGTGTCTCAGATTGTAGAGACCGCTTCGCGGCTGCAGCCGGCAACGCACCGTGGCGAGTTGCTGCGGCTCCCGGGGGGCATCACGCTGATCGACGACTCGTACAACTCGAGCCCCGCGGCACTTGGGCAGACGCTCGATACGGTGGCGGCAGCGACCGGGTGCGCCCGCAAGGTTGCGGTGCTGGGCGAGATGCTCGAGCTCGGCGATCACGCCGAAGCCCTGCATCGCGAGTCCGGCCGACGCGCGGCAGCTGCCGGTCTGACGCTGTTGATTACCGTTGGCGGCGCGCCGGCGCACGCGCTTGCGGACGCGGCTATCGCCGCCGGTCTTGCATCCGAGTCCGTCATCAGCGTGGCGACGCGCGAAGAGGCGGCCGATGTGGCGCTCTCGCGCGTCCGTCCCGGCGATCTCATCCTCGTCAAAGGCTCACGCGGCATCGGCACCGATCTGGTCGTGACGCGGCTCAAGGCTGAGTTCGCCTGATGCTGTATCACCTGCTGCCGCCGCTTACGCCGTGGTTCTCGGTGCTGAACGTCACCCGATACATCACGTTCCGCACCGCGGTCGCAAGCCTCACCGCGCTGGCGCTCGGTCTGGTCCTCGGGCCGTGGATGATCCGCAAACTGCAAGAGTTTCAGATCGGTCAGGTGATCCGTCATGAGGGACCCGCGACGCATCGCATCAAGGCTGGCACGCCGACGATGGGTGGGTTACTGATCCTTACCGCGACGCTCGTGCCGACGCTCCTGTGGGCCGACCTGCAGAACCCGTTCATCTGGATTGCAGTGCTGGCGACGGTTGCATTTGGCGCGATTGGATTCGCCGACGACTACCTCAAGATCGTGCGACATTCGCACCACGGACTGTTGCCACGCTACAAGCTGTTCTGGCAGTTCGCTGTCGGGCTGAGCGTCGGCGTCGCGCTGATGGGGCTGGCGATCCAGCATCCGCCGCTCTTCAACTCGCAGCTGATCTTTCCCTTCTTCAAGCGGCTCGTGCCATCGCTCGGGCTGATGTACGTCGCGTTCGCGGCCCTCGTTCTGACGTTCTCGACCAATGCCGTCAACCTGACCGATGGCCTCGACGGGCTGGCGATCAGCGTGTTTGCGGTGGCCGCGGCGACGTTTACCGCGCTGGCATACGTTTCGACGCACGCCGTGTTCGCCAGCTATCTGCAGCTCACGCCCGTGCCGCCGGCCGCGTCGGAGCTGACGATCTTTTGCGGCGCGCTCGTCGGCGCGAGCTTGGCGTTCCTCTGGTACAACTCGTACCCGGCCGAAATATTCATGGGCGACGTCGGCTCGCTCGGCCTCGGCGGAGCGCTCGGCACGGTCGCGCTGCTCATCAAGCAGGAAGCGCTCCTCGCGATCGTCGGCGGCGTGTTCGTCATGGAAGCGATGTCGGTCATCCTCCAGGTGGGTTCGTTCAAGCTCACTGGCCGGCGCATCTTCCGCATGGCACCCATCCACCACCACTTCGAACTTATCGGGTGGAGCGAGCCGAAGGTGATCACACGCTTTCTCATTCTCGCGATCATCTTTGCGCTCTTCAGCCTCACGACTCTGAAACTGCGATGAGCGAGACACCGTTTTCCGTCCGTGGCAAGCGTGTGGTGGTCGTCGGGGCCGCCAGGAGCGGCATCGCCGCCGCGGAACTCCTCGTGCGACGCGGCGCCACCGTGACGCTCACCGATCTCCGCGAGCAAATCGACGACGAAGAGCGACTCCGCGCGGCTGGCGTTTCGCTCGAGCTCGGAGGCCATCACGCGTCGACGCTGTCTGCCGCCGATCTGGTCGTGCTGAGCCCAGGTGTGCCGTCGCAGCTCCCCGCGATCGAGGCGGCGCGCCGTGCCGGCGTTCCGGTGACTGGCGAGCTCGAGCTCGCGTCGCGCTGGCTGCGTGGGCGCATCGTGGCAATCACCGGTACGAAGGGCAAGTCGACGACGACGACGTTAACCGGCCGCATGCTCGAGGCTGGCGGCTACCGCGTCCTCGTCGGCGGCAACATTGGCTTGGCGCTGAGCGCGCAGGTCGAGGCCTCGACCGACGAGACGATTCACGTGATCGAAGCGAGCAGTTTTCAGCTCGAGAGCGCGCAGACGTTCCGACCCTGGATCGCGGTGCTGCTCAATTTTTCTCCCGATCATCTCGATCGGCACACGACGGTCGACGAGTACGCGGCGGCGAAGGCGCGCGTCTTTGCCAATCAGCAGCCGACGGACTGGGCGGTGTTGAACGCCGACGATCCAGGAACGCTCGAGCTCGCCGCGGCAACGCGGGCGCACCGGCTGCTCTTCTCGATGACCGGCGCCGCGCGCGAGGGTGTGGTCATCTCGGAGGATGCGATTGTGCGGCGGACCTCGAGCGGAGAAGAGGCGCTCGTGCCGCTCGCGGCGGTGAAGCTGCTCGGCCGGCACCTCCTGGCGGACGTGCTCGCGGCCTCGGCGGTGGCATCGATAGTCGGCGTCGACGCCGCGGCGATGACCAAGGCGGTCGAGGGATTCACCGGCCTCGAGCACGCGCTCGAGCCGGTGGCCGAGATCGGCGGCGTCCGGTTCGTGAACGATTCGAAAGCCACCAATATCGAGGCGGCACGACGCGCTATCGAGACCTTCGGCGAGGGCGTGGTCATCGTGCTCGGTGGGCGCTTCAAGGGCGGCGACTTTCGCGATCTGCTGCCGCCGCTCGTCGAGCGGCACGGCACCGTCGTCGCCATCGGCGAGTCGCGTCCGCTCATCCGCGAAGCGCTGGGATTTGCGGTCTCGCTGCACGAAGCCGACGACATGTCGGCGGCCGTGCGTTGCGCGTTCGCGTCGGCGTCACCCGGACGAACAGTTGTGCTGGCGCCGGCGTGCGCCAGCTTCGACATGTTCCGCGACTACGCCGAACGTGGTCGCGTGTTCAAGCAGGAGGTGCGGAAGTTACAGGACGAGTGGAGCACGACACGGGAGCAATGAACAGGAGCTAGTAGCTAGGAGCTTGGAGCTAGAAGACAGGAGCTGGCAGTTGGGAGTGCAAAAACGAGCAATGAGCAGTCATCAGCCGGTCGTTACGGTAAAGAACCGCCCGCTGGGAACGCAGGCTGCCCCGGTCTGCGAGGGTGGTGTCTTTGCCCGCGGCCGGCTGATGACTGCTGATTGCTCGCGCACCACCGACACGCACGGGCGGCGGCCGGGGAGCCCGGCGCGGCTCAGGCTATTTGTCGGTAGCAGGCCCAGCGACCTTTAGGCAGCGGAGTATGGCGCGAAAGCTTAAATCGGACAAGTTACTCTTCACCGCGACGTTGCTCCTGGTCTGCACCAGCATCGTCATGGTCTACAGCGCCTCTGCGGTCATTGCGACCGAAAAGTGGCAGGACCCTTACCGTTTCCTGTTCAAACAGGCGGCCTGGGTCCTGATTGGCCTGTCGCTCGTGCCGATCGTGATGCACATCGACTACCGGTCATACCGCCAGCCGGCGGTGATCTGGTCTGCCCTCGGTATTGCCGGGTTCGCGTTGGTCGCCGTGCTCTTCTCGAGTCCGGTGAACGGCGCCAGCCGGTGGCTCCACATTGGACCCCTTGGCGTGCAGCCCTCGGAGCTCGCCAAGATCGCGATCATCCTCTTTACCGCAGCGCTGCTCGAACGCCGGATGGATCGCATCGACGAGCTGCCCTACGCGCTGCTGCCGATTGGTGTTACGACCGGAGTCATCGTCGGCTTGATTTTGGTCGAACCCGACCTCGGCACCGCCGTCTCGGTGCTCGTCATCGCCGGCGCGATGGTGTTCGCCGCCGGCATCAGCTATCGCTACATCCTTGCCCTGGCACTCGTCGCCATTCCAGCGTTCTACGTCGTGGTAATGGCTCAGGCGTATCGCGTGCACCGGATGCTGGCGTTTCTGGATCCGTGGAGCGATCCGCAAGGCAAGGGATATCAGGTCATCCAGTCGATGATCGCCGTCGGCACCGGCGGCTTCTTTGGGACGGGCCTGATGGGCGGCATCCAGAAATTGTTCTATCTGCCCGAGGCGCACAACGACTTCATCTACGCCGTGATCGCTGAGGAGCTCGGGCTCGTCGGTGCGACAGCCGTGCTCGTGTGCTTCTGCGTCATCACGTGGCGAGGCTTGCGCACCGCAATGCGGGCGCCGGATCGGTTCGGCGCGTTGCTCGCCGTCGGACTGACGGTGATGATTGCCTTTCAAGCCTTGCTGAACATCAGCGTCGTCACTGGACTGGCACCGACGAAAGGCATTCCGCTGCCGTTTGTCAGCGCCGGAGGCTCGTCGCTGTTGATCAACCTGTTGGGGATGGCAATCCTGCTCAACGTGTCGCAGCACGCTTCGTCACCGCATGTGGTGACGATGAACATGGCCAAGCCGGATGCATGACGCCCGAGCGCATCGTCATCGCTGGTGGCGGAACGGGAGGCCACCTGTACCCAGGAATCGCCGTCGCACGAGAGTTGCGGCGAAGACTGCCCGGCGTGACCGTGACGTTCGCGGGGACCTCGCGCGGCATCGAGAGCCGAGTCGTGCCGAGGGAAGGCTTCGAGCTCGATGTCCTGCGAAGCGCCGGACTGAAGGGCATGTCGATCTCGTCACTTCTGCGTGGCGTGTCGTTGCTGCCGCTGAGCGGGATCGACGCGTGGACGATCGTCTCACGCCGGGCGCCACGGCTGGTGATCGGTGTCGGCGGCTACAGTTCGGGGCCGGTTGTTCTCGTGGCCGCGCTCCGAGGCATCCCCACGCTTCTGCTGGAGCAGAACGCGGTGCCAGGTTTTACCAATCGCCGGTTGGCGCCGTTTGTCAGCGCCGCGGCTGTCACGTTCGAGTCGACGTTGTCGTACTTCGGGAGGAGGGGCTTTGTCACAGGGAATCCGGTTCGTCCCGAGTTCTTCGAGCAGACAGTTGCGGCGCCCGCTGACGGCCCGCCGAGGGTTCTGATCTTTGGGGGCTCCCAGGGCGCGCACGCGATCAACATGGCCATGGTGGAGGCGGCGCCGAGGTTGGCAGCCCACGCCGGCGGGCTGGCAATCACGCATCAGACAGGAGAGCGCGACCTGGAATCCGTCCGCGACGGGTATCGCCGCGCCGGGCTCGAAGCCAGGGTCGAGCCGTTTCTCTTCGCCATGGATCGGGAGATGAAAGCCGCCGATGTCGTCATTTGCCGCGCTGGCGCAACCACGCTGGCGGAGTTGACCGCGGCGGGACGGCCAGCGGTGCTGATTCCGTTGCCAACAGCGGCCGACGACCATCAGCGGAAGAACGCCGAGGTACTCGCGGCGGCCGGCGCGGCCGAGCTGCTCGATCAATCACAGATGACAGGCAGCTCGCTCGCGGAACGCATCATCGCTTTGGCGTCGGATCCGGATCGGCGACGCACGATGTCGGACGCGGCACGCGTGCTCGCGCGGCCGGACGCGGCGCGCGCGATCGTCGACCGGGCGATCGCACTACTGGAGCGCGGCTGATGCTCGGACGCACGCGCCGCATCCACTTCGTCGGCGTGGGCGGGATTGGCATGAGCGGAATTGCCGAGCTGTTGGCAAATCTCGGGTACGAGGTGAGCGGGTCGGACGCCAAGCGGTCGTCCGTCACAGATCGCCTCGAGCGTCTCGGCGTGCGCGTGGCGGTAGGACACCACGCGGTTAACGTTGGCAACGCCGATGTCGTGGTCGTGTCGTCGGCCATCAAGTCGGGAAACCCGGAGACGATCGAGGCCATCCGTCGTCAGATTCCGGTCATCCCACGAGCCGAGATGCTCGCCGAGCTCATGCGGCTGCGTTATGGCATTGCAATCGCCGGCGCGCACGGCAAGACTTCGACGACGTCGATGGTGGCGTTGGTCCTCGAGCGAGCCGGGCTCGATCCGACGGCAGTCATCGGCGGCCGGTTGAGTGCGTTTGGCAGCAACGCTCGGCTCGGCCGCGGCGATTACGTGGTCGTCGAAGCTGACGAGAGCGACCGATCGTTTTTGAAGCTGTCACCGTCGATCGCCGTGATTACGAACATCGACCACGAGCACATGGAGAGCTACGGGAGCTGGGCCGATCTCCAGCAGGCCTTTGTCGACTTCGCGAACAAGGTGCCGTTCTACGGCGCCGTGATCGCGTGCGCCGACGACGAGCCCGTGCGCGCCGTGCTGCCCCGCATCTCGCGCCGGATCATCACCTATGGCCTGGCGACGGCCGACGGCCAGGCCGCAGCGAGCGTGACTGCTCATCGGCTGGCGCTCGAGGCCTTCGGGTCGCGCGCGGTCGTCCGGTACTGGACGCCTGGTGGTCCCGAAGGACCGGGCGTCGCCGACAGCCGGGAGATCGAGCTGGGCGAGTTGCGACTACAGGTCCCTGGCCGGCACAACATGCTGAATGCGCTGGCGGCAGTCGCCGTCGGGCTCGAAGTCGGCATCACCTTCGATGCCATAGCGTCGACCTTGTCCGAGTTTCAAGGTGCCGAACGGCGATTCCAACGGCTCGGCGAGGAAGACGGCGTGTTGGTCGTCGACGACTACGGTCACCATCCGACCGAGATTGCTGCGGTCCTTGCCGCGGCCCGCGCCGGAATCGATCGCCGTGTCATCGTCGTGTTCCAGCCGCACCGCTACACGCGGACCAGTCAGCTGATGCGAGAGTTCGGCGTCGCGTTGAGCAGCGCCGACGAGGTCGTGCTCACCGACATCTACGCGGCGGGCGAGCCGCCGATACCTGGCGTCACGCTCGAGGCGCTGGCTTCGGCCGTTCGGAATGTGACACGTGGCGGCGTGCGAGTTGTTCCAGCGCTTGAAGACGTGCCCGCGGCTGTCGCGCTGATGGCACGTCCCGGCGATCTCGTCATTACCCTGGGCGCCGGCTCGATTGGCGGGACGGGCGAGCGCATCCTCGAGGCGATACGTCATCGGCGGACACAACCGGCCGGCAGTGGGGGTGCGCGGTGAAGGTCAAAGCACCGACCGAGCGGAACTTCCGCCGCGCGCGCGCAAAGCCTGCGCGGCGGCGGACGTTGAGCGCGCTCTTTTCGTGGAAAGTGGCGCGCGTGATCTTCATTGTGATCATCGTCTCGCTGGCGGCGTTCCGGGCGGCGCAGCTCGCCTACGCTTCAGAGCTCTTCCGAGTCAGCAGTGTGGCCGTTCACGGCAACGTGCGGGTCTCGACCGGAGAGGTTCACGCCATGGTGCGCGAGCTCAAGGGCACCAACATCCTCACCACCGATCTCGCCTACTGGCGCGGCAAGCTGCTTCGGTCACCGTGGGTGGCGGAAGTCTCGTTGCGACGCGTCCTTCCAGCCACAGTCGACGTTTACGTATCCGAACGTCACGCGTTCGGGCTGGGGCGAAGCGGCGACATGCTCTATCTCATCTCCCCCGACGGCACGGTTCTCGACGAGTTTGGCCCGCGATATGCCAAGTTCGACCTTCCGATCGTCGACGGTCTGTTCCCGCGTCAGCCGTCTCGCGCGTCACGGTCGCGAACGGCCGAGCCCACGGCGAAGGTCGATGCCACGCGCGCGTCGCTGGCCGCCAGAGTGATCGAGGCAGTCAAGGGCAGCGAGGAACTGGAACGCCGCTTGTCGCAGATCGACGTTTCCGACGCCCGCGATGCAGTCGTGCTGCTCGATGGCGATCCGGCGCTGCTGCACCTCGGCGAGGATCGCTTTCGCGAGCGCCTGAACTCGTACCTCGAGTACGCCGAGAGGCTCCGCGAGCGAATCCCGAACATCGACTCCGTGGATCTTCGCTTCGAGGAGCGCGTCTACGTGAAGCCGCGAGGCCGTGCCGATCGCACGGCGATGCCCCTGCCAACGGCTGGCAGGACTTTCTGAGGGGGAGACGTGGCACGCAGGGAACACTACCTCGTCGGTCTGGATGTGGGCACATCAAAGGTCACGGCGATCGTCGGCGAAGCGACCGACGATGGCGGGCTGGACATCATCGGCATGGGCCTGGCCGACTCGCGCGGCATCAAGCGCGGCGTCGTCGTCAATCTCGAGGCTGCGGTCGAGTCAATCAAGAAGGCGATCGAGGAAGCCGAGCTGACCGCCGGCGTCGAGATCGACTCGGTGCACCTCGGCCTTTCGGCCGCGCACGTCAAAGCCTTCAACAGCCGTGGCGTGGTGGCCGTGGCGGGCAAAAACCGCGAGATCACCCGCGAAGACGTCCGGCGGGCCATTGATGCCGCGAAAGCGGTCGCGTTGCCGAGCGGCCGCGAGATCCTCCACGTGCTGCCGCAGGACTTCGTCGTCGACGAGCAGGA
>AR_comb_assmDRAFT_10116102_pt1 | contig 11619 bp, 7 predicted proteins | sample ArasoioldDNA_FD_10543 | JGI IMG/M metagenome (IMG submission 10543) | reverse complement strand
TTCGCGGGGTCGAATGTCGTCAGGAACGATTCGACCTGGTTGTACCCGAGCGCCCAGAAGATTTTTGTGGCGATCGCAACCGACGCGGTCGCAGCCTCCGGATAGTACGGAGGGTCGAACTCGAGAAACCACGTTTCACCCTTGCCGTCGCGCGCCGTAACGCCGGGGTGAGCGCCGGACGTCTTCTCCCTGAAGATGACCCAGCGGGAGGGATCGGGCGGAGCGCCGACGAGTGGGCCGCGAACGAGCTCGTCTACGGTCAGCCGTCGCGAGCCGAGGCGGTTCGTAAACCAGCTCGAATCGGGAACCTCGTCAACGGTGTTGAGGTTCTGTGCGCGCAGCCCGGATGGTTTGTAATCGCGTCGCGCGACCAGGTTGTAGACCATTTCGTACATCTGGCCGATCTCAGACGCCGCCGCACCCGACGCGTCCTGCGATTCGGGCTCGCGCGCAATGGGATCGTCGCGATAGAAATGCGGGCTCGTGGTCGAGACGGACCCGCACAACGCCGTGACGACCGCCGCGGCCATGAACAACAACGTCATTCGTTTCGTGCGCATGTCCGTCACCTCAGAATGCCGCGGAGCTCGCAAAGACAACCCTGGTGCCTTCGCGACTTCGAGCGACGTCGATGCGGAAGAAGGTGGTGAACGGCGAGTGGAATCGGGCACCAAAGCCATAGTCGTTCTGCAGGCCATCGAAGTCGAGGTCCGACCTGCTCGGCGCCACTTTGCCGGTGTCGTAAAACACGGCGGTGTCGAAGAAGCGATTGACCATGATTCGCCACTCGGCCTGGAGCAACAGGCTGTTCCGATCGCGAAAGCGCCAGCTGGAGAACCCGCGCAGGTTCGAACCGCCGCCGAGCGACGGCAGCGCGAAAAACGGAATCTGCTCGCCGCTTTTCTGCCACGTCGTCGAGGCGAGGCCGCGCAGCGAAACGACCCAGGTCTCGCGCAGGATGGGAATGTGCTGAACGGCTTCGTAGTCGAGCTGGCGGAAGCCGAACCGGCTGTCGTTGTCGGTGAAATCGTGGGCGGTGACGCCATAAAAGCCGCCGCGACGGGCGTAACTATCCGAAAGTCTGAAATCGATACCGACGGTGGCCTGGGTGTGGCGCAAGGTCGTGACCGCGCCGAGGCCAGGCAGCGTCGCAGGCGTGTAGACCGCTTGTACGGACGGAGATTGGCCGGTGGGATCCTTCAACGACCAGCGCACGACGTCCAGGCCGCCGCGCAGCATGAACAAGCGGCGCGTCGGCCAGAACGTGATGCGCGCACCGCCGTACGGCTGCTCGAACGCGTAGTTCGCGCGATTACTCAGCGATGTGTTCGAGCCGAATCCGTAGAAGCCCACCTCTGTCGCATCACGCCAGCCACCGATTATCGAGAGATCGCCGCGTCGGTGAAAGAGACGCGGGGCGGAGAACTCCGCTTCCGCGAGCTTGTAGCCCGAGACACTGTAGCTGCCACGCACGTCAACGAAGTTGTAGGGGCTGACGTGCCGCATGTAGCCGGCGCCGAGCGCGAAACCGCCGCCGCTGTACGCGTTTTGGAAGTACGGATGCCATGTCGTCGTGGTGTTGACGAGCGCGTTCTCGACTTGAGTGATGACCTGCTCTGCCCGGCTCGGCACGTACGGGTGCAGGCTCCTGGCCTTCTCACTCTGCGCTTGCTCGACGGCCGCCTGTCGCGAGTCCGGCTCGGACGTCTGCGCCAATGCGGCGGTCGCGGCTCCGCAGACGAGCGTCATCGTGATCATTATCCCGAGCAGGCGAACTGCACCCATGATTCGCAATCCTTTAACGATCGATGACGCGCGCATGCGCGCCTCGGTAGAACTCCCCGCAGCTCACCCTGCGTCACGTCACGCCCGCCGGGTTTGTCGTGTTGACGGTAATTCATGCTGTTCCACTGACTTGCCGGAACGCAAGAGGATCCCGACATTCGTGCATCTGCCCGGAAGTGTCATGGAATTCGTCGCGCTCTGTCAGGTCGCCACGTTGACGACATCCGCATTTCGCGGGAATCAATGTTCCGATGAGGATCGTATGGCTCTGGATTGCGACGCGGATGCGCGGGAGCACCGCCAACGGATGTGTAGACGTGCCGACGGCCTCTCTAGCGTGTTTCAGCGCGGCGCCAGGCCGGCTGCAAGGGCGGCGGCTTTGTCCGCCAGCGTCGATGCGAATACGAAATTGCGGTCCTTGAGCGCCTGCTGTGCCTGCTCCATGAACCGCTTCGACTGCTCGTACTGCGCGCGCGTGTCGGCGTTCAACTTTCCGTAATCGACACGGCCCAGATCGCGCGACGCCCGCGCCAGCTTGTCACGCGCGTCGCGCTCCGCAGCCGCGTCACCGTTCGGCGATGCGGGCCGCAGCTCGCGCGGAGGATCCGCGGGCGGCGCCGGGGCGGCGGCGGCGGCCGGCGCCGGTGTTTCGGGCTTCTCAGGTTCCGCGCGCCGGGCAGGTGGACGTGGAGGCGTACGCGGCGTGGTCGCGACCGGCGCGGGCGGCGGCGCTTCAGGCGCGGGAGCCGATGCGGTTACCGGCTCTTCGACAGGAGCCAGGACACGGGCCGGCGGTTCGGGTACGTCGAGCGGCGGTCCAGCCGGAGCGCTCGCTTGCGCCTTCGCGCAACCGGCCGCAACGACGCCACAAAGCACGACGCTCAACGCCAAGGCCCCTAAGCGAACCCTCAGTTGAGCATTCCGCATCGAGCATTGAGCACTGCGCATTGTCAAATCTCGTTCGCCCGCGGGAGTAAGACGCGGAACGTCGTCCCACGGTTTTTCGTGGACTCGACCTCGATGTCTCCGTCATGAAGCTGAACGATGCGGTAGACCATCGACAGGCCGATGCCGGTCCCATGATCCTTCGTCGTGAAATAGAGGTCAAAGATCTTCGGCAGATGCTCGGCCGCAATGCCGACGCCCGTGTCCTGGACGCGGATCTCGACCCGGTTGCCCGACGCCCGTCCGCACGATAACCGCAGTGTGCCGCCGTTCGGCATTGCCTGACAGCCATTGATGGCCAGATTCAGGAACACCTGGCGCAGCATTGCGGAGTCGCCATTCACCCACGGAACGTCGGGCGGAACGTCCACCTGGACACGGACGTTGTTCTTCTGTGCTTCGGCCTCGATGAGCGGCAGAATCTCGTCGAACAGGTCCTTCACGCGCACCGGCTGCAGGCGCAGGTCCTCGGGTCGCGTGAACTTCAGGAAGCCCTGGACCACTTCGTCGAGACGCCGGATCTCGCTTTCGATCACCGCGACATGCTGGAGCGCGTCCTCGGCCTCGGTGCGTTCCGGGGACCGCGACTCGGCCAGGCCAAGCCCGCCGACGGCAACCGGTTCCGCCTTGCGCACGGCGTTGCGGCGGATCTTCGTTCGCAGCAGCTCGAGGTGAATGATCATCGCGTTCAGCGGATTCTTCACCTCGTGCGCGATGCCGGCGGTCAGCCGTCCGAGCGCGACGAGCTTGCGCGAGTACGCAATCGTCGATTGCATCCGCGAGAGGTACGACAAATCACGGGAGACGAGGAGGACGCCGACGAGGCGTCCATCTGTCCCTTCGATGGCATGCGTCATCAGGAGGACGTCACCGGGTCCGGGATTCGGGATTCGGGATTCGGTATTCGATGCCGGGTCCTTCTCCGCCGCGAGGTGCACCGGGCCGCGTGAGGTGCGCGTCGCCAGCGTTTCTTCGACGATCTTTCGATAGGGATCCCCCTCGGACAACAGCCCGTGCAGCGCGCGTCCGATGGCGTCGGTCGGCAGCTTCTGCTGCATCGCCGGATTGCTGAAGAGCAGCTCGCCGGACGGATTGAAGAGCGCGACCGCATCCTCCAGGTGTTCGACCGCGGACTGCAGGTTCGCTTTCTGTCCCGCGAGCAGCGATCGATCCGCCGAGAGCTGCTGACTGACGGTGTTGAAGAAGGTACCGAGATCTCCGAATTCGTCGCCCGGAGGCAAATCGAGCGTGACACCGAATTCACCCTTGCCGAGACGCGTCAGACCGCTCCGGATCACGTTGATGGGCCGCAAGAATAGCTGCGCGAGCACCGCGGCAACCATGACGGCAATCAACAGCGACGCGAGCGCGATGTTGACGGCGGGACGCAACGACGCATCCAGCTCCTGACGCATCAGCACGGTTGACACGCCGATTCGGATCGAGCCGAACGGCTGATCGCCAAGCACCATCTGCTGACGCACTTCGAGGGTTCGTCCGTCGCGCGCGTATATGGTGCGGAGCTGATCGAGCGAATCGGCGTTGATGAGCGACGCCAGGTCCTCGCGCGTCGGCAGCGGACTCCCCTCCTGCGTCGGATCGCTCGATGCGCGCACCACGCCCTGCGTGTCCAGTATGGATGCCCCGGTTACGCTTTCACCGTAAATGCTCGATTCGAGAATGGCCCGCAACCCTGGATCCGCGCGCAGCGCCGTGTACGGGTCTCCGGTCCCCGTCACGACGACCTCGCGCGCGCGATGAAAGATGGCGTTGGCCAGCAGTTGTCCCCGCGCTTCGCTTTCATGCAGGACGACGCGCGCCAGGCGGGCGACGTGCACCGCGCTCAGCATCACGACGGCGATGCCGACGATCGTTGTTACCGCCACGATCTGCTTGGCTTTGATGCTCAGCCGCATGAGCAGCGCCGTCCGCCGAGACCGACCACGGAGGCACAGGGGGCACCGAGTTGAATTTCTTCCCTCCGTGTCTTCGTGTCTTCGTCGCCCGTCATCGAGAGAAGAATCACGATTGCGAAACCGTTTCTTCCTGTTTCTTGCCCGGCGTACGGCCGCGCAGCTTATTGAGCTTGTTGTGCAGCGTCTTCAGGCTGATGCCGAGAATCTCCGCGGCGCGCGTCTTGTTGTCGCGGGTATGCTCGAGCGTCATGAGGATCAACCGCCGCTCGGCTTCCTCCACGGTCGTGCCCGGCTCGAGCGCGATGACCGGCTTCACCACGTCGGGTGAATCGGTGACAAGCGGCGGCAGATGCTTCGGCTCGATGAAATCGCCGTTGGACAGGATGACCGCGCGTTCGACAACGTTGCGAACCTCGCGCACGTTTCCAGGCCAGTTGTACTGCTCGAGCATCCGCATCGCCGCCGGGTCCACCGCGGAAACCGCCTTGTTATTCCGATCGTTGAATTCGGCGAGAAACGCCTGCACCAGCAGCGACAGGTCCTCCTTGCGGTGGCGAAGCGGCGGCAGCTCGATGGCGAAGACGTTGAGGCGGTAATACAGGTCCTCCCGCAGCTTCGCGTTCTTCACCGCGTCGCCGGGGTTGACGTTCGTGGCGGCGATGACGCGCACGTCCACGCTTTGCTCCTGACGTCCGCCGAGGCGACGGAACTTGCGTTCCTGCAGCACCCGCAGCAGCTTCACCTGCGTGGCGGGGGTCATCTCAGCAATTTCGTCGAGAAAGAGCGTCCCGCGATCCGCGAGCTCGAAGCATCCTTCCCGGCGATCGGAGGCGCCCGTGAAGGCGCCCTTCTCGTGGCCGAAGATCTCGCTTTCGAGCAACGTCTCGGGAATCGCGGCGCAATTGATCGGCACGAACGGCATCTGCGCGCGCGGGCTGAGTTGGTGAATCGTTTGCGCCACCAGCTCCTTGCCCGTCCCGGATTCACCCCAGATGAGCACGTTAGCCTGCGTCGGCGCCGCCTGCTCGATCGTCTGGTAGACCTTTCGCATGTGCGGGCTGTTGCCGATCATCTTTCCGAAGCTGCCGTGCTCGCGCAGCTGCTTGCGGAGCGCCTTCACCTCGCGCAAGGTGTCCTGCCGCTCGACGATTTTGTCGAGAAGGATTTTCAGGCGCTGCGGTTCGACCGGCTTGGTGAGGTAGTCGTACGCGCCTTCCTTGATGGCCTCGACGGCCGTCTCCACCGTCCCTTGCGCGGTGAGGATGACCGTCGTGATGGCCGTGCCCTCCTCTTTGAGGGCGCGGAGCAGCTCGAGGCCACCCATCCGCGGCATCACGAGGTCGCTGATGACGATGGAGGGCCGGAAGGCGGTGATGCGCTGCAGCGCCTCCTCTCCGTCGGCTGCCGATTCCGTCGTAAACCCCCAAGTGCTCACGAGCTCCGTGAGACCCAGGCGGGTGGACGGTTCGTCTTCGACGATGAGTACGCGCTCCCCGGAGGTGCTAGAGGTCATCTGTCGGATACTACTCTGTACTTTTTACACGGTCCAGCTCTGCGGGTGGATTTCCGGCACCCTGCAAAATACAGCGAACGCCGTAGGGCGTAGTCTGTAAACCGTAAACGGTAGACTACTCCGCCTACGCTGCATGTCCGAGCCCGCGCCCGAGTCCGTCATCAATCCCCGTAATTCCGGCGTCATCGATCCACGCGAACGTGCCACGGCGGCGCTCGAGATCCTGCTGTGCTCCAGCGTCCCGACGCAGCTGGTGATCGGGACGATGCTGCGCCTCGCGGGGATCGCGTCAACGGACGCGGCCGGGCACTTGTCCCTCACGTTCGTGCTGGCGCTCTCGCTCGCGGACACGGCGGTGCTGATCGGAATGATGATTTTTTTCATGCATGTTCACGGCGAGACGGCGCGAGGGACCTGGTTTGGTGCGAGCAGCGGGCTTCGCGAAGTGCTGATTGGCGTCGCCACCGTTCCGATGGTCTTCGTCGGCGTCGGCATTCTGCTGAACACGCTACGACTCTTCGCGCCGTCGCTGCACAACGTCGAGAACAATCCGCTCGAGCAGCTCGCGACGACACCCGGCCAGGCGGCGGCGTTCTCGCTCGTCGCGATCGTCGCGGGAGGTGTGCGCGAGGAACTGCAGCGCGCCTTCATGCTGCGGCGGTTCGAGCAATACCTGGGGGGCGCCACGCTCGGCGTGTGGGTGCTCAGCATCGGATTCGGACTCGGCCACGTAATGCAGGGATGGGACGCGGTGGTCACGACCGCCGCGTTGGGTGCCTTCTGGGCATGGATGTACCTGCAGCGGCGCAACAGCGTCGCCCCAATCGTCAGCCACGCGGGATTCAACTCGCTGGAAATTCTGCGGGTAGCGGTTCTTGGACAATGATCGAACTTCGAGATTTTTGGGAATTTATGGATGTATGAATTGTGCTGAATTGGGATTCTTGAATTGACCAACCAATTCGAGAATTCGTATACGGCAATTCGTCAATTGCAGAGGAGTTTCGTTTGCCCAAAGCGATCAGGATCTACGAACAGGGTCCACCAGAGGTGATGAAGTGGGAGGACGTGGAGCTTCCGCCGCCGGGTGCGGGAGAAGTCCGGATGCGCCACGAGGTGGCCGGCCTCAACTACATCGACACGTACCATCGCAGCGGTGTCTACAAAATGCCGCTGCCGACTGGTATCGGCAGCGAAGCGGCCGGCGTGGTCGAAGCAATCGGCGACGGTGTCAGCGAATTCAAGCCCGGCGACCGCGTCTGCTACGCCAGCGGCACGCCATTGCAGCCGGTCGCAAGCTACTCCGAAGCGCGCAACATCCCCGCCGCACGACTCGTGAAGATTCCCGATGGCATCAACTCGGACACGGTCGCGGCGATGATGCTGAAAGGGATGACCGTCTCTTACCTGATCAAGCGCACTTATCCGGTGAAATCAGGCGAGACCGTCGTCTTTCATGCGGCGGCCGGCGGTGTCGGACTCATCGCCTGCCAATGGCTGAAGGCACTCGGCGCGACGACGATTGCGACGGCAGGCTCGGAAGAGAAGTGCGAACTGGCGAAGGCGCACGGTGCGCACTACTGCATCAACTACAAGAAAGAAGATTTTGCCGCGCGGGTCAAGGAGATCACCGGCGGCAAAGGCGTGCCGGTCGTCTTCGACGGCGTCGGCAAGGACACGTTCGACAAGTCGATCGAGTGTCTCTCGATGTACGGCATGATGGTGAGCTTCGGCAACGCGTCGGGCCCGGTCCCTCCGGTCAACATCGCCGCCCAGCTGAAAGGGCATCTCTACCTGACGCGCCCGTCGCTGCAGCCATACACCGCGGCACGTCAGGACCTCCTCGCGCTGGCAAGCGATCTGTTCGACGTCGTCAAAGCGGGCAAGGTGAAAATCGACATCAACCAGCGCTACCCCGTCAAGGACGCCGTCCAGGCCCACAAGGATCTGGAGTCGAGGAAGACGACGGGCTCGACGGTGCTGACGATGTAGCGTGGGCAGATGCAGTGGGCCGGGCAGTCGGGGTGGGTCGTTGGCGTTTGTTGCCCTACTGCCCTCTTCCCGTCGGCGGCGGCCCACCGCTCATCGGGGGGTTGACGGTGACGTCGGCGCGTGAACGCAGATCGCGAATCCACTGGTCGACGATGGTTCGGCGGCGCTCGCTCGAGACGCGCTGCCGGGCCAGCACAATCGCGTCCTCGTAAGGAAGTACCACTCCGCCACTGGTGAACTCGGTTTCGTGCGCACGGTAGTACGCCGCGACGTCATCGTCACTGACCTGCACGATGGTGCCGAAGCGCTGGTCGAGATAGCCGGCAATCCGAAGGTTGTCGCGTGCCATGTCGGCGATACGCTGCTCGGTGAGACCAGTGGACCGCATCAGCATCGGCAGCTTCGGACCGGCGTTCATCTTCAGCCTGGCGGTCTCGCCAGCGACCGCGTCGGGCGGCGGTTCCGGCGGCGGAAACCGCTGCACCTCGGTGAGCTCGAGCTGACGATCGATCATTCGCTGCGTGCCTTCCGCGATCGCATCGGCGCTGCCGATCTCCGCGATGCCGAGGCCGATCGCCGACTGGACATCCGTCAGCGTTATCGGGACGGTATCGACACGGGCCAGCACGCGGTCGAGAAGCTGTTGTGCGTGGGTGAGTGGCAGCCACAGCAGGACAATCGCGAGAACGAGCCGGGTGCGGCGCCATTCGCTCCGCCGCGCCACAGAGCTACAGAGACGCAGAGGCTTCAACCGCAATACGTTTCTCTCCGCGTTTCTGATTCTCTGAGGCCCGTGACAGTGAACATCGTCCGAATGAGATTAGAACGCTTGTCCGAGCGAGATGGAAAGGACCGTTCGCCGTTCGAGAACCCCGGGGACGAGCTCGCGCGGCGCAAGGTTGAACCCGAGCTCCACGCGGATCGGACCGACCGGGGATCGATAGTGGACGCCGAAGCCCGCCGCGGGCCGCAAATCGATCAGGCTCAAGTCGCTCGCGTTCAGAAAGATATTGCCCGCGTCGACGAAGGTGACCGCGGTGAAACCTTTGACTGTATCGATGCGCAGCTCCGCGTTCAGCACCACCTCGCCGTTGCCACCTTTGGGGAACCCGGTTTGCGGATCGACGGTTTCCTGCGTACCGAGGCGGTCGAGCGAGAACCCGCGGACGGTCGTGTCGCCACCTGCGAAGAAGCGTTCACTCGCCGGCAGGTCTTGTACGGTCTGCGTCACCGTCACACCGTTGTCATCCACCGTCGTGACCGTTCGCGGGAAGCCGTGCGCCAGACCGATGCGCTGCGCCGTCGCGAGAATGATGCGGCGACGGAGCGGCAGCCGGAAGTATTCGAAGGCTTGACCAAAGGTCTTCACGAACCCGACCTCGGATCCGATCGCGCGCGCGCTGAGATCACTGGACAGTGACAGAAACTGCCCGCGTGAAGGATCGAGCAGGTCGTCACGCGTGTCGCGGATCAGGGCGTTCGAGAACATCGACAGCCGCACGCGCGGGAAGACGCGGTCGATGAGCGGCTCCTCCTCGGGGGTAAAGCGCTGATCGAAGAGTGTGGTGTGCTGGAACGAGTAGCGGCCGGCGACGCTCAGCCGCGGCGTCAGGTGCCCGCCGGCTTCCGCGCGCACCTCGCGCGTCCGATAGTTGAAGCTCGATCGAATGGACTGATCCAGAATGCCGGTCAACAGGATGTCCGCCGGCGTGTTGAACACCTTCGGCTCGCGATACGTGGCCAGCACCCGGTATTCGTTGAAACCGTAACCGCTCTCGGTTGCCGGCGCCGCCAGCGGCTGGGCGGCATCGGTGACGGCAATGTCACGCGCCTTCAGGCCAGCGCGGCCGAACAGATCGATTGAGCGGTTCTTGCCCCAGAGATTGCTGCGCGTGATCTCGAACGAGCCGCGCGGAGCCAATTCGAAATGCTCCTCCGCTGTCCCGTTCGGGCCTGTAGGCCGCAACCGCGTACCACCCTCGAGTCCTCCACCGTAGGACACTGTGGTCGGCGGCGCTTCCTCGACCTGAACCACCACGTCGCGTCGCGATTCCGATTCGTGCGTCAGCTCGCTGATGTTGACGCGGCGAAACAGGCCGAGTGCACCGAGACGCTGCTGGCTTTCGAGGCGGGCCGAATAGCCGAGCGGCTCTCCGGGCCGCAGCGTCAGCTCCCGTTCGATCGTCGAGGTCCTCGTCCGGCGATTGCCCACGATAATCACGTGATCGACGATGACCTGCGGGCCTTCCGTAATCGCAAACACGACATTTGCCCGCGTGTCGCCCTCCGCGAGCATCACACGCGGCTCGACGACGACGCTCTCGTAGCCGCGGTTGCGATATTCGAGATCAATGCGATCGCGATCGGACGCGACGTCGATCTCCGAGTAGGCCTTGCCGGATGCCGTCGCCGCGCCCGTCAACAACTGCGTCGTCGACAGCACCGTGTTGCCCAGCAGGTCGACGGCGCCGACTAACGTACGCGGCCCCTCAGCCACCGTCAGCGTGACCTCGACCTGGCGATCTCCGGTGGCGGTGGCGTTGGCGGATGTAACGACCGCCGGCGTGACCATGGCGCGCGTGAAGCCACGGCCGCGATAAAGGCCCCGAATGCCGGCAACCGCGGCATCCACCTGCGCCTGGACAAATGGCTCCCCGGTTTTCACCCGGACAATCGGCGTCAGCTCGGACGTCGGCACGGACGTATTGCCGTCGATGTCGACAGCATCCACGACGTAGCGCGGTCCGCGGGAAATCGTGAAGCGAATCGTCAGCTCACCGGGCGATTCCTCACGCGTGTACATCACCATCGCGTCGCGGTAGCCGCGACCACGAAAGTAATCCTCGATGGCGCGATTTGAATCTTCGAGCAGGTCCTCGTCGGCAGAGGCCTCCGCGCGAATCGGCACAAGGCGCTCGCGCTCCGCCTCGGGCAACGGATCGCCGGAAAAGGCGACCGACACGTGTGGACCGCGATCGATCATCACCTGAACGCGGGCGCCGACAGCGCCGCCAGGGTCGGTGCCGGTCACGTCCGCGGTCTGGCTGGCCCGCGCTTCGTAGAACCCGCGGCCGCGCAGCGTCGCCTGGTACTTCTCCAACTGTGCGTCGATGATCGCGGGGTCGTAGACCTGCCCCACAGCGATACCGGTCCCGGCGAGCGCCGAGCGGTCTGCGGGATCGTCCGTATTCAGGACGATGTCGCGAATCACCGGTCGTGGGCCCGCGTTGATGTCGAGCACCATCGAAGCCCGGTCCGGCTTGTGCGTGACTTCGATGCGCGGCGTGATGGTGGCCTCCACGTAGCCGCGCTCACGGTAGACCGCGCGAAGGGTCCGCGCGACTTCGTCCGCGCGCGAAGCGGCCGGAGCATTGCCAAACCGTTGAACGACCGCGCGCCGGAGTATGGCCTCCTGAATTCCAAGCGTGCCGCGAAACTCGAGCCGATCGACGAGGTGGACGGGAAGCA
>AR_comb_assmDRAFT_10139899_pt1 | contig 11622 bp, 14 predicted proteins | sample ArasoioldDNA_FD_10543 | JGI IMG/M metagenome (IMG submission 10543) | reverse complement strand
TATCTCATTGAATACGCTCTACGTATGCGCTTCTTGGCGCACCGCCAGGGTGGTTGTGGGCAAACACCAGGGTGGCTGCGCCACGCCGCAGGGCCGCCTCGATGACGCGCCGGGGATATACGGCGGCCCGGTCAATTGTGCCCTCCTCCAGGGTCTCGACGCCATTCCGCAAGAGGCGATAGGCGGTGTCCAGATATCCTACCTGGAAGACCTCATGCGAGAGTGAACCGATCTTTATACGCCAAAAGCGCGCCAGCGCACTGGGATCGGTAAAGGAGTCGTACTGCTCGGCCGCCTGTTGGAGGTAGAGGCTCGCAGCCTCCCGGATGATGCGCAGTGCCACCGGTGTGACTGCGCCTATGCCCTCTACTGCTTGGAGTTCCTCTAGCGGCGCCTCCAGGATGCTGCGTAGGTTGCCAAAATGGGCCATCAAAGCCTTGGCCGGTTGTTTCACGTCGGACCTGGGGATGGCAAGCGTCAGCAGGAGCTCAATCACTTCGTAATCGGCAAACCCTGCCAGGCCATGCTTCATGAATCTCGCCCGGAGTCGCTGTCGATGCCCGTGGTGATGAGGGTGGTCCGCTCTCATACTGCCAATACTCTCGGTTGATGTCCGGCTCGTTCCCTGAGCCCTCCTTCGCCTGGCATGTTGCCATGCCTAAGCCCATAGCCTCTATAAGTCCGCTTTGTGGGGCCATGTCACAGACGAAGCGTCGGACTAAGACGAAGTTCGCGCTTATGAGATGGGGCTTTGTGTAACCTTATCGGCACAGGCTGGAAAAAATTGAAGCATACTTCCGTCCGGAGTCCTGCCATCCTCCACGGCCCCTAGCCTCCGCGCCTCGCCTGCCTTGTTATAGGCAACCCGGCACCATCGTTGCCGGGTGCCAGTGCCAGAGGCTGAGATTGGCAACAGACGGAAAATCTGCTAGGGTTCAATGTGAATATGCGCTCAACATCGACTGTATGGTGGGTCGTCTGTCTCACCACAGACGCAGCTATTTTCCCCGCGCCACAGGCACTGTGTCTTATAGGAAGTAACGCAATGCATGAGCATCTCATTGATTCACAGAGGGGAGGCAGCCCTGTCATCGCCGGGACGCAGGTCACAGTTGAGGCGATCTTACGAGAGCTCGCGACAGGGGAAACTGTCGATCATGTATTGACGGCACACCCGGAGCTTTCCCGCGAGTCCATCCTGGCAGCCTTTGCCTTTGCTGCCGAGAAAATCCATAGCGATGCAAGCAAGCCTTCTTTGATCTCGTTGAACGAAGCGCTGGGAGCCTTTGTACCACAGACACCTCTGGCCAAAGAACTCTGGGAACTCCGCCAGGCCGCGGTTAAAGAGGCGTTCGAACGCGGGGAGCCGCTCCTGCAGAGTTGGGAAGAAGTTAGGCAAGAGGTGTGTGAGCGGAGGGGAGAACGCGACCGCGGAGACGAGGCGTGATTCGGACTTTTCTGGATGCGGGCGTACTCATTGCAGCGACCCGCATGACGGGAGCGATGGGCGTCCAAGCCCTGGCCCTATTCAATGAAGCCGACCGGGTCTTTGTGACGAGTGATTTTGTCCGACTGGAAGTGCTTCCTAAGGCGATCTACTATAAAAGGTAGGCAGAAGTTGCATTATATGAGCGATTCTCTGCGAGAGCCGTGCACATCGTGCGGTACTCCGAGCCTCTGATGAGGCAGGCGTACACGGAAGCCTGTACCACGGGCTTAGCGGCCTTGGACGCCTTACACATCGTGGCAGCACGCGCCGGTGGCGCCACAGAGTTCATCACTACGGAACGCAGTACTAGCCCCTCGTTTCGTGTCTCTGGTCTAACAATCATCACCCTGGACCCCGCCTGATCTGAGATCCTGATCCCGGCGTCGTTTATGCGCTCGCTGGGCAGCCAGAGCTACGGCACCGGGAACGTGTATGAGATGCGCATCTACACCTTTGCTCTATGCGAGAGCCCGAAGGTGCTGGAGGGGTGGGCCTAGGCCATTCCCACCCGAGAAAAGTACTCGCCGCTGGCTGCCTGCTGGCATAGTGAGGTCGGCGAGCTGAACAAGTTCGTACATGTCTGGGCATACAAGCATATAAGAGCTTCAAAGCACTCTTTACCGTTATGAGTTCAGCTGCCTACTCGCTCGTCCCTGAGAGCGTGGGGCTACCTCCCCTCTTTGATCCAATCCGCCACGCGCTCGGCAATCATGATCGTCGTGGCGTTGGTATTGGCACGCACCACATCGGGCATAACCGAGGCATCGACCACGCGCAAGCCCTGCAGGCCGTGTACCCGACCGTACTGGTCCACCACCGCCATGGGGTCTGACGCTGGACCCATTTTGCACGTCCCGGCCAGATGGTGCGTGGTGGAAACGTTCGCCAGGAGCCAGCGGTCCAAGGCCGCATCAGTGGCAAGATCAGCATCAGTGGGCGAGAGGCGCGCGGTGATCAGCCCCTTGAAGGCTGCATGCTGGGCCAGTTGCACCGCCAGCCGCACCGCATGGCGCATGCGCTCGACGTCAAAGGGATGTGACAGGAGGCGGTAATCCAGCGCCGGCTGTACGTGCGGGTCGGCGGACGCCAGGCGAATCTCCCCAGCACTCAGCGCCTTCTCCAAGATGACCGTAAAACGGATACCCAGGGGATCAGCGTCCGCATAGGTATAGCCGCGTGGATCCGTGAACCAGGAGGGCGTGATCTGCATGTCGTTGCGAATACTGGAGCCCGGTACCGTATAGCGCAGGCCGATTTGTAACCTGGGACCTTGCGCATCGTCAATAAACTGCTCGTCAATGTGAAACAGAATCGGCACGAGCGCATGATCACGGAAATTCTGGCCAACGCCGGGGAGGTCGTGGACCACGGGGAGGCCCAGACTCCGCAAGTGCGCCGCAGGACCAACGCCTGATAGCATGAGAAGTTGAGGGGAGGCAATGGCCCCGGCGCTCAGGATGATCTGGTCGCCTTCTACGGTAAACTGCTGGCGCGACTGTGTCGGCGCAGGGCGCAGCCCTTCCCCGCCGCTTTCGACCATCACCCCGGTCGCCCGTGTGCCCTGAAACACCAGGCGCAGGGCGTGGATATTGGCCTTCACGGTCAAGTTGAGGCGATGGCGCGCCGCACGCAAGTAGGCCAGGGCTGTGCTGACGCGAATGCCGTCAGGGTTGTTCATGGGGAATGGTCCCACCCCGGTGGACTCCGGGTGGTTCATGTCCGGATCATGCGGGAAGTCGGCATCGAGACAGGCCTGATAGAAGGCGCCCTGCGTGGGTTGCCAGGCGTCGCGCGGATGGCGCCGTACGGGCAGGGGGCCGTCACTGCCATGCATGTTGCTACTCCCGAGATCCAGGTCGCTTTCCATCTTGCGAAAGTACGGCAGAAGCTTCGTGTACGCCCACTCGTCGTTGCCCCACTCCGCCCACTCGTCGTAGTCCTCAGGGGTACCGCGTAAGACGACCTGACCGTTGATCGCACTGGTGCCCCCGACCGTTTTGCCACGCGGCACCAGCATAGGTTCCATTTGATGGGCATTGGCTATGCCGGTAAAGGCCCAGTTGTGCGGGCCAACAAGGGCGGCGGCAGTGTTGTAGCCGTATTTCAAATCGGCCGGAAGATGCGCAAATTCCGGATAGTCTGGACCGGCTTCCAGCAGCAATACCGAACGGGCCTGATCCTCGGACAGTCGTGTCGCCAGCACGTTGCCTGCTGACCCAGCCCCCACCACAATGACGTCATAGCGCATGAAGTCTCCTCTGCGGCGCTCACTCCCAGCGGCAGCGCCTCTGTATACATCTGTCTTGGTAAGCTCTATATAGGCGCCAGCATAGCCATAGGACACCAGCGCTAGTATAGCACAGCCCACTGACGACATGGGGCCCCGTGGTTCCCACTCCCAGGCGTGATTTCCGGTTGACAACCCCAGCAGGACTGCTACTATGATGGTCTACCATACATGCTGGGGTATGGCGCTCTTTGGACAAGGGAAATGCTGTACGGCTGCTGTTTCCGCAACTGTACCGGGTACGAACGCTCACGAGGCCACTGTGGGAAGCCCCATGGGAAGGCGAGTCTGTAGGTCACCCCGGAAGCCAGGAGACCTGTTCTAAGGAGGGCGCACACAACCTTCGCAACGGGTGATTGACGAAGGAGAGTCACATGCGTCTATGGAGTCCCGATGTCACTGCAGGCAGCGCAGGTGGGGTCGGGATTTTTTTATGTCGTCGCGCTAGGGCATGACGAACAGCGTCTCTCGAGGCCCTATGGAGCCCGTCAGTAACGAGCGATATCAAGAGAAAGCCGCCCTCGGCTTGGCCTTTCGGGCCCTGGGGCAGGAGATGAAAGGCGGCATCGGGCAATTGGATCTGGTCACAGAAATGCGATTCATCAAGCACCCTTATAAAGCTGGCATCAAGGCCCAACGGGGCGTGGAGTTTTAACATGACGCCAGCGAGGTGGCGTGGCGGCTACGGCAGCCGGGATTGCGAGGATACACGTGCATACCACTGAGCCCAGCGGGGAGAGAGGGAGGATAGCGATGGGCACCGGCAAAGTCTATCTTGTAGGGACAGGGCCGGGTGCTCCTGATCTCCTCACGGTGCGGGCTATGAAGGTCTTGGCCCGGGCCGAGATTGTCTTCCACGATGCGCTGATCAACAAAGAGGTGTTAACGTACTGCCCCCCTGGGTGTACGCTGGTGCCGGTGGGCACGCGCTGCGGGCTTTCCACGCCGCGTCGGCAGGACAACATCCACCGTCTGCTGGCGGAAGCGGTGCAACAGTACAGCACGGTCGTGCGGCTCAAAGGTGGTGACCCGTGCGTCTTTGGTCGCGGTGGTGAGGATCTTGAGTTTCTGACCGCACAGCAGATCCCGTGGGAAGTCGTCCCTGGCATCAGCGCTGGTATTGGTGGCCTGTCACTCCTCGGCTTGCCAGTGACGCATCGCGGCCTGTCCTCGGCTGTGACCTTACTGACCGGTAGTCGGCAGACCTCTGAGGCCTTTGAGGGCCTCCCCCCAGAGGCCATACGGAGTACGGCGCATACCTTAGTCTTCTACATGTCCTTTCGGTATGTGGCCGACATTGCGCAGCAGTTGATCCAGCACGGTAGGTCGCCAGACACGTATGCCCTGTGCGTGTCATGGCTGTCGTATCCGCAGCAGCAGATTGTCACCGCTCCTCTGGCGCACATCAGTGCCGCCGTGGCCAACGCCCAGTTAGAAGCCCCAGCGTTGCTGGTGGTGGGGGATGTCGTGCACTTCTGGAAGCAGCTTCACGAGGGCAGTATGGATCTGGGGGGGGTATGAGCGAGACCGGCATAGGCACGTTTTATGGGGTTGGCCTCGGCCCGGGTGATCCAGAACTCCTGACCCGCAAAGCCATGCGTATTCTGTCAGAAGTCGACTGGATTTTTTACCCGTTTGAAGCGCGCACGGGGACCAGCTTCTCACGCCGCATCCTGACCGCTCTCGCTGTGCCCGCGGCAAAATGCCGCCAGATATCCCTGGGCATGGCTCAGGACCGAGGTCCCGACCAGTATACCTATGCGACTGCCGCAGAGGCCATGGCCAAGGAAGTGCGTCAGGGCAAATCCGCGGCCTGGGTCACGCAGGGTGACCCGCTCTTCTACAGCACCTTTATCCATCTTTACCTCGAGATGCGCCGTCGCTTTCCAGACGTGCCCATCACGATTGTGCCCGGGGTAACATCCCCGAGTGCGGCTGCGGCTGCGGCTGGTGTGCCGGTGTCACTCCTCGAAGAGAAGGTGGCCGTAGTGCCAGCGGTCTATGGCCTGGACCATCTTCCGACGCTGCTCGATGACTTTGCCACAGTGTTCCTCATGAAGGTCAATACCGTGTTCGACCAAGTCCTGGAGACCTTGGCGGCGCTGCCACATCGCGTCCACGCTGTGTATGCCGAACGGGTTGGCACGCCAGAGGAACGCCTGGTGACCGACCTGCATACCCTACGTGGTCAGAAGCTGTCCTACTTCTCTCTCATCATCTTGCGCCAGGACAAGAGCATCCTGGCTGCAGCACAGCAGAAGGAAGGCGTGTGAGTCAGAGGGGAAGTCTCTGTGTCGTCGGTCTGGGGCCAGGCACGTCAGTGCTACTCACAGGGCAGGCCCAGGCAGCGCTGCAAGGCGCGGATGTCATCATTGGGTATGATGGCTATTTCCAATGGGTAGCGGACCTGGTGCGCCACAAGGAGTGCATTGCCTTGCCGCTGACTCAGGAAGTGGCCAGAGCCCAGCTCGCCGTTGAGCGCGCCCTGGCAGGGCAGGCGGTGAGCGTCATTTCCAGTGGTGATGCCGGTATTTATGGCATGGCCAGCCTGGTCCTGGAAGTGCTGGAGCGCCACCAGGATAATGCTTTGCTGCCAGACGTGGTGGTCATCCCAGGGGTGTCAGCGGTGAATGCCTGTGCCGCCCTGCTCGGGGCGCCCATCGCCCACGATTTTGCAGTGCTTAGCCTGAGTGATCTGTTGACACCATGGGCAGTCATCGAAAAGCGCCTGGCAGCCGCGGCCGAGGCAGATTTTGTCATGGTCCTGCTGAATCCTAAGAGCGCCAGGCGGCAGTGGCAGTTTGCGCAGGCATGTGCCTTGATTGGCCAGCACCGGACGCCTGAGACACCGGTAGGCCTGGTGCGGAATGCCTACCGTCCGGATCAGTCGGTTGTACTCACGACCGTGTCCGGCCTGGCGGATGCCGATGTTGATATGCTCACCACCGTGATTGTCGGGAATTCGCAGACGCGGTGTTTTCAGTCCCGCCTCATCACCCCCAGGGGGTATCTGTGCTAGAGCGCTGTGATGATGACAGTCAGGAATTTAACGCTGAGGAGAAGCAGGGCCTCTATCGTGCCATTTTCGAGCGCCGTGATGTGCGGTCACAGTTCCGACCCGACCCTATCCCTTTGGCGCTTCTCACTCGAGTGCTTGCCGCCGCGCATCATGCCCCTTCGGTAGGCTTCATGCAGCCGTGGGATTTTATCATCATCGACGACCCGGCGATCCGTGCTGCCGTGAAGCATATGTTCGCGCGTGAAAACGCCCGTGCTGCTGAGAATTACACGGGCAAGCAGGCAGTGCTGTACCGCTCGATGAAGCTTGAAGGCATCCTCGACAGCCCGCTCAACCTGTGCGTCACGTGCGACCGCACGCGGGGTGGCCCGCACATCCTGGGGCGCAACACGATTATCGAGACCGACCTGTTCAGCGTCTGCCTGGCTGTGCAAAATCTCTGGTTGGCGGCACGAGCTGAAAATCTTGGGGTGGGCTGGGTGAGCATTCTTGACCCTGTAGAGTTGGCGCAGCTCCTCGGCTTACCAGCACACGTGCATCCCGTGGCATATCTATGCCTGGGTTATGTGCGGGAATTTTTACCAGAGCCAGAACTCCAGCAGAAAGGCTGGCGCGCGCGTGTCCCTCTGGAGACCCTCGTGCATCATAATCGCTGGGGTACAGCCATGCCAGACTGCGCATGGCTGGGAGTGCACCCCTATGATAAGTGACAACCCTCCTCTAAGGAGCAGTCTATGAGCACAGCTGCCTCAACAAAACTGCTGAAGCAGGAGACGATTGAACAGCTCGATGGCACGACCACTGTCCTGAGTTACTTTGAACCTACAGACGAGACAATGCAGGCCCTAGTCCAAGATCTGTTTGAGCGTAACTGGCAGCATATTGTCGTTGGTCCGTGTATACAGGGCGCTGTCTTCGAGGTGTGTTTTCAGCACCCCCCCAAGCTCAGCTACCTCGACGGCTACCTGACGGTGAACCTTGGTCCTTGGCACTTTCATCTCTGTGTTGGGACGCACACAGGTACATCGTCGGAAGAACTGCGACGCAAGCGTCCGGTCGCCGAGATCGCGTTCTTTGAAGATCGCGGGCGCGGCTGTGCTGGTGGGCAGAGTTGGGGCCTACGGATGTGGAATGGTTTCGGCGAACAGATGACGACGGTGTTTTTGCCGAACCCGTTTCTCTCCGACGAGCAAAAGATCCTCAGAGAACCACAGTGGGATCGGCTGCGCCTGTGGTACGAACTGCGCGAAAAATATCTCGGCGAGCCGATGCCGCAGGAGTTTAAACCCACCGATACGCCGGACGAGAACCCGTTCCTGCACGGTCATAATGGCTAAGGAGAGCGTGCTGTCATAGCCCCACCGCGCTGGTGGGGCGCATGGCGTTCTGGAATTGCATTGACAGAGTTAGAGCACGTCCCGTAGTATAGTGCCCCAACAATTATAGATGCGAAAGTCAGGTTGCCACAGGGGATACCTGTGACCTAGGGAAGCTGGTGCAAGACCAGCGCTGCCCCGCAACTGTAAGCGGATCGAAATCTGCGGAAACCACTGAGGTATGCTGCCTTGGGAAGGCGCAGAGAGTAGGGCAATGCCGCGAGCCAGGAGACCTATCCTGCTTGGCGCTGAAACGTCCTTGCGAGGGAAAGGGGCGGCGGCTCTTGTGTGTCGACCCCAATCGATCCGATTGGGGTTTTTTTATGCGTGTTGCCCCCTCTTTTCCCACGTACGCTTCCTTGTGTATGGCCCATGAGAACTTGAGAAGAGGCGAGCCCATGCGGCTCTCTGTCTACTACGATAAGTGAGCATCCATGCGTGGTATATGGCAAGTCGGTCGTCGCCTGTGGCTTCTGTCACAAGTTTGACGCTGCCCTGCCGCGATGCTCTTGGTGAGTGCAGATCGCAGAGATAAGAGGGAGACACGCCATGCCTATCACCCCGTGTGGCTATGCCGTTGGCACAGGGATTTTTACCCCTGCCGAGATATGCCAGATGCAGACCGGCATCACGGAGACCATCAATCGCATCGCGCGCGGCTTCCTCACACCATACGAGACGAGCTGCCCGGAGGCGCCCTTTGCGGAGCGCTTGGAACGCGTCGCGCAGCAGGACCGCGCCTACGCGGTCGCGCTCGTCCACGGTGTCTTTGCCGATGCGCACCAGGACTCGCGTATCGCCCAGCCTAGCCGAGCATCCACGGTTAATGGACGCCGTGACGCGACTCGCCGCCCCATGGCAGCTTACCGGGCAGATCATCCGCGTGCGGGTAAATATTCCGAGTTTTCCGCAGACTCGGAGTCCGTGGCATCAAGATGCGACAGATCTGCACAGTCCAATCGTGATGGCCTGCTGGATACCGCTGGTGGATGCCACCTATGCCAACGGGACACTGGAAGTGCTGCCCGGCGTGTACGAGGAGCCCTATTCACACCAGCAGACGGCTGATGGGAAGTTTTATCTGCCGCAGGAGGTGCTCCCAGACACGCCATCGCGCACCCTCCCCTGCCCTGCTGGCGATGTCCTCTTTTTGGATCGGTTTCTCCCACATCGCACCCTGCCCAATCAGACGACTCTGATTCGCTGGAGCTTGGTGATGTGGCTGAAAGGGCACCAGCGGTAAATGAGGAGGTCCGTGCTGCCGAGAGGTGAGACCTATGTCGACCCTACGCATCGCGTTTTTACATCTGACTCCCTGTCTGCAGGATCTGCAGACGAACCGGCGGCTCATTAATCGCGCCGTCACCACGGCTGCCACCTACGGTGCGACATGGCTCCTCACACCGGAACTCTGTATCTGTGGCGCGGCTGTGCTCATTTGCGTCCGAACGCTCGGCCATGTTCCTCATCGCGTAGGATCTGGAGACGCAGACGTGCGTTACGGAAGAGCACCAGCGCGTGGACCTCTGAGTAGCACACGTGCCCGTACCCCGCTGCGAGTGGAGAATGAAGCCGACACCGCAAGGCGGCCGGCGCAGGCGTGCCTGGTTGCTAGGTGTCGCAAACTTGTGTGAGCGGTCGACATATGCATGCTTGTCATGGCTGGCTGGCGCGTCCCCTGGCTTTTCTCATGTGCCTCGGGTGTGGGGTCGCTGTCGCCATTGTGCTGATTGAAGCGCTACGGCCCCACGGCGGGACTGTGCCACCATCACACTCCGACGTTGCGTTGCCGCTTATCGAACGCGCCAGCAAGCCTTTCCCGCGGGTCATCAGGGATGCCAGCGGCGCGCCCCTGATTATCCCGCACAAGCCCCAACGCATCATCTCGCAAACGCTGGGCACGGATGAAATTTTGCTGGCGCTGTGTGCGCCACAACGTATTGTGGCTTTGAGCGTACTCGCTGACAATGCGCACTACAGCAACGTCACCGCACAAGCCCATCTAATCAAAGGACGCGCAAATGCCGATGCAGAGCAGACGCTGTCCTTGTATCCCGATGTAATTTTTGTGGCGAGTTACAGCAAAGCCGAACTGGTCGAGTTGCTGCAAGCGGCACACGCACCAGTGTTTCGTTTCACGCACTTCGACCGCCTTGAAGATATCAAGGCCAACATTCGTACCATCGGGTATGCCATAGGTGAAGACGCCAACGCCGACGCCTTGGTCCAGCACATGGAGCACCACCTGGCACAGATTCAAGCCAGCCTTCCCAAAGACAGAAAGCCCTTGCGCGTTATGTCTTACGGACAAGGAGGCTCCACAGGTGGCGCAAACACGCTGTTCGATGATATGCTGCAAGCCGTCGGCGTCATCAACATCGCGACTGAACAGGGCCTCACAGGCTTTCGCCAGATCAGTAGCGAGCAACTTATCCGGTGGAATCCGGACGTGATCATTACCAGCGCAGACCGAGACGCGCTGGCGGAAGCGCGCCTTCAGTTGTTGCAAGATCCTACAGTTGCGGTGACCAATGCTGGCAAACACAAGCGCGTAATTGTCATCCCGAATCACCTGTTCTTAACCGTGTCACACTACATAACGCAAGGTATCGAACAGCTTGCCCGCGAGCTGTATAACGAGCACTCATGAAGGTGAAAAGCGCCACTATGCCTCCGGGATCAACCGCCGAGTCAGTAGCATACCAGAGGCGTCGCACAACAACGGGTGTATTTATTATGCTGCTGGCATTATTAGCGCTGTCGCTCCTCGCTGGTATCAGCGTGGGTAGCACCTCTATAGCACCAGTCATTGTCGCCAAAGTGCTTGTCGCCAAAATATTGCCCCATGGCTGGATCGACATGCGGAGCGTCAGCGAAACCGAAAGTGTGGTCGTGTGGTTGATACGCGCACCACGGGTGCTCGTGGCTGCGCTCGTAGGTGCAGGACTGGCGCTGGCCGGCGTGCAGATGCAAGGGCTGTTCAAAAATCCGTTGGCATCGCCCGATATCCTCGGCACCAGTGCAGGGGCGGCTTGCGGTGCGGTGCTGGCCATTGCCTGCGGCTTGGCAACACGCTCGCCTTTATATGTGCCATTGTTGGCTTTTCTCGGTGCGATGCTGGCCCTGTTCGCAGTCTATACGATTGCCATGCGGCACGGACACATCCCTGTGGCGACGTTATTGCTGGCCGGTATGGCCCTGAGTGCCTTGTTTGCCGCGGCGACATCCCTGATGATTTCGCTCAAGTTCGTCAGTTATCAAGTGGCACAAGAGATTGTATTTTGGTTGATGGGCGGACTCGATAGCCGCACCTGGACGCACGTGGCCATCGTCGCCCCGTGTGTGGCGGGTGGAGCCCTCATCGCCGGTGCCGTCATGCGCGACTTGGATGTCCTGTCTGGACTTGATCACATGAAGGAGTACACATGTGGGAAGAAATTTCCCCCTACCT
>AR_comb_assmDRAFT_10387846_pt1 | contig 11624 bp, 12 predicted proteins | sample ArasoioldDNA_FD_10543 | JGI IMG/M metagenome (IMG submission 10543) | reverse complement strand
ATCACTGGAAGGCCCACCTGGTGTAATCATGGGGGCGGACCGTTTTAATCCAAGTCCGATGGTTTTCTATTAAGAGATGCCCGAAGGTCCTGAAGTGCGGAAGTATGCCGATGCGCTAGACTCGGTGCTGACCGGACACAACATTATCTCGATGGAGGCTCGTACCCGAGAGGCACGCAAGTGGCTCCAGGAAAATCAGCAACTTTTGGCGGGTCGTCGAATTGATCGGGTGGTTTCACATGGCAAACACTTGATTGGTTACATTGATGGCCCATTTTTCTTTCATTCTCATCTGATGATGTGGGGTCGTTGGCAGACCTTTGGCCCACACGCTAGTAAAAGATCCAATAGCAAAAGGTCGACACCGCTTGCATTACCCGAAAAGGATCGCCGAGAGCGGGCGCGCATAGTTGTGGACGGTGCCGCCGCGATACTTTTATCTGCTCCCATCTTTAATGTTGATGCGGGTGATCCCTATGACAAAGTTGAGATCTTGCAAACGCTGGGGCCCGACGTCTTACCTTATAATCAGCGATTCGATAGCAAAGAGTTTCAGCGACGACTACTATCGCCCGACTATCAAAATGTGGAAATTGGCGCGGCTTTACTTAATCAGCAAATAGTTGCCGGCCTGGGAAATTACCTACGTGCCGAAGTCTTATTTGTTTGCAAACTAAATCCCTGGCTTCGAGTCAGTGAGCTTGACAAAGGACACTTGAAATGTCTGACCCGTACCATTCCTCGTTTGGCCCATGATGCTTATCGACTTGGAGCCACAGCGCTTGCAGAGGACCGAAAGCGCATGGCCGCCGATTCAACGCTCGTGTACCAGCAGGGCCGAGAATACGGTACGAGGCACATGGTTTTTAGACGAACAAATTTGCCATGTTTGCGCTGCGGCGAGGGAATAAAACAACTTCGACAAAAAACGCATAACGCTGTCCTGGATGACGACGAAGAACGCACTCGAATTATGTACTTCTGCGCCAAGTGTCAAAAGGTTCCAATTTGATAGTAGTTGCGACCAACTCCACGCCTGTCGTTGATTCACTGTCAGCCTCATCTCTGCCCCCAGTGCTTTCTCGCCGCGGCAAAGAATGCCTTTTCGAGTAGATTTTCAGTGGAGTCAATTCGAATTATTGACAAGCCGTGGCAACAGGCTTATCCTGCCGCAACCTTTTAACGCGATAATCACCACCCCCTTACTGGTGGTTACTCTGCTTACCCAATGTGCGTTGGCCTTGGGGATCTCGGTGTTGTAAACCTGCAATGTTGTGTCCCGACCTCAACATCATGTTTCGAAGACGTAAACCTCGCATTCCAAAAACCTACTGCTTTATTTCTGCTCGGTAGATTTTCTTGTGCCTAAGCTGAGCCGATAAAACAATTCTGATCTGTCGTTGACTCGCAACAGAACACCGTGGCGTGCGCACCGAACAACATTGACGTTGTCATTCTGTGGGATCAAAGCCCGGAACGCCGTCGCATTGTCACTCGACTCGTCGGCTCGTTAGGGGCAACGACGTGCGAGCCCGCAGTTGATGGCCTCAACCGGACAGAACGAGCACCTAAGCAGACTGTAGCCCTGGTAGCTCTCGGTACTTCTTCGTCGCAGCAAGAGAACAGTCTCTCTGTCATTCGATCGCAAACGATGAAAGGCCTCAAAGTCATCTGCTACGAAGACGGCCTTCTTTCGGAGCCGATTGGAATGCGCTGTCGAGTTTTGCGGAACGGATCATTCTTGCTGCTCGACAGTTCCGCGAAATACTTTGCCGCGGAATTACAACAGGCGCTCACCAGGATTTGGCGGAGTGAAGCCGAAAGCCAGCTCGAAGAAGAACGAATCAAGCAACAGATGAATGCACTCGGGATCGTCGGCGTGAGTACCAAGATGATTTCGGTGTTCCGTTGGGTTGCGCGCGTCAGCAGCCTGAGCGACTTTCCAGTCCTTATCTGCGGTGAGACTGGAACCGGCAAAGAATTGATCGCCAACGCCATCCATAAACTGGACGCTAAGCGGCGTAAAGGACCCTTCATCGCCGCCAATTGCAGCGCTATCAACTCCGAGTTGGCCGAGAGCGAGTTTTTCGGACATCGGCGCGGCGCCTTTACCGGAGCCGAAAACAATCGTCTCGGTTTATTCCGCGCAGCTGAGGGAGGCGTTCTCTTCCTCGACGAAGTGAGCGAGCTGAATGAGTCCCTGCAAGCCAAGTTGCTCCGTGTGTTGCAGGAGAGGCGAGTGTTGGGAGTCGGCTTCGATCATGAGGTCGCGATAGACGTGCGGGTGATCGCGGCGACGAACAGAAGTCTGGAAGAGATGATCAAGCAAGCGAGATTTCGCGAAGATCTCTATCATCGCCTGAATGTGCTCTCGGTCAGCATTCCTCCGCTGCACGAACGCTATGACGATCTCCCGCCCCTCATTGAACATTTCCTCGGCAAGTATCAATCGCTGACTCGAAGCCGGCAAATCAAAGTGAGTTCAGAGTTCGTGGAGGCTTTGACGTACGTCAAGCTGTCCGGCAATGCGCGACAATTGGAGAATATCGTCAGGCTTGCGCTACTGAACAAGACCGATGGCAACAGCACGCTTAGTTTGAGCGATCTCACACCAGCGGTTTGGCGGGATCTCTCAGATCAGATCGAGCCACGGGAGGAGGGAAAGGGCGGTGTTGCGGCGGAGACGATCGGAACGAAGTCTCACGACGATTTCCAAGCTTACTTTCAAAACATTCTGGACTTGAACGATTGGAACCTCACAAAGTCGCTCGAGTGTTGCGAGAAGTCATTGTTGCAATGCGCGCTTCAGTTCACTCGCGGCAACCAGTCTCAAACCGCGCGCATGATGGGCATAACTCCACGCAGCGTCTACAACAAAGTCCAGAAGTACAAACTCACAAGTCAGAACCGAGAGCGATAGCAGAAGCCAGTTAACCTGGAAAGTGTTTTCCTAACGTCTGTTTCCTTTCCGGCAAAACTTTTCTGCCTCACATTCGAGCTCAACACAATTCGCTACTTTCTCCATCAGGCACACACGTTGCTATCAACCTCCACGCAACCGCTACTGAAGACTTGGAAACATGAGACTGCGTCATCGTGGATTTGAAGAACCATACCGTGAATTTCCGAATCTGCGACATCTTCTATCCTGATTGTCAGCAAGTGCTCTTTAACCTTCACGGTAACGACGTTTTGTTCGGCCGCGTGATCGACTTGTCTGACGCAGCCACAGCCGACTCATCATTTGCGGAAATTGAAGTGGATGAACTCCGACAGCGGGTAATTGTTCCCCTCGATAGGATCCTTGGCATTTGTGAATGATTCAGTTGTCCAGCCGATACGTCGTTCCTCGCATTCGGATCTTGCGTGTGCCGCGAGGAACGAGAGGCACACTGGTGACGGCAGGGATAATCTCGAGATTGATCCAACAGGGCGCCAGGGATTTTTACGTAAGACAAAAAGCGATCGAAGTATTTCGTGCTTATCAGGTGCCTCCAAAGAACCGATTCGGAGAAGTTTGCGCGCTCTTTGATTTTGTAAAGCGAAACATCCGCTACACACGCGACATTTATCGCGTGGAACTGTTGCACTCGGCGCGGCGGATGCTCGAGTTGAAAGCCGGCGACTGCGACGATATGACGATCCTGCTGGGCGCGATGCTGCTCTCGACCGGACATCCGGTGCGTCTCGTGCTAGCTGGATTCAAGCGCAACCGGCCACACCTTTATTCGCACATCTACCTTGAAGTTTTTGTTCGGGGTAAGTGGATCGCAGCCGATGCAACTATGGACAAGCCGATCGGATGGGCGCCGCCCGCTCTTTGGAAACGCATTTGCGACGTTCAAAAGGAGAGAACTACATGCTCTATCAAGACAGGCTAGGAATGTTCTACGAGATACCTGACGGTCAGGTCTATGGCCTCGGCTACGCGGATCCCCATGGCCCAGGAGAGGGTCAGGTTTTGTACGACGGACTCGGGAATCCGGTCGGCGGCTGGTTTGACAGCATAGCCAACGCCGTTGGCGGCCTGGTCGGTAAAGCTCTGCCTATGGTGTCGTCATTCATTCCTGGTGGCTCATTGATCAGCCAGGCGCTACCGGCCATCGCTCAGGGCATGGCACCAGGCGCTCCAACTCCTGCGACTGTTGCTCAGGCGCCTCATGGTCCAATGGGGCCGCCGCCCCTGCCGTTTGCCGGTGCAATGCCACCGGGTCCGTTTCCGGGTGCAATGCAGCCGATGCCGAATGCGTTTCCAGGAGGCCCGGGCATGCCTCAGGGAATGATGCCGGGCATGCCCGATATGCCGATGCCGCGACCATGGCCGCTCGGATGGGTTAGACCACCACTTCCCTACACCGGACTTGGACCGAGGAGACTCTACATGCGTTGCGCTGTTTGGCCTGGCCCGGAGGGACTGGTGCCGGCCATAGCAGCCCAAGCGCCTGCTGCACAGGCGCAAGCAGCAGGTATGGCGGCAGCCCAAACGGCAGCGAGCATGATGAGACCTGTCATGAGACGACATCATTATCGTCGTCATCGCTAGTTGAGTGATTGAGTTGTGAAACGTGGCTTACATCGTTTCGACACGGATTGGTAGATGTGTTGATAGTGGTGACTCGCTACTCGAGCACGCGCGCCGCCTGTTTCAAGAGTTTCATTCGTTCGCGGCGCCACGTGTCATACGCAGTGACTGTCGTCGGTCGGTACCAGACGTGCTGGTGAAGCTGGGTGAGTTGAGAGGCCTGATCTACAGCTCTGACAAAGCGCAATGCGGACGGCCACGAACGTTTGTTCATTTTATGGAATCGAGGCCGATGTTGGCCTCCGACCCAGGCGGAAGGCAGTTATACATAGTTGGCGGTAATTACCGAGTCACCGCCCGAGGAATAGAAGGCTAGAACGAAAATGACTGGTCCAAAATTCGACGAGGTAATGATAGTCAACCCAAGCAACGGAAACATCAATTCAGATCAAAGAGTGAGGCTTATGAGATTCCATGACATCTATCCACCGCAAGTAAATGGCTTCGCACAGCCGCAACCTTATGGCTATTACGGTGGGCCACAAGCCTACGGGTATTACGGAGAAGATCCGGCGCTCTACGGTTATTACGCCGAAGATCCGACCGCGGATCCTACTTACGGTTATTACGGGGACGTGGATCCTAACCAGGTCTATGGTTACTACGGCCAAGCCAATCCTGATCAGCTATACGGATACGGACCCGGCTACGGTTACTACGGTGATGAAACACAACCCCAGGCGACCGGTTGGGAAGGATACGGTTACGGACAGTACGTGCCTGCCACTTATCCCGACCCTGGGCCAGTTGGTTACTACGCCGAGGAAGCTCCGATTTACAACATGGGCCAAAGCTACCCGCCGGAGACGGCAGGCTATAGCGAACCGCAACCACAATACGATTATCCGAGCGTCGGCTATTACGGTGAGCCGCAATACAGCGGCTACGCGCGCGAAGTGTCGCCGCCGCCCTTCAATGCAGGTTGTCCGCTGCCCACGAATGTCAGCGGGATCGACGATGGCTTCGCCGGCTACGCGCGACCCGCGCCGGTGAATCCTTCGTGCAACCAGTTTACTGAGCAACCGGGATCGCCCGTTGCGGCGCCCGACACTTTCAGACCGCTTTGGTAGAAAAACTCGACCGTCTCTTCGAGAAGATTAGTAGGAGGATTTGCAATGGCTATCGTACAAGGCATTAAAGAGAAAGTTCATCTGCCGATTTATGACTCGCTTGCGGTAGAAGGCGCACAGCAACTGCGGGAGGTTGAGGCTACGAGCACGCTCAAGTTCTTTGTCAACGTTCAGGGCAAGACGAAGCTCGAAACGAATCTTCAATCGGCCTCTTTGCTGCCGCACTACAACACGTTCGAGGCGCGGGCAATGCGAGTGGTGATCAGCGATCTACCACCGGAGTTTCCGGACAAGCTCACGGTGGATGGCGAAGAGTTTCCGGTCACTGACGACAACGGTGACGATATCTTGGTCAATGGCGACGGAACACTCTTCGAGCCACCCGTAACGGGAACACCACCGGCAGAATCGCACTCAGATGCAAAGGCTAGTAAATCTGCCAAGTCGGAGGCGAAAGCAGACGCAACGCCATCGGGGCCGTTTACGGTAGTGGCTGACTTCACCTTCGGCCTTGATCGGCTAATGGAACTGTTAGCCGAAGCTCGCGAGAGTTCCGACCGAACCACCTTCATTGATGTCGATGACCCCGACGTGGAGCTCAAGGCCATTGATGACGACGGTAATGTAGTACCAGACATAGACTCAGATGTACTGCTCCAAACCGTCTCGGATGCGGGTGGCAGCATCGATATCACCGTCGGTGATATCGAGACCTTGATCGACGAGAATATCGACGACAAGGCACAACCTCCAAAAGAACAACTCCGGCCGAACAACGGTTCTGGGACGATCATCGGCAAGTTCATCTACAACACGGTTACGACACTCTACGTCGGCGAGAAGATCATGATTCAGATGCCGACCTGGTTCTTCCCTGCCGGTGCTGGTCCATACTCCGAGACCGGACACTTCACCACTCATGGCGAACCATCGCCGTTGGCAACCTTCAGGTTCGCGGAGCCCATTTACATCGACAAGCAACAGAATTTCCGCGTGGAGATGGAAGTGCCCGACACGGACACCCTCAAAGAGATCCAGCGAATCTATGGTCCGCTAAACATTTGGGTAGTCCTGGATGGTTACATGACTCGCGACGTTCAGTAACCATTTGCCTCAGGAGTTTTCATGACACCGGCGCAACACGCAAGAAGTCCCTTTCGGAGTGCTTCCTTCATGAATGCAGGAGGAAGCGCTCCGCGGCCGGCTGTTCCCTTCGACCATGCAGCGAGTTTCGAGCTGAAGGGCGTTCCGGGAAATATTGTTCAGGACGTCATTAATATCAGCAGTGACTCGGGCTTCGTGGCTGTTGGGATCAGTTACGGTCTGGAAGAAGATCGAGCGCGCCCCGCGCCGCTCAATCCACTCCCCACTGCTCCGTTCACGCCGAGCTCGATACAACTCTCTCAAATCCCAACCGCCGCGCTTATCGAGGGCTTCCGGCTCAATCCGCGTTTCGAACGTTTTATCTTCAACGACGAGCCGGCAAACGGTCGCGGCCGCAACGGGCAGAACAGAGAGCGCACATTTTCTAACGTGGCTCTAGCGGCTTCATCCGCTGATACCCTCGTTGAGCGATTAAAACCCTCGGAAGAAATTTCGTTCCTGTTCAGCATTGTCGACAGCGCAACCGGCCGCGAGCTGCAAGACGAACCGATTCACAATCTCGCTTCCTTGGGAAAGAGTAACGGTGAACGCCCCTTTCGATTGCTGGCCCAGCCGTTGTCGTTTCAGCCTCGTTCGACGGTACGGCTACAGATCGTCGAACGAACTGAGGGTTTGCGTGGGACGCTTTTCATCGTGCTCTACGGCTACAAGACCGGCGGAGCGGGCACATCCGAAGCTTTCGCTTCCTTTCCGGGTGAAGCACATTCAAGTCGCGTGATTCCGTTCGACTACGTGACGTCGTTTTCGTTGCGTGGTTTGCCGGGCAATCAGATCGACGAGGAAATTCCGATCAATGCGGAAGGAGGGTTTGTCGCCACCTCGATCGGATATGGCCTGGCGGTCGACAGTCTTGACGTCTCGCTTACTGGTGGGCCATCCCTCGGTCCAGCGAGCATCAATCTCACGCAGGTGACGCTGAATCAATTTCCCACTTCCGCACTCCAGGATGGAATTCGCATCCGGCCAAACTTTCTGCGCATTGCGTTCGACAACAACGGCGTCCTCAGCAGCAATTTGTCTCCGTCAGTCGTGAATCGATTGTTCGAGCGGCTTAACCGTCCGGAGGATGTCTCATTCCGCTATAACATTTTCGACGCCGGCGCCGGACGCGAGCTGCAAAATCAACCAATCAACAACGTCGCCGGGCTGGGAATCGGCAATGGTGATCGGCCGTTCAAGCGACTCGCGCGACCGCTCATGTTTGGACCACGCTCGATCATTCGCGTAACGGTTGAAGAACTGTTTGGTCGCGGAACGCTCTTCATCGTGTTTCAGGGTTACAAGCTCCTGGGCTCCCCAGTCGCTAGTCAGCCACCAATTCCGGGAAGGAGGGCCAGGCGACGATGATGCCGGCCGCACGAATGTTTCAAGGTGGCTCTGCCGTGTCTCCAACTGCGGCCGACAGACGCGCGATACCTTTCGACTATGCATTTCGCTTTTCGCTCGAAGGAGAACCGGGACGTGTCGTCAATAGTGTCGTGACAGTGAGCATCGAAGCGACGTTTACCGCGGTGTCGATCGGCTACGGTGTCATTCCGGAAGTAGAACCGATCGTCTTTGGACCAGCGGCACCACCCGGAGGAACGATTTTTCTGGCCACTCGTCCGCAACCGGTTTTTGCTCCAGTCACGCTAGGAGAGATCCTCGATGGTCTTGACGCAGCGCTCAGCTCCACAGTTCTCAAAGGCGAAACAGGACCCGAAGCCGTCTTCAAGAATGGTTTCAAGTTGAACCCGCAGATCGCTGAGCTCGCGCTGCAAAGCAACGGACAGCTTACTGACGATCTACGCCAGCGGCTCTTCCAGGTGGTTGGCACCCCGGCGGAGCTGGTCCAGTTTAAGTATGCGCTCTTCGACGAAGGCTCGGGACGTGAATTTCAGAGCGAGCCGATCCTGAACATTGCCGGACTCGGATCGGCTGCAGGTGAGAGGCCTTTCCGACACTTTGCTCAGCCGATCACCTTTCGTCCGCGCTCGACGATTCGCATGGAAGTCACTGAGGTTTCCGATTTTAGAGGTGAACTGCATGTTTCGCTGCAGGGCTACAAGGTCCTCGGTGAAGCCAATGCGCCCACGGGTGTGGTTCAGCGACGACCCGCACCGGGCAGAAGACGTTAACAAATGGCAGCCGCAATCGAAACAGTTTCCGGCTTATGTGCCGCGTGCGGCGTTCCGCTCGACTCGCAGTACTTCGACGACTCGAGCGTGCAGCCAGTGCCATCCCGCGGCGCAGAGATCGTTCTGGCGCGGTTCGATCTACCGTCTCAATATTGCGGCGTGCTCAACTACTTCGCGCAGTTTACTGATGCCTTCGCGAGTAATTCTGCGAACGTAGCTACACCTGGCATCGAGTGGAAACTGCTTGTCAACAATCACGCGCTGTTTCCCTACATCAACCTGCGCCACATCGTGAACCCATGGGGCTTTGGAAGTTTTCAGGTCAACATGCGCCTCGATGAAAGCTCAACGATCGAAATGGTGGCGCGTATTACGGACGACGATCCGGCGATCAAAACGATCGGCGGCCGGATTGTCGGGCGCTTCTGGTACAACCCCGCCTATGGTGGGTGAGAAAGTTTCGAGGTGAGGTCATGAGACAGTTTGCAGTTCAACGAGCGTTCTTCGAACCCGCTAACGAATTTCCGTTGAATGCGGAACCCGCGAGTCTAGATGTCAATCAGTTGCTCATGCTCGCACTCGAGCGAGCAGTTGCGCCGCCGTCGTTGCGCCAGCGCACTGTGCTGCAACCGATGCGGATAGTAGTGTTCTCGCCTGATCCGTTGCCGCCAATTCCGCCGCCCTTTGAAACGCGGGCTGCGGTGATCCAGGGGTTACCGCGCGCGTTGCTGACCGCGCCGGATGGTCCAAATCCAGTCACGCAGTTGCCAATTGCAGAGACGGGGATAAGTCATCGCAAGCTGTTTGCCGATCCTGGTCTATGGCGCGTCGTGTTGTGGGGCGACTTCAAAGAGATTCTTGCGCGACAACTCGCTCATCCGGAGCGACTGCGCGATTCGTACCGGCTACCGTGTTACGTCCAGGTAATCGAAACGGAGCGCACGGTCGCCATTGAAGAGCTGGCGGCGATCTACAAGTCTGATAAATGCCAGACTCCGCTTTACGTCCTGACCGATGAGATTGGAGCAAAGCTCAATCTCGTTCTTCCATTGCGAGCGGCGCCTCCACACGATGCGGCACGCGCGCCCCATACACTGCCGGCTCACGAACGCGTCTTTCGTCTGGTGGCAGCGAACGATCCAACGATCGACGTCGTCGCCACTGTTCAGAACAAGCCAACGGCTCAACCACCAAAAGTGCTCAAGGAAAAGATACCGGAGGGCTTCATAAAAGAATGGGAATTCAAGATTAGCCGCGAAGAGGCCGCCTACGACATCAACGCGAAGCCAACTCTCGGCAGTTTAATACTCGCCTTCTGCCGGCGGTTGAGAGTGATCAAACTGCGTAACGAGTTTCGTAAGTGGCATGCATTACTCGCCGGAAAGAGCACTGATGAACAACTCTGGGCCGTGCATCCTCCTGCCGGAATGTTGGGCCACTCAGTGGTTCGCGATTGGGCGCTGCAAACGCTCGAGCGCGGCGGGTATGACGCGCAAAAGATGATTGTTGAGTGGGAAATATTCTGGCGCCGTAGAGGATTCTAGCGATGTCTTACTTCTCGGCAAACCAATTATCGGAAAGTGAGCTGGGTTGCGGCCCGGAGTGTAACTGTGGCCCATGCCGGTCCGGCGTGAGTGGCCTCGGTCAACGATATGAAGCCGATGAGATCGATGGATTGAATTTTGGTTACTACGGCAGATACGGCAGCATGTACGGGGACGAAGGACAAGAGGTCCAGCCGGAGGCCGCTCAAGCACCGGCCCAGGAGCCCGAACCAGCACCAGCACAACCTGAACCAAGACCCGCAGTCGCCGAGCAAAGACCTGTAACCGCAGCGCCAAGGTCAGCTGACGCTGATCAAGGCCTGTTGCGGGAAGCGCTCAATCGAGGCATTCGGAGTCCTCGCCGTCTCACGGACATTATCTTTTTTGCCCGGCACCCCGAACTCAAGGACAATCCAGCATGGGCCAACGACGGCGCACTTTTGGATGAATGGCGGCAGATCCGTGAGCGGCTGGTTGTACCTGAAATGCGGCGAGGGTTCGCGCCTCATCCCCGCATCGTCAGATATCGCCGTCTAAGGCCCGCACGCCTTCATGGACCATCTCACTTCGGTTTTGGTTATTTCGCAGCGCCGCCGATGTGTGAAGCTGCAAGTCGTGACCTCGACACGATCGCATTCGACGTGAGGATCATAAACAACGAGCTGGCAAAAGGACCCGGCCTTTCTACCAGGCGGCTTTCGCTAAAGCAGGATCTACTTAACCAGGATGTCGACTCGATGGTTAGTTCGCTGGACTCTCATATCGCGGCGGGATGCTGCGAACCGGCGCTGAAGGCATTGGAGGCGAACGTGAAAGCACTGGCTTGGCCGTCGTTAGTCGCTGCAACGAAGTCAAAACTAGTCACGGAGATAATCGCGGCACAAGGCAGGGCGCGAAAAGATTTCAAGCATTGTTAAGCAGAGATCATTCTGCACAGAGAAGCCAGCCAGAGGAGACCAACATGTACTTCAACGCAGGAGACGAAGGCTTGGGCCAACCGCCGCGAATACCCAATCCGGATCTAAGACGACATTGTCCCACGCTTCAGGACATGATGGGACACTTCGTCGATTGGATGAATTACGTGCAACGTACTGCAAACTCTAATGACCCGATATCCAAGTCGCTGCGCGAGCTCAATGAAAAG
>AR_comb_assmDRAFT_10028191_pt1 | contig 11625 bp, 8 predicted proteins | sample ArasoioldDNA_FD_10543 | JGI IMG/M metagenome (IMG submission 10543) | reverse complement strand
TCCTGACGATGTATCAGCAGATGGGATGGGTGGCGGCACCCGTTCAGGCGCTGTGAGAGCCACTACGTCCCGGAAGTCACTTGAGTCGGGTGAATTCCATAAATAGAGCTGTCAGCTGCCAGCTTCCAGCGCACTGCTTCACGCGAGCGAGCGGATCCTGCGCGTACAGGAATGCGCCTGTCGTCATCAGTGCGGCGGCCGTCAGGCCGACTCGAGTCACGCTCACTGTCACCTCATTTCATGCGGATGACGAAGTATAGACCGGCCGGCGGACGCGCCAACGCCGATGAGGAAGGCCATGCTGGGCGAGGTGGGACAGCTGTTTTGAACGTGGTCACGCCGCGCAGACGAATCACGCGGCGCCGGCGACGACGTGGACCGACGACGGGGATCCGAGCGCGAGTCGTCCCAGCGCGCGCTGCATGGCGCCGGCACTTCGATATCGAGCCCGAGGATCGACACATAGCGCGCGGTCGATCAATTCACAGAGCTCGCGGGGTACGTCCGGGCGAAGGTCTTTCAGGCAACGGACGTTCCTCCGCCGGTGCGCTGCCGCCAGCTCTTCGACGGTATCACCTAGAACGGGGTAACTTCCCGACGCGAGACGAAACAGGAGAACGCCAAGACTGTAGATATCGCTCGCGATCGACGCGGCGCCGTCGGTCATGAGCTCCGGTGCGAGGTACAGCGGTGTGCCGGTGATGCGACGGGGCGTGCGCGCTGGCCGAGATACATCGTAAACGGAACCGAAGTCGATCAGTGCGACTCTTCCGCTGTCCTCGCAGATGACGTTCTGCGGCTTGATGTCACCATGAACGAGGCCGGCTGCGTGGATGGCACCAAGCGCCGCGCAGAGGTCGCAGCCGATGCGCGCCACCTCAATGACAAGGAGGGGCCCGTCAGCGCGGAGCATCCGCTCGAGCGTTTGCCCATGGAGGAGCTCCATCCACAGACCGGCGCGACGGGCGTGAGTCGCCGCGCCGTACAGCGTGACGACGCCGCGATGTCTGACCCGCGCGAGCTGGCGGGCCTCCTGCAACAGACGCACGTTCGCTTGATGATCCGGGAGGGGCGTGCTCGGCAGTTTCAGCGCGACGTCCATCTGCAGTCGATCGTCGCTGGCGCGGTAGACCGTGCCGAATGAACCGCAGGCCACGCGAGCCTTCACGGTCAGGTGACCCCAACGCGAACCGATCTGAAAAGGCGGCTGCTGGTGGCGAGGCATGGACCGACGACCTTCGGTCCTCGTCAGAGACGCATCGTCAGACCTGCATGCGAGCGCCATCCCGAGAGACGCGAGGATTCGCAGATCTTGAACGGCCGTGAGATCCTGTCTATCCATGTTTGAGGACCGACGCGAGCCGTAGCACCGCACGGGTCGATGCCGTCCGCGCTGCAGCTGGAGAGGCGATGTCCAATCGTGTCGCGACCTCTTCATAGGTCAAGTGGTGTTGCAGCCTCAACACAATCAGCTGGCGGTCGCGCGGCTTCAAACGGCGAAGAGCGTCGCGATACCGCACCATTTCTTCCTTGTCGAGAACCGATTGGAGCGGCGAAGGACAGCGGCCCGGACGTTCATGGTCGAACAATGCGAGCTTCCCTCGTCGCGCGCATCTGCGCGCCTCGTCCACGACGCCATTGATGACCACCTGGCGGAGATACGCCAGTAATGCACCACGGTTTCGACACTCGAAATATCGGAGACGCCCAATCGTCTTGAGAAGCGCGTCCTGCACCAGGTCGTCGGTGTCACTGACGGATCGCGCGTAACAAGAGAGGCGGTGGCGGTGCGCAATCCTTTTCAGCGGTCGAAGATACCGATTCAGGATGGCTTCCCACGCCGACTGGTCGTCGGTTTTGACCCTCGCGAGGAGATCCAACGTGTCCTCGAGGTCGGGGTCCGGTTCGCGGACAGGAACGCATGATTGACGACCGACCGTCAGGGCGCCGCGGCCTGATTGAGGGATCTCCTGATGCATGGCTGACATCCTTTGGCCCCCGCTTTGGAGTGTTAGACGGACGGGGTTCGGATTTTCCAGTCTGCTCGCCGATCCTCAGGTCGAACTGCCTGCAGGTCGCCGGCCCCGAGCGCTCGAGGCCGGCCATGTGGTTCGAACGAGGGAGCTGCAAAGGGTCTCGACCGATGCGGGCGTGAGCTCGACGTCAATCGTCTGGCTCGCCTTAACTTCGAGCCTCGTCGTCAGAGGCTCGTATTCCTACTCGCGCGTCAGCACCTCCGCTCGTTGAGATCGCTTGACCTCTTTGCTGACGACGAGGGCGATGCGCTGCGCTTCATCGGTTTCCCAGTCCTCTCGCATTCCAGACTCGTGGACAGAGAATCCGATGCGGGTGTACAGGAGCCGGAGCGACTTCAGATCGACGACTTCCGGCGCCCGAGCAACTTCCAGGGCGTGCTGAAGTTCGTGGGCGGCCGCCGCTACCAGGCACTCGCCGTCGAGATCCTTGTCGAGCACGATCTGCAGGTATCGGACTCCTGACTCCGCCACCGAGAACATCAGGCAGGATCCGCGGATGCCGATGCGGCATTGGCCTGGCCGGATATAGACGATCGTCGAGGACGCCTCGATTTCATCGATCAGGCGCTGGCACGCCGGCGAAAGGCGGTAGCACGCCTCGATCGCCGAGGCAATCTGCCCGCCGGACGTCTGGAGATGTCGGAATGTCCGCTGGCCCTCTGCGCCCGCCGCGAGGCCCGTGGCGCCTGTGACGAGAACTGTGACCAGCATCGCGCAAGTTGCCGAGTGTCGAAGCCGCATGGTGTCCCTCCCGTGTCCGGCCGGTGCCGGCTGTCGCTCGCACGGGAAGAGACGGACGGACGCGGCGAATTCCAGAACTGAAAGGGAGGACGAACGCTACCGGACGCGTCCGGGAAATCGCCGTCGGCGTCCGTCTAGGAGATTGGGATCAGGGCTGGTCTATCGTGGAGACGTCTCTGGACACTTCGGCCGTTGCCAGACGGGAGCCGCTGGTGAATAATCGCGTCCCGACCCTTCGTCTTGCGAGTGTGAGCCCTCTTGCGCGGCTCGCTCGCCCGATGTACGGACGTTGCCAGGCTGCCCTCCCCATGCCGGCCAACGGCCCGAGCCAACGTTTGCGTCTCGCGACCACCCGTGATGCGAGTGGCGACGGCGCTCCTGCGGCCGTCGATGCCACTGCCCACTACCAAGCGATGTTCATCTCGAACCTCGACGTCGTCGAGCGCGTGATCCGCTACGTGTGTCAACGGCACAAGCTCGCGGGTCTCGAAGCGGACGACTTTGAATCCGAGGTCAAAATCCGGTTGGTGGACCACGACTACGAGGTGTTACGGAAGTTCCAGAGGCGGAGCAGCCTGCGCACCTACCTCACCATCGTCATTCAGCGGATCTATCTCGATTACCGGAATCACCTGTGGGGGAAGTGGAGGCCGTCTGCCGAGGCGCAGCGCCTCGGCTCGATTGCGGTCCAGCTCGAAAGGCTGATAGGTCGTGATGGTCTGGGATTCGAACAGGCCTGCGAGCACCTTCGGACCAATGACGGCATCCGTGCCACCGACGCGGATCTGGCCGCTCTTTTCGTCAGACTGCCCGTCAGGACTCGCCGGGCGATGGTGAGCGACGACGCGCTCGAAGGAGTGCCCGACCGCACGAACGCTGCTGACGATCGGCTGCTTTCTCCAGAACGGCAGGCTATGGCCCGTCGGATCCTGGATGCCTTGACCACCGCGGTGCGGGCGCTCGGCGATCAGGATCGCGTGATTCTCCGGCTTCGATTCCAGGACGGGCTCGCGGTCGCCGACATCGGTCGCGCGCTGCACCTCGATCAGAAGCCGCTCTATCGGCGCTTCGACGCGCTGCTCCATCAGTTGCGGGCGGCCCTCGAGGCTGCAGGCATCGATCGGACGGAGGCGTGTGAGATCGTGAATCGAAAGGACGTGGACATCAGTCTGGCGCTTCTCGGCGGGCCGCCTGAGGCGGATTCGTCACGTTCGACTCCTGGCCCGAGTGGCGCATAAGGCAGATCATCATGGTGTTGACATCTCTCCAGGAGAACGGCGTGACGCGATCGGGTTGTCTCGATGCCGAGCTGTTGGCCAGCTATGTCGACGGGCGCACGACGCCGGAGCAACGCGTCGAAGTCGAGGCGCACCTCGCTCGGTGCGAGGACTGCTACTTCGCGTTCTCCGAGACCGTGCGGGAGCAGGGGGCGGAGGCGACGGCCGTCACAAAAAAGTCTGAGACGCCGCGTCGGCGAGGTTGGTGGTCCACTCCGGTGGCGGCCGGCCTTGCCGCTGCGGCTGCGGTTGTCGTAGCCGTCAGTGTCGGCTCGCTGAACCGCACCACACCGGATGGCGTCAGCCTGCAGACGGCGCTCGCCGAACTCGACGCCGCATCGGGCCCCTACCGCAAGTTCGAGTCGCGTCTGACGCTCAGTACCACCCACCGTGAACTGAAACCCGCACTGCGATCCTCCGGTGCAACGGCGGAGGCATCGGACGCGCTTCGTGAGGCCGCGCTCCGAGTGGAGAAGGCAGCGACAGTGTTCGCCGCCGGCGTCGAGGGGCAGCGGGCGCTCGCAACGAAGTATTTCGCGCTCGGACAAGCGCAGCGGGCCGCGGACGTCCTCGCCCCGCTGGCGCAATCCAACGACGCCGGAGTTTTGAGCGATGTGGCTGCGGCCTACCTCGCGCGCAGAGCTGACGGAGACCCCGAGCAGGCCTTCAATCTACTGGAGCGAGCGGTGGCGCTGGATCCCAAGCGTCAAGAAGCCTGGTTCAACTTGGGGCTGGCCGCGGAAGCGGCCAGACGACCGACACGGGCTCGAGAAGCGTGGAGTCGGTACCTGGTTCTCGATCCATCGTCTCAATGGGCGGATGAGGCGCGGTGGCACCTGGAGAAGTTGAAACAGTGACATCAACGAATGAATGGGCTTTGTTGGCGCCCCGCGTTTGAGGTTAACGCGAAGTCTCACGGGTCTCACACGACACGCCCTTCGAAAGAGCACACGATATCCGGAAGAGTTACAAGGCGACCGTCGCCCGTCCATCGAGTCGCCTCAACCGGCCTCGCCGTGGTAGGCCGTCAAGAGGGAGCAGTAGACATGTCTGAAGAACCCGCCAACCCTGAGTGGCTCGTCATGTTGTACCTCGCCGGCGACAACACGCTCACCGAAGCGATGGTCCTTGCGCTCCAAACACTCAAGACACTGAAGGCGGCCGGACGATTCGCGCGTGGCGCGATTGTGGCACAGCTCGATCCCAGTGGGGTCGGTCTGCCGACCCAGACATACGACTTCACAGGGGTTCTTCGCTCAGGGCGCTTGAGAATGATCCCTCAGCTCGACGAGTTTCTCGACCCGAGTTACTCGCTCAGTGAGACAAATACTGGCAACCCCAACGCCCTCAGCGGCTTCGTTGAGTGGGCACACCAGAAGTACCCGCGAGCCAAGCACCATCTCCTCATTCTGTCCGGGCATGGGAGTGGAACCACGGAAGACTTCTTGTTGAAGGACGACAATTCGATGGACGCGCTGTCGATTGATGAACTCGGGATAGCTTTGACCGCTGCGCATCGGATCCTGAAGAAGAGGATCGACATCCTTGGAATGGACGCCTGTTTCATGAGCATGGGTGAGGTGTGCTACCAGATTCGCGACCACGTTGACATCGTGGTCGGCGCCGAGGGAATGGAGCCCGAATTTGGGTGGCCTTACAGTCGAATCCTGGACGAAGCAGACAAGGTGGCGGACGGAGGCCATTCCCTGGAACCGCGAGAGCTGGCGACCATAATCGTCAGGCAATACGTTGACTTCTACTCGGACTTCGACCGTTCCGCTGGCCGTTCCGTGGACCTTGCCAGTGTCGATCTACGGAAGATCGGGCCACTTCGGGGCCAGCTCCGGAAACTGATTCAGGCCGTACGACGCTCGAAGGTTGGAGACAGGTTCGATCGAATCGTCCTCGCACATTGGTACGCGCAGACGTACAAGGCTGATCAATTTGTTGACCTCAAGGATCTTTGCGAGCGGATAAAGGAAGCGTTCAAGGGCGTTCGTGGTGCTGTGAAGATAGAGCGGGCGTGCAATGGAGTAATTAGTGCACTCAAGGAGTGCGTGATCAAGTCTGGTTGCAGTGGCTTTGCCTATCAGAACTCATACGGACTTTCGGTGTACTTCCCTTGGTCGGTGGTCTGTCCCGACTATCGCGCGCTCAACTTTGCCAAGAGCAGCGGTTGGGGGGCGTTTCTCGAAGACCTCGTCAGAACGACCCGTCGTAAACCGAGGTTCGACGATGGCTTGCGGCGCCACGACACTCGCGTCGTCGACGCGTTGACCGCGGTGTTCACGCAGGCGAACATCGAGCCGCTCCAGAGCGCCATGCTACGCATTAAAGGGATTCGAACATTGCGAGCGGGCGTTAAACGGGCATTCGAGAAGCGATTCGATCGACGACTGCTGAGCGTGCCGCGCCGAGACATTCCGTTTGAGGATTTTCCGACACAACTGGGCATCAGGTTCATCGGGGGCACGATTGGGTCTCAAAACAGCCGGTACACTGGGGAAGGCAGCCGCTACACGGGCGAAGGCAGCCGCTATACAGGAGAAGGCAGCCGCTCTCCCGCGGACCGGGAGAAATCAGTGAAGAACCTGCCGGCTGTCATCGGCAAGGCGTTCTGGCCCCCGGAGCCAACGAAACGACCCAAGCGTGTCAAATAGCGGACCGGCCGCAGGAGGACTCCCTGAGGTCACAGTCAAGCGTCTTCACGATTGGCACGCTGCTTGTGCTTGCAGGTTGGAGCGGCTGTCGATCGGCTCCCGATCCCGAAGTCTCATTCCGCGAAGCGGAAAGCCTTCGACTTCTATACACGAAGAACGCGAGTCAGCGGGCGCTCGTTAAGTATCGTGACGCTTTGGAGTCCTGGACCCGAAGGGGCAACGACCGGGACGCCGCCAGGGCGGCCCAGCAGATTGCCGGAGTCTACGAACAACTCGGGGATCTGAAGGAGTCCACGCTGCGCTACGCGCAGGCACTGTCCCTCAGTCAAAAGTCTCACGATCCCTTGCTCGAAGCCGACATCCAGAGTGATGTTGGCGTGTCTCATGCCAGGCTTGGAGAGTTCGATCCAGCTTCGGCGCACTGCAACGAAGCCTTGCATCTGGCGCAGCAGTTGAGAGGCCTGCGGGAAACGGCGCGAGCACTGAACTGCCTCGGCGAGGTCGACTACCATCGTGGAAATTCGCAGGGTGCACTCGGGTTCTACAGGCGGGCGGAACAGCTCTGGAACGACTTGGGAGATCGGCGTGGTCGTGCGGAGACGCTTCGCTTCCTGGGATCCGCACACTCCGATCTAAACGAACTGGATGCTGCGGGCCGATATCTGAAGCTCTCGTTGTCGCTGTGGAGCGAAGTCGGAGACAAACGAGAACTAGCACTCACCGACCTCGCCCTGGCGCGACTACGGTATTTCCCCGGCGAGTATCAAGAGGCGCTGAATCGCCTTAACAGCTTGCGAGACCAATTTCAGGCTGCGGGAGACATCGTTTGGGAGGCGGCCTGCCTCAGCAGTGTTGCGTACATATACGAACAGATGGGCGAAAGCCGCACGGCTTTGAGGTACTGGGAGACAGCCTCCGGCCTTTTCGAGGCTTCGGGTCTCCAGATGGCCGCTCTCGAAATGTTCGTCAAGATCGGCACGAGCTACCTCGCGACAGACGTTGCGACGTCTCTGAACTGGTTTGAAAAGGCTCTTAGGTTCAGTGAGGCTTCCGGCAACCAACACATGCAGTCCTGGGCTCTTCGATTCATCGGCCTGGCCTATTTGGCGCGAAGCGATCCCACGAAGGCGCTCGGCTATCTCGAGCGTTCCCTGAGCATCCAGGCCTTAATCGACGACCCGCGGTTCCGAGCACGAACGCTCGCTGACGTGGGAAGGACTCATGAGTTGCTGGGCGATCATCAACGCGCAATCGCCTATTTCAAGCAAGCCTTGGGGCTCAGCAGGAGTTCCGGCGATCGAGCCGGTGAAGCGACGGCCCTGTTCGGCCTGGCGCGCACCTCCGGCACTGTGACCGAGCTCGACGCCGCGCGGGCGTACATCGAGTCTGCGCTGCGGATAGCTGAATCGCTTCGAACGGAAGTCGACAACCGCGATCTTCGCGCGTCCTACTTCGCGTCCATCCACCAGTATCACGAACTCTATTTGGACGTGTTGATGCGGCAGGACAAGATCCACCCACGAAAGGGTCTCGCCGCCGCCGCTTTCGAAGCCAGCGAACGCGCGCGCGCACGGTCGCTGCTCGATAGCCTCGCCGAGGCCCGAGTGGATTTCAGAAAAGGTGTGGATGGCGATCTGCTGAAGCGTGAGCAGGCGGTCCTGCAGGCGTTTGACAAGTGGGCGGAACGCCAGCGCCAGGTGACCGGCTCGGCATCGCGCGCGGCCGATGCAAGAGCCCTGGCGACCGAATACCGAAATCTGGAGGATCGCCACGGGCAAGTGCAAGCTGAGATCCGAAGCAAGAGTCCGCATTACGCGGCCCTTGCACAGCCAAGACCGCTCACGCTTGATGAGGTCCAGAAACAGGTACTCGACGCTCGGACGGTGTTGCTAGAGTTCGCACTCGGCGATGATCGGAGTTACTTGTGGGCGGTATCCAACAAGGATCAAGCCTCCTACCAGTTGCCGGCAGGCGGAGAGATCGAGCGCGCGGCACAGCGCTTGTACGAGCGCCTGACAGCACGGCTGACTGTGACCGGTGATCCGCAGGAGCGTCGGCGTCGGATCGAGCAAGCGGACGCTGAATACTGGCAGGAAGCCGCCCGCCTCAGCGAGATGCTTCTTGGTCCGGTTACGAAACGTATTGCCGGCAAGCGAATACTGATCGTCACCGACGGGGCGCTCCAGTACGTCCCGTTCGCCGCGCTACCGGTTCCCGAACGCGCCGGTGATCGCGTGCCAATGGCGGTCGAGCACGAGATCATCAGCCTCCCGTCAGCCTCCGTCCTAGCCGTCCTACGGCGAGAGACGGTAGACAGGAAGCTGCCCGACAAGGCAGTCGCCGTGCTGGCGGATCCGGTGTTCGAGTCCGATGACCCCCGCCTGGTCGCCGCAAGCGCTCCGGCGCAGGGTGCCAGAAAGCCGTCATCAGTAACCCCCAGCCACGCCGAAGTCGGTGGACCGGCCGCCGAAGCTCTTCGCGCAGGTTTCACTCGAGACGGCGCACTGAGCCTCCCGCGACTGATCGCAACGCGTCAGGAGGCGGACGATATCGTCGCGGCCGCGCCGACGGAAGCTACGTTGCAGGCTTTTGGTTTCGACGCCAGTCGGACGACCGCAATGGGCCCGGAACTGTCACAGTATCGGATTGTCCACTTCGCCACCCACGGTGTGTTCAACAACGAAGATCCAGGGTTGTCGGGCATCGTCCTCTCGATGTTCGATAAGCAAGGGCAGGCGCAAGATGGTTTCCTGCGGCTGCACGATATCTACGGCCTGAGGCTTCCCGCAGAACTCGTGGTGTTGAGTGCCTGCAATACGGCGCTCGGCAAACCCGTGCGCGGCGAGGGTCTCGTCGGTATGGTGAGAGGCTTCATGTACGCCGGTGCGAAGCGGGTCGTCGCCAGCTACTGGAAGGTCGACGACGAGGCTACCGGAGAGCTGATGAAACGGTTCTATCTGGAAATGCTGAAACAGGGACGCTCCCCGGCCGCGGCGCTCCGCCAGGCGCAGCTTGCGATGCTGCAACATGACAAGTGGCGGGCTCCATTTTACTGGGCCGCTTTCGTGCTGCAGGGAGAGTGGAAATGATCAGGCTTCGCTGCGTCGCGCCAAGAAGCGTTACGCAAGGCGCGGCGACGCCTGCGCATCTTCTTCGTAGATGTGTCCCACGATCCAGGCGAGCCTGACCGCATCGACCTCGCCGCTGGGTGAGCAGTCGTGGCACACGCCAGATACTCGGACAGAGTGACCTCGTCGGCGGGAGAGATCGTCGACGACCGCCAAGCAGGGACGGGCAGAGGCGATTGCGCTGTTCAGTCATCTTGCCGGATGATCCGGTCGAGCAACCCCTTGATCTTCCGCTTCGCCTCGTTCTGGAGCGCGCGATTGACGGCGGCGGCGACGTCGATGAACACGCTCGGCGCCGCGACGGTGCCTGTGATCGTCGCCGGGACGACGACGCGGCCGTCCTCCTCAGCGTAACGGCGCAGGTCCGTTCCCGCTTGCGCCGTCAGCTCGCGTGAGAGCATGACGTTGGTGTGCACATCGAGGGCCCCTGCCGGGAATCGGACCACGGCGTTACCGGTCATGTCGAAGTCGCGCGACGCGAACGTGATGTCCGGTACGCGAAGCGCCTGATCGGCCAGCGCAAAGTCTCCACCGAGGTGTGTGAAGCTCGAGCCCGAGCCTGCAGGCGGGGCGCCGGCCGGCTTGCCGAACGCCAGCACGATCGGTCGCACCACGTCGAGCCCAGGGATCGTCCCGTCCGCGATGGTGACGCGGCCCGAACCGTGGGCGGCGCGCACCACCTCCTCCGAGGCGGTGCCCCGGCTGGCCAACGCGACGCTGCCGCTCATGATGCCCGACATCGGGCTGGACCCGCGGACCTCGCGGAGGAGCCTCGCGACGTCCACGCGGTCCATACGGCCGTTGAGCGCGATGTCCGGCGTGCTCGCTGAGGAGAGGACGCGCAATTGCCCGTCGAACTGACCACCGAATATTCCAAACTTGAGCGGTTGCAGGAGGATCTGCCGCGGCGTGACGCGCAGAGTCGACGAGAGCGCCTGAAAGCTGTAACCCCCCAGCGCGCCGCCCGGCGCTGTGAGCGCGAGCTGAAGATCGATCGGCGAAGCCGCCGATGCGCCACGCGCTGACTTCTGCGCCGGCGCGGCGCTCGAGAGTGCCGACGCGAGCGCCAGCAGCTCGTCGAGGTTCAGCCGGCCGGCAGTGGCCGTGAACTTGCCTTCGTGCCTCGCGATGCTCGTCAGTGCACCGCCGGCTTCGAGTTTCGTGCCTTCCGACTGCGCGACCAGCCGTTCGACGTCGAGCCGGTCGCCCTCGAGAGACGACTCCAAATCCACCACCAGCGACCGACGGCCCGCCACGAACTCCACGTGCCGGAATGCCAATGTCCGGATCGACACGATCGTCAACCCGCCGGAGGTCTCCGCGCCTCCGCCGGAAGCTGCGGCGCCCGCGATGCCGAGCGCCATCTCCACCGGCAAGCGGCTGTTCGAGAGAATCACTTCGGCGCCCTCGACTCGTTTCGAGAGCAGACCCCGGAGTCCGGTGGCGATCGAGATCTCGGTGACCGTCGCCCGGACCGGTTGACCGATGGCGACGTCGTGGAGGTCGAGCATCACGCGCGGGAAGAACGAAGCGCTGAGAGAGGTAATGGTGACCGGTTCGCCGACCCGGGCCGACAGCTGGGTCTCGAGCGTGCGCCTCACCGCATCCCCGCCGATCCGCCCTTTGGCAAAGAGCACGACGCCGACCCCGACGACGACGATCAGCACGGCGACGATGGCGAGGAGTTTGCGGACCATAACAGTGGTTCTAGGGTTCTAGGGTTCTAAAGGTTCCAGGTTCTAGGGTTCGGGTTTTCAGGGCCGCCTCGACCGACGGCTCTACG
>AR_comb_assmDRAFT_10147316_pt1 | contig 11627 bp, 5 predicted proteins | sample ArasoioldDNA_FD_10543 | JGI IMG/M metagenome (IMG submission 10543) | reverse complement strand
TCAGTAGTTGGAAATTTTTCACAACTACTGTTGCACATCATCTTCCTCCTCCTTCTGTTCGTTCAACGGCAATCGATCAGTCTTTCCTGTTTTTACAATTGGTTGTTGTCCCGTCCCTGTCACCTTCACTGGAATCCCAATGATCCCGAACGGCGGCAGCCCAACGCGGCAATCGAATTTAATACGACCATCGAAATCCGTTTGTCCTTGTAAACGGAGGCGGAATCCGGCCACTTTTATTTTTGTTTTTTCAAGTGTAACGACGTTGTTGCTTATCGAAGTCTTGAAATTAATTTTGTGCAGATCGGGATCGTTCAGGCTGTCTTTGCCGGTTTCCTTGCTCACCGATGAAAAGAATCTTAACCCCTTTACTTTTACGTTCTTCACGGAAACCACGCCGCCTCCTTTTAGCGATGGCATTATGGGATACATGTCGCCATTCAATTTTCCTTCAAGATTATAATCGACCGCCACAATGCCCTGGGCTTTTGCTGCGGATGGTGCTATCTGTCGGAACAACTCCACTTCTTTGTACATACGTTGCACGTCAAAGTCTTTCATCTTTACATGATAGTTGAACAAAGCTCGTGCAGGCGAGAGCGTGCGATAGCCTCCATCCATCACGGTTGATGCTCCGGCCAATTTAAAGCGGGTCTGGTTCATCTTTACCTGGCCGTTTTTGAGCAAGACCTCTCCGTTCACCGAATCGATATGCAGCGTATTGTAATCGACTCGCTTTATATCAGTCGTAAATTTCAGATCAAGATCCTTCGGCACCATGATCACTCCGCTGCTGCCCGCAGCCAACGAATCCGGTCGTGTGGAAACCGTATCTGCATGATACGCCATCAGCTCATCGAGCAGCAAGTAGTCAGATTGCAAATGAAGATCGCCTTTTAGTGACCCACCGCCGCTCATGTAGTTGAACAGATTTGAAACAGAACCGCTAAGCACAACTGACGACTTTCCATAGATGGTTCTGAACTGATCAAAGTCTATCCGATCCTGGTCGAAACGAAGAACCCCCTTGTCAATATAAAAAGGAAGCGGGTAGAGATATGAAACGACGAGGATTTTGTTCACCTTGAGAGTTCCGCTGTTCTGAAGCCTGCTGTAGCGGCCGGCTGCCGCATCGCCCTGGTTCCCGTGCAAGGAAAGGTCAGTGTTAATAGTCCCCTGCACATCCCAACCTTTCTGCGAAAAAACTTTGTATATTTTTCCGAGATCTATTTCTCCTTTAGAAATAATGTCGTAGTGAAGATTATCAAAATCCTCCAAGCCGGCTTTCACCATGAACGACTTTCCTTCGAATTCAAAGGAGACCGGTTGCAGCTCTACTTGTAAGTCGCTTAATGTGCCTTGTTTATTTTTTAGTGTGGCGTCCACGGCAATTTTTGTGATCGGAGCCGGGTAATACTTGGTTTGCACGGACCCATTTTGAATTTTCAATGTCGCCTCTGTTTTGGGGAATATTTTTTTTGCCGGCTGATAATTACCGTTTGATTTTACATGTATCGCCAGGTCACCGCTGAGATCTGTACTATCGAGCGGATAGAATTGTTTAATATCCGACATATGAAATGTGGCATCCAGGTTTGCATCTACCGGGAAATTGTCGGCATTCTTCAGTCGGACAAATCCCTTCACAAAATTATTCAGCACGTTAACGTCGATGTCGTCAACCGACGCGCTGATGTGCCGATAATTATTATCAGGACAGTCGGCATGAACAGTAAAATTTATCTGCCGAATGGGTTGTGGTAGTTTTGTGAAATGAAAATATCCGTTTTGCAAAGAGGATTGAAAACTAAAGGATGGAATGCTGGTGATAATAATGTCCTTTCGCAGCTGGTTGGGGTTTTGCCCCGTGGCGATGCGGCCCATAGCATTCAGCTTTACCGAGAATTTGCCTTTCATGTCATAATCGGCAAGGCCTAATGCCCTGTCTAGTTCCTGGAGATCGAGCTCGCTGTTGACCCTTGCAATTATGCGAGGCGTTTGATATCCTTTTATTTTCAGCACCGAGCTAAAGTAATTTTTTTCGATATTAAAAGAAACCGAATCCACATTCACTGACAAACTATCGGGGTTCAAAAATGGCAAGCGAATTCCAAAATCAATGTAAAGGTTACGGAGTGGTGCCGGGGCCTTGTCATATGCAATATTGCCGTTACGAATTTTCATATCAAAGTCCAGGTCGGGCATCGTATCCGTTCCACCAATATATTTACCAGCCAGAGTAGCTTGCAACGCAGCGCTCCCTTCCATTCGCGTTTTACCCAACCAACCCTGGTATGATGGGGGCAGAACAGTGAATAAGTCACCCAATTCCGCGTTGACACTTTTAAATTCAAAATTCATCTTATAACCCTTCTTCAAAAATTCATACCTGCCGATAAATTCAATCGGAAGCCTATTTATCCTTAACCTGTTGTTACGAAATTCAAAAGCAAGAGAGTTTGTATTAATGCTCGTGACAAGATCCGCGCGAATTCTTCGTTTTAGAATGTATGGCTCCTGCGCATAGGATAAATCGAAAGAATCAATTGAAATGTGGCTGGTGAGATCAAAGATGGCTTTACTCAAATCCCCTTTACCTGTGTAGTTCAATCGTTGCGCCCTGATGAACACATCGGCTGAAAGATCGTTATAAAGCAGGTTACTTTGTTCAATGACGATCTTTTCCAGTTTCAAATGTGTTGTTGTATCCCCAGAAGACGTAGTATCAGACGATGCCGACGACTTATATACGTTATAATTTGCGTTTCCATGCGCGTCTACTTGTACGTTGATATCCGCCTTGGATATATAAAATTCGTTGATCTTAATCTCTCCACGAAGGAGCGCCGGAATCCTGATACCCATTGCAATTTCGCCAGCAGATAATAGTTTCTCGTTTTGGAAAGGCGCTGAACCGGTTGAAGAGAAATCGTACAACGTCAATGTGAGAGAAGGAAAATGATTAAAGAATGAGAGCCGTGCTTTTGAAAACTCTATTTTTCCATCAATGGATCGGTTTACAAAAGTTTTGATCTTTTCAGAAATCGTACCCGGCATGATATAAGGAAGCAAGAATAAGATGAGCAACAACGAAACAATGGTAATAACAATTACTTTGATTGTCTTCAGTACGACTCGAAATACACGGCTCTTCATCTGGTCAGGTTTATTAAATTTTTTGTTTGTGGGGCTTTGATCCCCTTGAAGAACAGTTTTACTGGGAGGCAGGAATAAATATCAAAGCAGGACGGCAAAGATAGAATAAAAACTTGGTCGTTACCGACACATTTACCCGGTGAATGCCGAAAATTAAAAGTTGACGCGGATACGGATCGGTCAAGAACCAGGAATTGTTTTTTTGACTTCGAAACCCAGTTATAATAATTCGTTTACTGCTTGTAATTGGGGTTTACCTATTATATTTGATGGCGTCACAATTCGATATGGCAAAAAAAAGGAAACTAACTGCTCCTCAAAAAACATCATCAGTAAAGGCAAAAAAAACACATGCTCCAACGAAAATACCGGCATGGGTGTTAGTTGTCATTTTGATAATGACCTTTCTCGCTTTCATCCCTGTCTTAAAAGCTGACTTTGTTCTCTTGGATGATCCTGATTATGTAACCGAGAATCCACTCATAAGGCATTTTTCCGACCTAGGGCCCTTAATTGTGACTCCGATTCAAGGAAACTATCACCCGCTTACTATGATTAGCCTTGCCTTAAACTATGCTATTTCCGGGGACAATGCATGGTCATATCATGTTCTAAACCTGTTACTCCATTTAATAAACTGTTTCCTTGTTTTTCGATTGACGTATTTGCTGAGTACGAAAAATCTCATTATAGCCTGCACTACGGCTCTTTTCTTTGGAATTCATCCAATGCATGTAGAGTCTGTCGCCTGGATCTCTGAGCGAAAGGATGTGCTTTATGGATTGTTTTTTCTGGCTGGGCTAATCAGTTATACAAAATATGTAGATACAAGCTCAAGAAAACAATATTTCTTCGCCCTGCTATTTCTGATCTTTTCGTTGTTATCAAAGCCTGCGGCAGTGATTTTTCCGGTTGCTCTATTTTGCATTGACCTATTAAGAAAAAGAAAGCTGACGAGTAAATTAATCGTGGAAAAAATCCCATTTTTCATTCCCGCGGTCATTATTGGAGTGCTAACTGTTGCGGCCCAGAAACAGATAGGAGCAACAATTGACACACCGGTCGCAATAGGCACAAAAATTCTTTTTGGCCTTTACGGTGTTATGATGTATGCAGTCAAAGCAATTATACCTGTAAACCTATCGCCGTTTTATCCTTTTCCGCCATTGAATGAACAATTACCAACTCCATATTATATTGCTCCGTTATTTTTTCTTGGGCTTGTAGTTTTAATATTTGTCTTGTGGCGAAAAAATCGAGCTGTCACTTTCGGCATACTCTTCTACCTCGTGAATTTACTTTTGGTGCTGCAAATTTTTTCTGTTGGCGGCGCGGTAATGGCGGATCGCTATACTTATTTGCCCTATATAGGCCTCTTTTATATTTTCGGATGGGCATTGGACCGGTATGCGCATAATAACTTCACGAAAGCAACATATTTCATAGTGGCGGGCGCCTTGATTCTTGCAGTGCTTACGTTTAAGCAAGCCAATGTCTGGAATAACAGTGAAACGATGTGGACACACGCAGCGAAAATAACGCCCAGCGCAAAAGCTTATACCTCATTGGGAGTGCTTGCCAAAAAGGAACATAACAATGAGCTTGCTTTGCAATACTTCAATAGAGCAATTGAACTAAATGTAATCGATAACGAAGCAATTACCAATCGTGGAGATATTTATTTTGATCAGCACAAACTTGATTCAGCGTACAATGATTACAAAAAAGCACTCGAGCTGAAACCAAATTACTACCCTTCTTTGAACAACCTTGGAGCTTTGTTTATCATGCGTGCGCAATACGATTCTGCCTTACAATATTTAAACAGGGCGTTGAGCATAAAAGAATATCCGCCGGCTTATCGTAATCGGGGAATCGCTTATTTGCAACTCAACCGCCAGGCAGATGCAATACGTGATTTTGAAAAATTTTTAACTTACCAACCTGAGGCGGAAGTGCAAAACAGTGTTGGTATCAGCTACCGCTCGCTGGGAAAATACGACAAAGCGCTTGACGCTATCAATAAAGCCATCCAGATGAATCCCGATCCACACTATTATTTAAATCGTTCTTACGCTTACTTTGGTTTACATCAAATGGAGGAAGCAAAAAAGGATGCAATGCAGGCTAAGCAAAAAGGGCTGGTGATCGACCCAAACTATTTAAAGGCGTTGGGCCTGCAGTAGGATTGCAAATTGCGAATTCAATTTTCAGGAGGATGAATGTTGACCGCTCAAGTATAAAAGTTCAATCAATATTCTCCGACCGAGTTGCGTGGACGACATTCAATTGTCGGGCCCGGTTCTCAATACGCACAACGAAATTGACCTTCCATCCTATCGTTTACAAAACACTCCAATTTTGTAGTAGCTTTAAGACATAAAGTGGATCAGACTTGAGGAAGTTCGGTTTCATACTCATTGTCTTTCTTTTCGACTTGCGGGCACAGGCCCAACCGGGCAATTGTATTTTAAAGCCACCTCAGATCACCATACACTTTGGCGCGGGCAATGTACGCGATGTGACGACAGAAGATCTTTCATATTATACGCGGGTCCCCGGATCATGTCCTAGCGATGGGCATTATTCCCTTGCTTCCTCCACTAGTGGTTGCTTCAGCGACGATTGGCATACCATTTTCGAGGATCACACTCCAGGTGATGTTGATGGTAATATGTTGCTGGTGAACGCCGGCATGGAAGGAGCCACATTTCTACGCACGCCAATCACTGGGCTAAAGAGTAATACCGTTTATGAAATCGGCTTTTGGCTGATGAATCTTTGTAAACCCACAAAAAAATGTCCAACGTTGATATTGCCTAACCTCAACGTGCGACTGGAAACACCAGAGGGCAAGGTCGTCGCCAATATCGGCACGGGCGATGTTCCTAGAGTTGAGCAGCCATGGTGGACTCCGCATCGTGCCTTTTTTACAACACCAGGTTCGGCATCTACGCTGATGTTGGTGATGGTGGACAATATGCATGGTGGCTGTGGAAATGACTTTGCCTTAGACGATATTACATTCCGGGAATGCGTGAAGCAAACGACGCAGTTAACATCGGCTCCCAAAACAACGCCGACAAGAAGAGCCAGTGCTCCAAAACCATTACCAAAAAAGGTTACAACTGCATCGCAAAAGAAAGTTCCGGCGGTCGAAGTGATTTCAGCAAAGAACGATTCAAGCTCCAAAACAATTTCAGTTACGAAACAAAATCCAAAAATTATTCCCACGACTCCTTGGGTCTTAAAGACCAGGGAAAACGCATTGGCCCGGCGAATTGAGACTCAAGCTGGAGAGATCAAAATTGATGTTTATGACAATGGTGAGATAGATGGTGACTCGGTCACGATCTATCACAACAATGCACCAGTCAAATCGCACATGCGCCTTTCTGATAAACCTATATCTTTCACATTCACCATAAACCCGTCTGAACCGCACCACGAGATCATCATGGTGGCCGACAATTTAGGCTTGATCCCACCCAATACTTCCGTGATGATCGTAACAACATCAAGTGGCCGCTATGAAGTTTCTATTTCCTCCGATAAGCAAAGGAATGCGAAGGTGGTCTTTGATCTTAAACAATAAGTGGAATCCGAAATCCGAATTTGAAATTCGAAAAATTAAACTCAAGATTGGATTTCACGACTTTTGTTAGCTATGCTCGATGCTTTCTTCACAAAGATCGACGACATTTTTTTCTGAAGATTGTTTGCAGAGCATTTTGTGACCTCGATATAGCCTAGTAGGCCAAAGTCAATTTGGATTGAACTTAAACTTTGATTCGAACTTTCGGATTTCGAGATTCGGATTTCGAAATTTGTTCACTTGCAATTTGGAATTGAACGTTGAACTTTGGTTCAACTTTCGGATTTCGCCCCGAAGCTTCGGGATTCGAATTTCGGATTACCACTAAACCAATTACTCTTGAGGATCAAAACAATTTCCTCTCCGTGGTGGGGCGCTCCTCGCAAATTTGATCCTAACTTCGAAAAGCGCAGGATCAGTTGGCTCGAGCTGTTTTATGATCTGGTGTATGTGATCGCCATTTCCCGGATCACCCATCATTTGGCCATACACATGACGGTGAACGGTTTTTTGCAATATGCCGGCCTATTCTTTTTAATTTTCTGGGGTTGGTTGAACGGTAGCTTGTATCACGATATCCATGGTAACGCTGGTCTTCGCACACGGTTGATGACGCTGTGGCAAGTGATGATCGTGGCGGCCCTCGCCGTTACGATTGACCAGCCCTCTCCCACATGGTACATCAATACCACGATCGTTTTCATGGTCATGCAGTTTTTTATTACTTACGCATGGTGGAGCATCGGATTTTACGATAAGAACCATCGACGTTACAACAAACCTTACACAATTCTGTTTTTGATCTCACTTGCATTGATGGCACTGAGCCTGTTTGTGGCGAGGCCATGGTTAAAATTTCTCGGAGTTGCCGTAATCGTCTGCAACTATTTGCCTCCTTTCATTGCTCATCGCCTGCTACGAAAATCTTCCCTCGATCTCAGTTTGTCGTGGAGCATGGCGGAACGCTTAGGACTGTTCACTATTATTGTATTTGGAGAAGTCGTCCTCGGAGTCGTGAATGGAATAAGCAACGTCGACAATCTCGATTTCACGGCATGGTTAAATTTTGCGTTGGCCATTTGTATCGTGTTTGCCTTGTGGTGGATTTTCTTCGCATTAATGTCTGGAAGAAATGCCAAACCAGGTTTTGTGACTGCTACCGTACTGGAATTGTTGTGCATTCCGACTTTGATGTCGCTTGGATTAATCGCCGCACGTTTCTCGTATTTGTTCGGTCCAAACCAGGCAAATAAAACACTGAACATTGTGTTCAGCTGCACCGTAGGAACTTTCCTGATCGGGATCAATCTTATGATGGGCTTGTTGGACTATCCCCACATCTTCAATGCCATTCGAAGACCCGTTCGTTTATCGCTAATACTAACGGCAATTATTCTTTTTGCGTGGAGCCTCGTCAACGTCGAGTTCCCCACTCATTATCATTTGCTGGTCGTGCTTGGCATCCTGCTCGTAGAAATTATTTGCCTCAATTTCTTTTATTACAACCTCGATTTTGAGGAGAGAACAAAGATGGAAGCCAGTCTTGCCGAGTCGGAATAATTTGAGTTTGACCCAAACGATTTGTTCCGCGCCAATTTATTTTGTTTCTTGTGTGCGTAAACCGACTCGATGAATGAGAAAAATTTTAATACTGTTCCTTATATTCACGACTAGTTGCCTTTATATGGCCGGTCAAATGCGCCGCATACATGAGGAAGCAAATGATGTAAATGAAGTATTCAATTTCAGTTTCTATTCCCAAAAAGAAGGGTATACAGCTTTCAGCAATGGGATAGCCTTTACCCAGGATTCGGGGCGTACTTATACCTCTAAATATATCACGCTTGATAACGTGGATTTTGGAGACTATTATGTCAATCTCGTCCCTGGCTTTCTCACCTATGGTTGCAGGGCGTTCAGCCGCGACACATTAATTGCTTATGGAAGTTATGGTTTGGTTCCGGCGATTCTCTACAGTGTTGACCAGGGCAATACCTATAAGCTGATCTTTTATTCGCTGTATGATCCAAATGAATTAGGTCCCGCAGTGGTCGACATGGTTTTTCCTCAGAAGAGCAATATCGGCTACGCGATCGACCCCAACAGAATTTTAAAGACAACCAACAAAGGAGTCACATGGACTCCTATTTTTAGTGTTAGTTCCGGATTTAGAAAATTGTTTTTTATAAATGACTACATCGGGTTCGTTGTCAAGGATAATCAAATCATAAGGACCGATGATGGCGGTTTGACGTGGCGGTTACTAAATATGCCCTCAACAGGCGAGGTTGAAGCACTATATTTTTTTGATCAGAACAAGGGTTATGTAAGCCAGGTAAACGATAATTGGGAGGCGCATTCTTATTTTACTTCCAATGGAGGGACTTCATGGCAATTGAAAAGTACGGACGAATTTAATTATGCATTTAATCAAACCATCCATTTTATCAACGACAGCACAGCGTACCAGGCCGGCAGTGAATTTCAAATCCTGAAGACGACCGACAGCACAAAACATTGGGAGCCTCTTGAAAGAGACAACAATTATACCTACCTGGGCTATTCGCATAACACGCTTTTTTTCTGGGACAATAACGAGTTTTGGGCAGGCGGAGGACACGGTTTTTGCGAACTGACAACTAACGCAGGTGGTAATTCATTACCCTTGGCTCACTTTAAGATAGACGCTACTCAACTGAACGTAAACAATACCGTAAACCTGGTTAATTATTCTAAACAAGGCTCGGAATATAGTTTCAAATGGTTTAAAAATTCTATTCAAATCGCCAGTAGTTACAACACTAGCTACATCTCCGATCGTTTAGGAATCGACACCATTCAACTAGTCGCCATCAAAGGGACACGTACCGATACGGCTACATTGTATCTCGATACACGACCGATCCAGCCTCCCTGCAATGCAGGTTTCACATTTACGGTTGACACGTCCACCGTAAAGTTTGCCTCAAGCTCTACCAATCCAAGTACCAGGCATTATTGGTATTTTGATGATGGAACGTCGGACACCACCAGCGTAAATCCAACGCATCAATTCGCTTCACCTGGGGGCCATGTAGTAAAGCATAAGGTCTTTAATGTTATCAGCGGTTGTAAAGACTCCGTCACCCAAAATGTAGGTATTGTAAGAACCCAAAACTGCCTCATACCTACGTTCACTTTCACATACGATACTTTTTATACTAACCAATATAAATTTACTGGCTTCCTGGCCCAGCTCACAGAATCGTCAGGTGACGCCGATCAAAAATATTATTGGAGCTTTGGTGACGGCCGAATTGACTCTTCTACCCGAAGTCCCAAACATACTTTCGATTCTGCGCGATACTATAACGTCAAGCTCTCTATTAAAAATAAGTATACAGGTTGTATAAGCACAATAACAAAACCTGTGCTTGTACAATTACAAAACGGTTGTAATGCCAGCTTCAAGATTCACCCTCCGGAAGATAGCTTGGGTTATTTTTTGCCGCTTTATGAAAGTGTCCACTTTAACGGCGTTCCAAATGTCACAAACAAAGGAAAGCGAAATACCTGGATCATAAACGGCTGGGACAGCACGTCGACGGGCAATCAAAATCAGCTGATCAAGACATTCTATACTCTGGTGCTAAGCGAAGCTCAGTATTTCGAAGACCCTGTTTTCAGTGGATGTTATCAAAATGCTACTAAAGAATATTGCGTGGATTCGTCGCTGAATAAAACGATGAAACATGTTTTCTATGACAGTCTCACCAATTGCACCGAAGAGGTCGTGCGTTCATTTACCATTCCAACGGTAAGAAAGACGACCGTCGTAGTAAGGCCTGATCCAGCTTTTCCAAATTTCGCCAGGCTAGGTGCGTATAGGTATAAGGTATCTCCCACTTCAGACACGACGCCATTTTCTACAAGATGGAGAATAAGCGGTCCTGGTGACAATTTTTACTTTAATGGGTACGACATATGGACGTTATATCCCGGATATGTTTTTAAGAGTGCGGGTAATTGGACCGTCGGTGCCGGCTGTAAAGAATGTGACCCGTCAGGTTATCGACAAGTTTATTGGGTTCACTATAACGTCGCTAAATCAGTTGGCCCCTGCGATTTTTACCCGGTTAGTTTCACGTATACACGAAATTCCTCTGATACCAACACTTACACATTTCACATTGGAAGCGATTGCTTTTTCGTTAATGACGCGTCATTAGACTATCGACATGTATGGTATTTTGGAGACGGAGATTCCAGCACAGCACTGTTCGATTTCGACTATACTTTTAGAACGCCCAGTCCTCACAACGTGACGCTAAAATACCTGGCTCCAGCAGGATGTACCAAAGACACGACGATCAGTGTGACTGCCGTTTGTTCCCAGCCGACGCCTGTCATAACTTTAAACGGCGGCGTCCTTTTTTCATCGGGCTCACAAGGCAATCAATGGTATCTGGATAATGTGGCAATTCCCGGCGCGGTACAATCCAGTTACTCGCCAACTCAATCGGGATCTTACACAGTCAGGACAACAGTGAATGGGTGTACAAGCGCCATGTCTCAACCGTTTTCCTACATTATTACGGGTATCAATGATCCATTTGTCCAGGGCTCAATCAAAATTTTTCCAAATCCCGTGACCAACCTGTTGAACGTTCAAAACAATGAATTGAAAAAACTGGAAATAAAAATATTCAATAGTGTAGGTGTTGAAATATCAAAACAGTTGACTTCTAAAAAAGAAAACACGTTTAATATGTTACCACTTTCTCCCGGCGCATACCTAATAAGTATAACCGAGGTTAGGACATTAAAGAGGTTACAAAAGTTAGTAATAAAATTGTGAACGATTGCCCGGATTGGGCAACTCGAGAGCTTTTATCGC
>AR_comb_assmDRAFT_10090142_pt1 | contig 11629 bp, 14 predicted proteins | sample ArasoioldDNA_FD_10543 | JGI IMG/M metagenome (IMG submission 10543) | reverse complement strand
AATTTTTTGTTTCTGCGGTCTCGGCGAGCTCTGCGGTAAAATTATTTGATCAACCAGTGAGAGTGTCTTTGAAGAAAGCGACGGCCAAGAAGGATTTTCCCGACGATTCAGAGATAGAAGATGTCATTCAAGACATCCTTTATCCTTACAAAAAAACGGAAGATCCGGTAATTGCTATCCAATTTGGCGTTGTAAAAGAGAATGATGAGGAATGGCGCCAGGCAATTGGATTTGCTTCTGCTTTCAATACTTACAGCCAGGAAAAAGTTGGCCGTTTAACGAAACATCGAGTGGAATTCAAGCCAGATCAGGCCTGGGAAATTCATCAACTCTACCAAATGCTCGAAAAGTCACCTCATCTGGAAATATATATTGATGATATGAGGCTGCCGCATGCGGCAACGTTGTGGCTGCCATTATTATGGTTTTATTTATAGCAATAGTGGGCCCGCCTTTGGCGGGATGATTGATGGCGACCGAACTTGATAATGAATTAGACGAAATAGAAAGAGCGATATCGCAGCTAAAACGCGACTTCGAAATGTATTTTTGCGGTGTTTCCAAACAGCCGCCAGTCGACGCTCGCACAAAACTCGATAAAATTATCCGCAAACAGGGTCTGAATCAAGGGTTCAGCTACGCGCAACGATTTCGATTTACAACCCTCTCTGCAAGATTCAATACATATCAAGATCTGTGGGCTAAACAACTAAAAGCGAAAGAAGAAGGAAAGTTTGCAGCGGGTGCCACTCCGCTGCCGCCATCCAGAGAAGCACCGATTACAACAAAGATTCGAAGAACACAGGGTAAAGCCGAAAACCTGTTCAATCAATACGCGCAGCACAGAGAAAAAAATGGCGAATCTCCACCGAATATGGATATTCAGAAGTTTTCAAAACTAATTGATTCGCAGCGGGATGCTTTGATAAAGAAATATCGCTGCAAAGATGTTGAATTTTATATTGCGGTTGAAGAAGGGAAAACCAAGTTAAAAGCAAAACCGTTAAAATGAAAACCGCCAGGGGTGAGCCTGGCGGTCAGCGCAAGCTTAAAATGCTTTGAAGGTAATACTTCTCAAGCGTTTGAATTCAAAACTTCTACATCGCCTGCTTGAGTACGTCCTTCCGGACTTTGTATAACTTCAAATTCGACATTCTGTCCTTCTTTTAAAGACTTGTAGCCATCGCCACGGATCTTTGAATAATGGACAAAAATTTCTTCTCCGGAATCTTGCTTTATAAAGCCGTATCCGAGCTTGTTATCGAACCATTTCACTTTACCGCTTAAACGCATCATCCTTCTCACCTTCCTTAAGCACAAAAAAAACCAGGGCATCACCCTGGCGACGTTCAATTTGAAACAGACAAACCCCTAGAAATCATTGGAAATCTGATTTATCGCCAGAGAGCATATTCTGCTTACAAAGAGATGTCAATAGCAAATTAAAGAATGAAAAAGAAAAATGTGATTCACACTATTTGACACTTCAAAATGATTAGAAAATGGACTAATTTAGTCAAGAATATGCCAGATTCACGAATTTCAATTATTCTCGCAAGTGAGAGCCCTCGCCGTAAAGCAATGCTGCGCGAATTAGGAATTCCATTTAAATCGTTTCATTCGCGGATCGATGAAACTTTGAGATTTGAGAATCCAGAAAAAGCAGTTCGTGATTTAGCGCTGCGCAAAGTAAATGCTTACAATCGCAAAAATGGTTTGGTGATCGGGATGGATTCAATGGTGATTATTGGAAAAAACAAATTAGGAAAGCCGGCTGATGCAGCGGAAGCAGAACGGATGCTGAAATTATTAAGCGGGAAAAAGCATCGTGTAATAACAGGCATAGCAATTTCATTTCAAAATCGGATAGTCACGGAAAGCGAAACTACTTACGTATATTTTAAAAAGCTAAAATTGCAGGAGATTCGATGGTACGTGAAAAGCGGTGAAGCTTTTGATAAAGCAGGCGCTTATGCAATTCAAGGCCTGGGAAGAGTGTTCATCAAAAAAATCGAAGGCTGCTATTACAATGTTTTAGGTTTTCCAATTGCCGCATTTCAGCGCATATTATCTCGCCTCGGGTTAAGCTTTTACGATTTGATGAATTCGTAACTTTTTCTCGTATAATAAGGACGTTTAAATTATGGAGTTTTCTGAAAAAGTTCAGAAATATTTGGCGCCCCTTCTTGGCCAAAATACAGCACGTATCGCTGTTAAAACCTTTTCTGAAAAAATTGGGAAGCGGCCCGAGAATTTGCTTCGCCAGGACATGCCTCTTCTAGCTCAAAGCATGCACGGAATGTTAAAGACTTTGTGCGGCGAAGAAAGAGCGGACAAAGCACTGAAGGACATTTCCGAATTATGAGCTGGATCCATTTAGTCTGGATATTTTTATTGATTGCATGTCCAATTGTCTACACTGGCAGCAATCAACAATCTGTTGTCATTTTTGGAAACATCGCAAAAATCTTTTCATTGTTTGTAGCCGGCCTGACTCTAACTTTCACTACGAACGCTTACACTCCTGGCGAATCTGCAAAGCGTGCCTGGACATTTCTTGCGACAGGCGCATGGATCTGGTTGTTTGCTCAATTGATTTTTGCGCATTACAGGATAGTTCTTAATGTAAATATTTTCCCAAATCTGGCCGATCTCTTTTTTGTCTTAGGATACATTCCACTATTCGCAGGCTTGGTCGTTTTAATTTTTGATTTCCGCAGTACAGGACTGCCGATGGGTGGAAGAACAAGTTATATTGTTCAAGCTTTGATTTTATTAGCAATTTATAGTGCGATGTTTTTTGCCTGGCTTAAACCGCTTCTGTTAAATAATGATGAACCTGTCACAAAGTTTTTGAACTTTGGATATCCAACTGTCGATTTCTTACTGGTTTGTGTTACAAGCGTTTTAATTCGAATTTCGTGGGTACTTAGAGGCGGCAGTTTAGCAAAGGCTTACATCGCCCTGGGCATGTGCTTTTTTCTAACCGGTGTTGGTGATCTTATTTTTGCCTACCGTCCAATTCCTGCAATCGATATGTTCTTCTTCTCTGCTTATTTTGTCTTAGGTCTGGCTGGCTTCTACCAGCTTAGAATGCTGCGACAATAGCCCGACAAGAATCTTTCTGAGTATCGAAGAAGTATGAATTGAATCTAATGCTTCTGTGGAAATCCATTTGCCATTCGAATTCGAAATTTCAAACTGTTCAGGTTGAATTACAATCGCTTCGATTTTGCGGAATGTGACCGAGTGCGAAACAGAACCGACTTTGCTGAGATTCTTTACATCGATTCCCCATCGGTTCTGATACTTTGAAATCAATTCTCCGTTATTCAGCTTCTGTTGAACCAACAAATCTGGGAATAACCACGCATCACGCAGAAAATTTCGCCTGGAATTCTGGATTAAATAGAATGACTCCGAATTTTGAAGAAGCAAGAAATACCAGTAATAGGGTTCGGTCCTTTTTCTGATCTTTTTCCGCGGCAAGGCAGTCTGCATTCCTTTCTTAAACGCCAGGCAGTAATTGCCAACCGGACAATTCAAACAATCCGGGTGCGGTAAACAAATTTGTTCCCCGAGTTCCATCAATGCCTGAAAAAATTCCCCTGGCGGCGCATCTTCCCCAAGGTCCAGGTAGGATTCTTCCAGTGCAGTCAAAAATTGTTTGCTGGTGGGATTCAAATCGTTCAGCGTGAGCCGTGCAATCACACGACCGGTGTTCCCATCAATGGCAGGAGTAAGTTCATCAAAACAAACATTCCGCATAGCGCCTGCTGTGTAACGACCGATACCCGGAAGTTTCGTTAACTGTTCGTAAGTGGAAGGAAATTTTTGTTTGTGATTTGAAACCAGCTCGCGCGCGCAGGCGTGCATATTTCTGGCACGGCTGTAATAACCAATTCCAGACCACTCTGCAACGAATGATTCCTGCGATTCTCTTGCTACATCTTCAAGCGATGGATATTTCGCAACGATCCTATTAAAGAAAGGCAAAGCAACTGGAATGCGGGTTTGTTGAAGCAAAATTTCAGAAAGCCAGATTCGATAAGGATCAGCAGTGAGCCGCCAGGGATAAAGGATTTTGTTTTTATGATACCAATCCAGTAGTCTCCTGGTAATATGCTTCAATTGGATTTCCCTTTCCGGCTAAGCTTTTATTTCATTCAAGAATTGATCCGCTTCCAATAACATTTCGCGGATATTCTTGTGCCGTATTTTTTTGGCAGCTGCATCAACATCTGCCCACAAAAAATCTTTGCTTTCGCGCGACAATTTTACTTCACCATCTCCAGCTTTCCCAAGGAAGTAAGTCACCGATTTATTTATCAGTTTTCCATTACGCTGATAAAAATATTTTAATACTTTCTCGTATCCGGAAATGATTTCGCAATCAGTAATTCCAGTTTCTTCTCTGAATTCCCGAAATGCAGCAGCATTTGCATCCTCCCCTTTTTCAATTTGACCTTTCGGAAATTCCCATAATTGACTCACCGTTAATCTAGACAGAAGCAGCAAGTATTTACGGCTTTTTCCCTCGATCCGAAACGGGATGATTCCAGCAGAAAACTCGCGCATTGCTCGTAAATCCTCAATATAAGCTAAGCTTTTATTTCTTTGACGTCTCACCCTCGATAAATTTGTTGATATAAGTTGATATAATAGGACTGGTTGGTAGGGGACTTTGGGCGGCCAAAATTGTCCGAAATGTGGCTCTGATCAAGTACTTAATGATCAGTGCTTGAAATGCGGCATTGTAATTTCTAAATTCCAAAAAGCATCGCAACCTGTGTCTTTTGTTGCACCATCCAGACATTCGCATAAAGAACATTCCTACACTATCAGTAAAGAAACGATTCAGTATCAGGAAGTTCGAAAAAAACAAAAAATTCAAACCTTAATGATTGGCGCCGGGATTATTGTGGTCCTGGGTTTGATTGCGCTTATTATTTGGCATTATCTGAGCAATGTAGCGTCTGTTTACAGCGGAATGTATAAGAATCCTGCTGTGTTGTATGGAATGTTTTTTCCTGATGGCGGCGCAAAATGGTATCACGGCAAAGCAAATAATCTGGAAGATATAGGGCTTAAAGATCCGCAAGATGCATTTTATCGCGGAGAAGATCGTGATGATCCAGATCTTTCTTTTGTAGTGTTCATAAGAAGTGTCCAACCTGTGCCTGACAAACTCAGTGATCAGCAAAAGGAATCGATGTTAGAAGAAGAGGAAGATTTAGTCCTTAAGCGGATGAAGCTTGCTGGTGTTTCCTGTGAGATTGTGGATTCAGGATCCAGAAGTGTCGGTGGCAGTGATGGTTTTTACCAGGAAGCCGAAATCACTAATAATAACCGCGTGTACCGGGCGTTTATTTTAAATGGCTATTATTACAACCGCGGTTACGCGCTCTTTTTTGTTGGGCCGGATGAAAAGATCGGGAAGCAGAAAGAAGATATAAACAAGCTGATGGACTCGTTCACGTTTAAAACAACTGTGATGTAAAAAACACTAGGTATTTTTGCGAAGATCGTTTAACGCCTGGCGGGCAACAGCTTTCAGGGTTTCGAAAACTCCCACACCTTTTGATGCAACAGCTTCAAATACCGGTTCTTGTTTTTGCTGAAGCTTCTGAACCATTTCTTCCACAGTTGCAACGCTCGAAAGATCGCGTTTGTTCAGCTGCAAAACATACGGAATAGCCTGAAGATCGTATCCTTGTTCTTTCAAATTCATTTTTAAGTTGTAAACGCTTTCCTCGTTCGCTTCCATGCGTTCATTTTGAGAATCCGCCACAAAAATTACACCATCAACACCTTTGAGAATTAATTTGCGGCTGGCATCATAAAAGACCTGGCCGGGAACGGTATACAAATGAAAGCGAACTTTAAATCCTTTGACCGATCCGAGATCTAATGGCAGGAAATCAAAAAACAAAGTTCGATCGGTTTCAGTTGCAAGTGAAATTAATTTTCCTTTGGCGCCGGGATTGGTGCGATCGTAAATGTATTGAATGTTCGTAGTCTTACCGCAAAGGCCTGGGCCGTAATATACGATTTTGCAATTGATCTCACGCGAGGCGTAGTTGATGAACGTCATGCTTGATCTTCAAAAAAACGCTCTGCTACTCGCTGAATAAACTGTCGATATCTTCGTCTGTAATTTCAGCAAAGGGGGATTCAAATCCCGCGGCGCCAGCCTCCTTTTCTCTTTCAACTTTATCAAGGATACGATTGAATACGTTTTCTAATTCCGTTGAAGCTTTCTTGACCCGCAGTCGAACTAAACCCAGTGAGGAGCGTTCATCAAAGATGACCACCAATATGACTCTTTTGCCGACGATTGAAATGTGGATGTTGTCCCTTTCCCCCTCGTGAAAAAGTACCGAAAATTCCTTCTCTCCTATCAATCTGGCAAGACCATCAGTGGCAGCTACATTTCCTGCTGTCAAAGAAGCCAGTGAAGTTGTGTCCAGGTTGCTAATATCGCCGTTATAAGCGATTTGCTGACCATTTTTGTCTACTAAAAATACCATTTTGGCATTGGCATCTTCTTTGAGTTTGTTCAACACGACGCGAATCTGCTGAAACTCCTCTTCATACATGATCATGTCTGTGCCGGCCATGTTGGCGTCCCTCTTATTGTGATTGCGTCATTATCTATAAGTATTTGAACAATATCATAGTCGGCTGTTTTAGACAATGATTTGTCGAGCGGAATTAGGTATGGGTAGGGTGTCGTCCCGCAAATGCTCTGGCCATTGTGACTTCATCTACATAATCCAGATCACCGCCAACCGGAACGCCTAAAGCAATGCGAGTTAATTTATCGGTCTGATTTTGAATCAACTTGGCAATATAAACAGCAGTAGCTTCACCTTCTACTGTTGGATTCGTAGCAAGAATTACTTCGCGCGGCCGCGATTGTTCAATCCGTTGCAGCAGTTCCTTGATTTTGATTTCGGAAGGACCAACACCTTGAAGCGGATTTAATGAACCAAGCAACACATGATACTTGCCCCGAAACTCACGCGTCTTTTCAATTGCAATTAAGGTGGTCGGCTCTTCCACAACACAAATCACATCATCTTCGCGCCGTGAATCGGAACAAATTTTACAGGGATCGGTATCAGTAAAGTTCCAGCAGATTGAGCAATATCGAATTTTATCTTTTAAAGCAGCAAACGCTTCAGCCAATCCTTTTTGTTCTTCAGGAGGCATTTTCAAAAAATAAAAAGCGATGCGTTGAGCAGATTTGATTCCGATTCCTGGAAGCTTCATAAGCTCTTCCAACAGTCGGGCTAATGGCGCAGGATAGTATTGAAGTGGATATTCCATGAGTTTACGTTTTGCGCTTTACGTTTTACGTAAAACGTAATTCGTAAAACGTAATATTCCAAATTAAAACATGTTTCCCAAACCAGGAATCTTAAGATTGCCGGTCATTGCACCCATTTTTTCTGCTGCTTCATCTTCAGCCTTGCGGAACGCTTCGTTGTAAGCAGCAACAATTAAATCTTGCAGCATTTCCACATCATCCGGAGTTACAGCTTGCGGATCGATTTTGATTGCTACCATTTGTTTTGATCCATCCAGCGTAACTTCAACCATTCCACCGCCGGCACTTCCAGTGACTCGCATGCGTGTTAATTCATCTTGAATCTTTTTTTGAGTTTCCTGGACTTGTTGCATCAGCTTATTCATATTCATCTTCATTGGTACCGCTCCTTGTTGAGTTCGATCTTGCTTATTTTTCCTTTGAAGGCTTTTACAAATTCTTTCACAGTCGGATCACTTTCCACCAATGTTTCCGGAGTTGAGATCTTGACTGCTGCTTGATCCGGTGGCTGCCCTTTCACAATTTCAACTTCTATTGGTCCGCCTAATTTTTTTTCTAATAGAGTTTGCAGATCATTGTGGACGCGTGCATCGACTTTCACGATCATAAAAAAAGTATCAGGAACATAGAACGTAACTTTGGAACCGTTCCGCGAAAAACTGGCATCCTCCAGCGCCGCAGCAAGACGAGCATTTTGTTGTTCAAGATCGCTAATAAACATTGCAAAAAAATCATCCGCTATCGCTGGCTGAATAGATGTTGTTGTGCTAACAACATTTTTGGGTTGAACAACCGTCCGTTCAACAGCAGGAATGGCAGTTGCTGCGCTTATTTTTGCAGAGCTCGTGCGGGAGATGACTGGCTGCTGATTACTGTTTTTTTTTAGAACTTCTGTCAATTCGTCCAGAGGAACCAGATGCTGAATCTGGCAGAGTTTCACCAAAGTTACTTCAAATAAAAAGCGCAGATTCCCCGACATTCGCAAAAGATTTTGAACCGAGACCAGTTGATGACAAATCCTTAATAGATGAATCTCATCATATGCCGACGCCAGCGTGATCATGCGTTCATCTACGTTCAATTTTTTCGCTGCTTCACCCGAAAAACGGATCAAGAAAAGATTGCGATAAAAGTTCAGTAACTCTTTATAGAATTCTTTGTAATCGATTCCGTATTCTGCAATTCGATCAAGCATCGATAAAACTCCGGCAGAATCACCTTTCGCGATCGCTTGTCCCAGTTCAATCATTGCATCGAAATTCACAAGGCCAAGAACTAATTCAACTTCATCTTCTTTTACTTTCGTTCCACCAAATGCCACGACCTGATCAAGTAATCCAAGAGCGTCTCTTAAACCGCCTTCGGAAGCTGAAGCGATCATTTCCAGACTGCGATCGGAAATCTTAATTCCTTCTTCGCGAGTAATATGCGAAAGACGCTGCATCAAAATGTTGTCTGGAATTCTTTTGAAATCGAAAACCTGACATCGGGATGCGATGGTTGCAGGAACTTTGTGTTTTTCAGTTGTAGCGAAAATGAAAAATACGTGAGCAGGAGGCTCCTCCAATATTTTTAATAGTGCATTGAAAGCTTCAGTGGTAAGCATGTGAACTTCATCAATGATGAAGATGCGATAACGATCGCGAATCGCCTGATACTTCGCCGAATCTCTTAATTCACGAACTTCATCGATACCACGATTGGATGCGCCATCAATTTCAAGAACGTCCATGGAGCGCGAGGCGCTGATGTCTTCGCATGATGGACATTTACCGCACGGACGGATCACTGGTCCTTCGGACGAATGGCAGTTGAGCGATTTCGCCAGGATCCGGGCACAGGTCGTCTTTCCTACACCACGCGGTCCTGAAAACAAAAACGCATGATGAATCCGCCCTTCTTTAATCGCATTTTCCAGCGTCCGTGTGACTGTCTGTTGACCAACCAGATCTTCGAATATTTGCGGACGCCACTTGCGCGCTAATACCGTATACATCTGTTTTAAGTTTTCCTACGATCCAACATTTTGAGAATAGAAGATAGAGGATTGAGAATAGAACCTCGATTTTGCGGTATCAACCTTCTATCCTCAATTCTCAATCTTCTATTCTCATTTTTATAAAGGTCGTGCACCCTCCATCGTAACCGGCAAGAAAGGAAGTTAACTCTGGAGAAGAACCCAGGAGTACCAACGGCACATGCAGGTGTCTATTTACCGCTGCTTCCTTCCGGATCTGACGGGGTTCATAAATCTGCATTGCATTGGTCCCAGGTCCTCCGGAATCCAAAGCAACCAGATCTTTCTTGTCTGGTTCCTCAGTCGGGAATTCAGCCCTGCTATAGCGGATTGCAGGTACAGGGCACCGCTGGCTCCCCGCCTAGCACGACCAAACCTAACATTAATACGTAAAACGTAATTCGTAATGCGTAAAATTCCAAAAAGTCGCTCTTACGCGGATTACGAATTACGGATTACGTGTTACGAATTATAATTAAATCCGTGAGAAAAGTCCTGTTCCTTATCCTGACTTTTATCGCTCTGATTTGCAACGGCGACGATGAGTTGCGCGCACGATTCGTCTACACCTATTACAGCGGTGATTTTGTTAAGGCTCACGATCAACTTGCTGCAGCGTTTTCGGATCCGATCTTACACTCAATTTGGGAAGAAAGAATTCATCATCATGGCGAGATTGCAAATTGTAATCACGAATCTTCTGCCGGAGCGCTCGGCTTCGCGATCCTGAAAACTGGAGAAGTTGAAAACGCGGCAAAAGTCTTTCAAGATGACTGGCTCTCATTACTGGGTAAAGCCACAATTTCAACCTGGCAGAACGATCTATATAAAGCGAGGGAACTTGTACTTGAATCTGTAAAATTAGCACCAGATCGTCCCGAACCTTATTACTTCGCAGGGAATCTCTCACACACCACCGATGAATCGACAGGATACTTCTTACAATTTTTGAAACTGATAAAAGAAGATCCATATAGAAAACAAGGTGTTGAAAATGCAATTGAGTTCATGAATCGCACCCGAGGAATGGAATTGAATGTACCATCAAAATTGGAAGATTTTGAAGAACTAGAATCCAAGTTTCAAGATGAGAGACTGATCGTAAAAGTCAACATTGATGGTGAAAAGAAAATTCCATTGATGGTTGATACCGGCGCAGGTGGTTTGGCTCTGAAAAACAAAAAGTGGAACCCTCAGGTTCAAACTGATTTGCTTTTATTTGGAATCGGAAAAAAACCAGCAACTAAAGGTTCGAAGATTGTCTTAACTCAATTTGATTCAGGACGTTTCAACATAAAAAATCCGGTCGCATCTATCAGCCAGGAGTTGTCTTCAGCAGGTATAGATGGCGTGGTTGGAACTTCGTACTTTTCGGCAGGTAATATCATGCTGGTTCCTCTGAAATCAGGACAAAAATTTACTTTATTTAATACCGGCAGCGATTATTCCAAATATATAACGGCAAAAAATTATCGCGAAAAAACAGAAGTTCATTTCTTGTTAGTGGGAGGTATGATCCTGATTAAAGGAACGATGCGAGACTCTCCGCAACTCGATTTCCTTGTAGATACTGGCGCAAAAAGGACAATCATTTCTGCGCTGGCGGCAAAGCAATATACCCGCATTAACTATCCATTGAGCCGTGAAATGAAACAGACTACTCCCCTTACCGGCATCGGTGGCCGCATGGATGACGTTTTGATCGCAGAAAATGTAAATATTGAAGCCGGACCACTGAAAAAGGAATTCAACATGATTTCTGTAGTCAATCTCGCCGAAGGCAGCGAAAACATGGAAATAGAAATGGGCGGAATTTTAGGCAGAGATATGCTGGATGGTTATACCTTGTTGATTGATTATGGAAAGCGCACTATTACTTTCTTGCGTTAATCTCCGGGTTTGTTTATCAACCTTAAAGATTGGGAAGTGATTGCAGCGAGCATTCGGGCGCGATTTGCTGTAGGGTTTTTGTTTTCAGGATCAAGCTCAATGACTTTCTTCAGGTCAATCGCTGCATCAAGAAATTTGCCTTCACTCAAATAAATCTCCGCTCGATTCGTTAATGCAACAATGTCCTGTGGAAATAAAGTTATTGCCTGACTATATCGAAGAACCGCCAGATCAATTTTTCCTAAGCGTTGATAGATTGCTCCAAGAATGCAATTAACGTAAGGAATATCAGGATCTAAAAGACTTAACCCTTCAAAAATATTTTTTGCTTCTTGCAGCCGTCCATAGTTAAAAAAATTGTATCCGCAAAGCAATAAAGAAGCGATTTG
>AR_comb_assmDRAFT_10136227_pt1 | contig 11630 bp, 5 predicted proteins | sample ArasoioldDNA_FD_10543 | JGI IMG/M metagenome (IMG submission 10543) | reverse complement strand
GCTCATCTGAACGCAGACCATCAAACATCGGCTCAATCCGGATCAAAACAAGGCCCGGATGTCTGACTTCAAAGGCCGCGTTCAAGTACTCAATCGCTCGATCATTATCTTTTAATCCCGCATAAACCGTGGCCAGATAAATCGACGAAACATATCGACTGCGTGAGAGCGCTCTGAGCTGTTCCAGGATCGAGTTCGCCTCCGCGCGTTTGCCAGCCATTGCGTAGGCAAAACCAAGCGACGCCGAAGCCTCAGGTTCAGTGGCAACGACCTGATCCGGAATTGGTCCCGCGGCGGGTGCCTTGATTAAGGCTCGTAGCCCGGAGATAGCCTCGTCATACATCCCCTTTTGAACATAAGCCAACGCAAGATAGTGCCGGGCCACCCAAAAATCAGGATCACTTTGCAACGTCAGTTTGTACTTAGCGATCGCATCGTCATAGTTATGCTCGTAGTACGAATATAGACCAGCATTCGAGCTGATGATTGGTGAGAGTGGATCCAGATTGTAAGCCTGTTCAATCTCTTCTTTCGCTCGATTGAACTTGCCCATCTGCATTAAATAGGAAGCGTACCATTGATGCGCAGTGGGATATTTCGCATTCAGTTTCAGCGCTTGTTGAAAATCGTTCTCAGCCCCAACCCAGTCCCAATCATATGAGAGTCGCACAAAGGCTCGGGAGGTATAAGCTTCAGCAAGCGAAGAATCAGCATCGACAGCTTTTTGTGCAGCTGCCTTCGCTTTGGGCATCTCATCTACAGGTTTGGCAGCGCCAATGTCGCACAGCAATGCGTAAGAGTCAGCCAGACCTGAAAAAGCCAGGGCATAGGTGGGATCCCGCTCTTCCGCCTTCTTGAAGTACTCAATACCACTACGAAAGCCTTCTTCATTACGCTTGTTCCAGAAATAGCGGCCCTTCAAATATAGCTGATAAGCTTCCGCGTCGTTCGTATAGCGCTTTGCCAGTTTTTCTTCATCTTCTCCGGTCAGTCGCAAACGCAAACTCTGCGAAATCTTCCGCGATACCTCACCCTGAATCGACAGAATATTTGCCAGACTGCTGCTGTACTGTTCGCCCCATAATTGTGAGCCATCAGAAACTTTGATCAACTCAGTTTTGATCACGACCTGGTCAGCGAGTTTTACAACACGACCCGTAAGCACCGCTCCAACATGCAAGTTGGTCCCGGCCTCCTGCGGATCAGCACCTCGATTTTTGAATCGGAATGAGGCATTCCGAGACATGACTTTCAAATTTGGAAGTTGAGACAGGCTGTTGATGATACTCTCAGTAATTCCGTCGGAGAGATATTCGGTATCAGGATCTTTGCTGTCGTTTACAAAGGGCAGTACGGCCACCGAATTAATTGTCTGCCGAGACCAGGCCCAGTAAAGCACTGCTGCAACCACAACCAGCACAAGTGCGCCTGCAAATAGATAGATAGACTTGCTATTGCTTCTTGGCTCAACCACGGATGGCTGAACACTTGGTTTATCGATGACCGTATTGACCCGTTCACGGGTCAATGTCGTCGCCGCCGATTCCGCATGAGTCTCAACAGTTCGATGGTCTCTTACTTCCGATAACTCATCTACTCGACTGGTCCTCGACGAATGGAGTTCATCTCGGAGCTGTTCTAGATCGAGCTTTAAATCCGTGATGGTTTGGTAGCGTTTGTGTCTATCCTTCGCCAGAGCCTTCGCAACGATTCGCTCGAGCTGTCGCGGCGTCTGCGGATCGTAGTTAAGTAATGGAGTTGGTTCGTGGTCCAGGATGGAAACTCGGGTGTGACTGTCTGTCCGTCCTTTAAAGGGTTGGGCACCGGCAACCATTTCATAAAGCACTACGCCCAAACTAAAAATGTCAGTGCGTTCGTCGACGTCCTCTCCTGCTGCTTGCTCAGGAGACATGTAACCAGTCGTTCCGATAATTGCTCCGGGATTGGTTTGTGTTATGGGTATCGTTACAGCTTCGGGATCAGATGAAGGCGATTCTGGTTCCATCAGTTTAGCCAGACCAAAGTCCAGTACTTTGACGAAACGATCATGGACAAATCGATCTTCTCGTAGCATCACGTTTTCGGGTTTGATGTCGCGATGTACAACCCCTTCCGCGTGGGCCGCCTCAAGCGCCATGCTTATCTGGATCGCGATTCCAAGAGTTTCATCAAGCGATGGGCGCTCGCGCCAGAGACTCTGTCGCAAGGTTTCGCCTTCGATGTATTCAGTGGCGATATAATCTCCTTCAGCAGACTCGCCAATCTCGAAAACTGTGAGTATGTTTGGATGATTGAGAGCAAGAATCGCACGCGCTTCTTTGCGAAATCTGCGGAGACGATTTTCAGCGGCCGAATGTTCTTCAGGTAAAACTTTGAGCGCCACTCGACGATCGTGCTGCTTTGTGTCTTCGGCGAGAAACACTTCGCCCATGCCACCTTTGCCGAGTCTGGACAAAACCCGATAGTGTGCGATGAATTCCGGGAACGAGTCGGAAGCACCTACGCTGGTACTATGAGATGTGTCGGGCATGTGGGCGCAACACTAATTGTTACGAAACAAGTCTTCTGGGCCGGTTATCCGGCGCATTGTAGCATTCAGTCTGAAATTTGAACTATAAACCCGAGTCAATAGGGCATTTAGACTGATATCCTGAGTGCGCTCGGCTGTTAAGGGGGCAACAACATCAGATCCCAGCGCATCGAAACCGAGGTGCTCAAGCAGACTCCAGGCATCACCTGAATTATAATCCGACTCGTATGACAATAGGACTAGCTCGGTTTTCATTCAAATTCTTGTCAACACTCTGCATGATGGGTGCTGTAACACTGATCGCGCTCGGGCAAAAGCCAAAACCGTCACCGAGCCCTACCCCCATTAGCGAAGAACCACAGGGATCCGTCGTTATCCCGATCCGTCGTGTTCGTTTGCCAATAACTGTAACCGACAAGAAGGGCCAATTCGTCCCTGGTCTAACAAAAGAAGACTTCGTCGTGTTTGAGGATAAGGTGCCGCAACAGATCGAAACCTTCTCTGACGATCTGTCGATGACGCTACCGCTCTACATTGCCGTGCTGATGGACACGTCGCCTTCAACGGCTGGTAAGTTGAAATTCCAGCAAGAGTCAGCAATGAACTTTATCCAGACGGTCGTGAAGCCTCGTAAGGATCGAGTGCTTTTCGCTACCTTTGACGACCAGATCAATTTGCTCCAGGATTTCACCGACAAACTAGATCTTCTCGACAAAGCAGTCTATAGCGTTAAAAAGATGGGTACGCAGACTGCCTTGTATGACGCCATCTGGCAATTCTGTGATGAAAAGATGCGCTCAGTTCCCGGTCGTCGCGTGCTACTCGTAGTGAGCGATGGCGAAGACACTTATAGTCGGGCGAATATTCGAGATGCGATTGACATTGCACAGCGCACCGAGACGACCATCTTTGCAATTTCTACGAAAGCGGGATTCTTATCTACGGTTCCCGGTGTTGAAGCCGGACAGGTTTCGGATAAGAAAGATCGTGATTTGCAAAGTCTCGCCGAAGAAACTGGCGGAACTGCATTTTTTACTGGCGATATGCTTTCGCTCGAACGTTCCTTCACCCGGATCTCGAAAGAGCTCCGCGCCCAGTATCTCGTCACATACAACCCGACCAACAAGAGCTATGACGGCACGTTTCGAAAGATTGACGTTAAGCTATCTCAAGGCAAAAGCGATCTAAGAGTCAGGACCAAGCGCGGGTACAAAGCGATCGCGGACAGTGTTAGACCATAGGAGAGTATAACGAAGTATGGCATTCAAGTTTCCAAGATTTCAGATATTGATCATTCTCCTATTGCCAGTCGTGGCGATCTCGATGTTTGACTGGAGTCACACGTCCGCTCAAACGCAGTCTAAACCGGCTGATCCTGCCGCATCGCCTACACCGCGTCGCGAAGAGTTGCCTCAGGATTCCGATGAAGTCGTCAAAGTTGAAACGAACCTGACCAATATCTTCTTTACCGCAGCCGACAAGAACAAACGGTTCCTTAGCAATTTGAAAGCTGAAGATATCCGCGTTCTCGAAGATGGACAGGAACAACAGGTCTTTACTTTTCAGACTAATATCGATTTGCCGCTGTCGCTGGCAATCCTAATCGATACAAGCTTCTCTGAAGAACGAACGTTGCCGGATGAGAAAACTGCTGCGCGAGCATTTCTCGAAGATGTTTTACGTCCTTCAAAAGACGAGGCTGCAATCGTTTCATTCACGGGAGAAACAACACTCGAACAAGGTTTCACAGGTAACATTGAAAGATTAAGACGAGCAATCGATCACGTCGAATTCATTCCACCATCCGGTTACATCGGAGGCGGTGTAGTCGTAAACGGAACGCCTCCAATTTCGGGCACCAATCAAAGTATCGCCGGCTCAACTGCGATTTGGGACGCGGTTTGGGCAACCTCTGAAGAGTTGATTGGAGCTTCAGCTGAGCACACCCGACGGGCCATTATCCTTTTAACCGATGGCGACGACACAAGTAGTCGGATGAAAATGCATGAAGCGATCGAACGAGCACAAAAAGCCGACGCCCTAATCTATGCGATCGGAATCGGCGATCGTTATAGTTACAACGTGGACGAAGGATCTTTGCGAAAGATTGCGGAGCAAACGGGTGGTCGGGCCTACTTTCCGCGTCACGAGCGCGATTTGCGAGATGCGTTTATACAGATTCAGAAAGATCTCCGCGAACAATATTTGGTAGCCTACTCTCCATCGAATAAACAGCGAGACGGGTCGTATCGCCGCATTGAAATTCAGCTCGTAAACCCCGACATGAAACAACAGAACATCAAGCTCAACTATCGCTCCGGATATTTTGCAAAGACAGTTGGCGGCGAAAGTCCTCCTCGCAAAAAGCTGCAAGACTAGGATTCTTCTACGGTCCCTCGTGGTCAAAGCGTTCCTCACAAAACTCGTCATCCGACACTGGCAGCTTTGCCTCAAAGTCTGAATTGATACCGACAGCGCCAAACAGCCTTTTGAGGGCAAAGCTCTCGCAAACTGGTCGACACCTCGCTCCGCAAATGAAAAATGGAAAATGATCGGCTACTAACCCAGTGGACGCTGGCACAAAGTAAGAAGAGCCCCGTAAAGATCCCGCCGAGACCCCGACCCGAATAGCCCGAATAAGCCCTTTTTTGCCCCCTAAACTATAGAAAACAAAGGATGACAAACTGATACCAAACCTGTTATACTGCGCAGGCTTTTTTTCGCCGCGCAAGTATCTAAAACGCCGCGAATACTACCCACGCCAATCTCAGAGTCCGCGAAAATCTCTGATCTAAATCCCCTGGTTCGGTAAGAATGATCACAAACCCCTCAGACCGAGGCCGCGTCCTGATTGTCGATGATGATCAGCGAGTACTCGAACTGCTGGTCGATTTACTAGTGGCTGAGGGCTACGTTACCCAGGCCGCATCGGATGGAGCCAGCGCCTTCGAGTTGGCCCTGTCGTTTGCACCTGACCTGGTAGTCAGCGATGTCGTAATGCCGATCATGGGAGGGTTGGAGCTTTGTCGCTGTCTGAAGGAAGACCAGCGAACCACTAACGTCCCGGTGCTCCTGATCAGTGGAGTCAGGAAAGCCGACGCTCACGGAATGGAAGGCTTGTACGCCGGAGCTGACGATTACGTCGATCTTCCGTTTCGGAACGAAGAGCTCCTGGTTAAGGTCGCTCGACTCGTTGAACGCCATCGAATAGACAAGCACTATCGCGACATTGTTGAGCAAGCCGCCGACATTATCTACACGCGTGACATGGACGGCTTTCTCACCAGCATCAACGCTTCGGGAGCTCGCTTCTTTGGTCGTAAGGCGAACGACCTGATTGGAAAACATCTCAGCGAGTTGATTGATGTCGAGACGGCCACTTCTGATATTCAACTAACTAAGACGAACAATGCTCTAACTCCGCTTCGCTCAACAACCAAAGCTTTTGATGCCAAGGGCGAGCCGCGTTGGTTGGAAGGCGTAATAAGCGTTGAACGCGACTACAAGTCGCGACCGATTGCGGTGCGTGCAGTTGTCCGTGACATCACCGAACAAAAAGAAGCTGAAGAAGCTCTCAGAGAGACCGAGAACCGATTACGAACGGTAGTTAGCAGCGCCGCTCTGATCCTTTTCGCGACCGATAAAGATGGAATTTTCACCATGTGCGAAGGTGAAGGTCTCAAGAGCCTCAATCGCAAGGCTGGTGACCTGGTCGGTCAATCGGTGTTTGAGGTTTACGCCGATTCGCCGAGAGTCGGCGAAAACATCCAGCGAGCTTTAGCCGGAGAATCCTTTACAACTTCGGTCGAGTTACAGGATTTTATCTTTGAGGTTCGATACTCACCATTAACTGATGAACATAATTCGATTCTCGGAGTAATTGGAGTCGCTACCGACATTACCGAGAACCGTCGTGCTGAAGCTTCGATTCGTGAAAGCGAAGAGCGCTATCGTGAGCTCTTCGAAAATGCAAACGACATCATCTATACGCACGATCTCGCCGGCAACTTCACCTCGCTCAACCGGAGTGGTGAACGCATCACTGGTTACTCACGCGAAGAAGCTTGCGCCATGAATGTAGCTGATGTGATTGCTCCAGAATATCTAAATGTTGCTCGTGAAATGCTCGAGCAGAAAAAGTCAGACTCTGTTTCTACTGTTTATGAGTTGGATATCATTTCCAAGGACCACAAACGCGTTCGCCTTGAAGTCAGCACACGACTGATCTTCAGAGACGGGAAGCCGTTCGGGGTTCAAGGGATCGGTCGCGACCTGACTGAACGAAAGCGTTCGGAAGAGGCATTACGAGAGAGTCGCGCGTTCTTCGACAGCTTCATGGACAACAGTCCCGCAGTCGCGTTCATGAAGGATGCCGAAGGTCGCTACGTCTACGTGAACAAACCTTTCGAAAGACTCTTTGGGAGACCATTAGAGTTCTTGCGAGGCCGAACGAGCTTTGACTGGTTGCCACCAATCACTGCCGCCGATACCCATGAGCATGATCTCAGGATACTGCGCGAGGGCCAGCCGGAAGAGATAGTCGAAACTGTCCCCACCGAGGATGGCACTCCGCATCAATGGCTGGTATTCAAATTCCCGACCACCGATTCATCGGGCAATCGATACGTCGCCGGCGTCGGCGTGGACATTAGCGATCGTCGAATGGCTGAAGAGGCCTTGGCCCAGCAGGCCCAGCGCGAAGCAATGTCTCATCGCATCTCGCAGGCCATTCGCTGTTCACTCGACAGCGGCGAGATTTTCCAGACTGCTGTAAGAGAGTTAGGCTCCTATTTGAATGTCGATCGCTGCTCGTTATATATGCGGAACGATCGGGCTCAGTGCGCAACCAACGTGGCCGAGTATCACAGTGAAGGGGTTGAGCCCGCAGCTTCTGACTTTGCCTTGAGTCATTTGCAGGTATTAATAACAGCGCTTGATGAGACCGGGGTGCTTCCCTTCACTAATGCTTCGGTTGACCCGAGAATTTCCGACCTCTATCAAAATATCCTGTCCAAGGCGGACGTGAAGTCGATCATGTACGTTGCGATTCGCGTTGGCGAAGATGTGCCGGCTGCGTTTGCTCTCTCGACCACGCGCCGGATTAGAAACTGGAGTGAGTCTGATATCGCGTTGGCCAAGGCAGTGGCGGATCAAACAGGTATTGCGATCCGTCAGGCCGAACTCTATCAGAAGGCCGAAACCAGCTCGACGCGTGAAGCACTTGTCAATCGGTTGACGATGGCCATTCGCGCTTCGTTGAGTTTGTCTGAGGTCTTGCGTACTGCCACGTTCGAATTGGGCCAGGCTCTGAACGCGTCGCGAGTGCACTTGTTTCTCTACGACACTGAAGGTTTGAGCGCGCCACTTCAGTACGAATATCTCGCACCAGGTGCCAGCAGTATCAAACACACCGAAGTTAACTACGAAGATCCGATAGGTCGCTGGCTCCTGGAATCCAGTCAACCGCTAATCATTGACGATGCGCTTAACTATTCTGAGGGACCCGCCGAGTTAAGTGAGTACGTCAGGTCGCACGCTGAGCGGCTTGAGATACGATCACAAATTAACTATCCGCTGGTTGTGAAACGGCAGTTTCGCGGTGTGTTATGTATTCATCAAACCGATCGGGTGAGGCGTTGGACAGAGGATGAGGCGTCACTGGTTGAAGCGCTGGCGGAAAGACTGACGGTGGGCATCGCCCAGGCAGAGTTGTTTGAAATGGTTGCGCGTGGCAAGACCGAGTGGGAAACAACCTTTGATGCAATGTCGGACGGAATATTTATCTTTGACCGATCGGGCGAGTTGAAACGTGTAAATCGCGCCGGCGCAGCCTTGGAAGCAGTACATCCAAGACTATTACTCGGCCGAAAATGTTGCGACATATTGCGGACTAGTCAGAACGACAAGACCTGTGTAGTCGAGCGGGCGATTGAGACCTGTCGTAGCATCACTGTTGAGATCACACCGGATCGTCTGAATCGACCGCTTCTGGTTTCGGTCGAACCGGTAATGGATGAAACTAATAAAGTAGTTGCTGTAGTTTGCACCGCTCGTGACCTATCGGAGTTGCGAAACGTTCAGGCAGTTGCGCGCGAGCACCAGTCGCTCCTAACCAACATTCTCGAAAGTGCGCGCGAATCGATTTACGCCGTCAATCCAGATGGACGATTCAAATGGTGTAACAGCGCGACCTTGAAGGGTCTTGGTTATAACCGCACCGACTTCATTGGACGCCATCTGCTGGAAATGGTTTACGAAGGCGATCGTGAGTTGGTCCAGGAAAAACTCGATGCCGCGCTGAACGGTTCTCCACAAACCTACGAAATGCGTTACTTCTCTCACGATGGGCGGTTACGACATGCGCGAGTTGATAACTCCCCACTCGTGGTAGACGGACACACTACCGGTGTCCTCGGCATTGCTCGAGACATCACCGAACAGAAAGAAGAACGCGAGCGAGCAGCTCGAGCAGACAAACTCAGGGCCCTGGGCCAACTCGCTTCGGGTGTGGCTCACGACTTCAATAACTCGCTGGCCGCAATCCTGGGTCGAGCTCAATTACTTAGAAGGCAAATTGGCGATCAAACGCTGGTGCGCAATCTCGACATAATTCAAACGGCGGCCGAAGATGCTGCGGCGACCGTCCGCCGCATTCAAACGTTCGCGAGAAAATCGCCTGTCAAAGAATTTGAATTGCTTGATACACGGAGTCTGTTACATGACGCTGTCGAGATAACGAGGACCCGCTGGGAAAACGAAGCGCGTTTGCGTGGCCTGGAATATGAGGTAACGCTCGACGCCGAAGGCTGTCATAACACTTACGGCAGCGCCTCAGAACTGCGCGAGGTTTTCGTCAATCTGATCGTTAATGCAGTAGACGCGATGCCGCGCGGCGGCAAACTGACGGTAAGTTGTCAACTTCATGAAGATCGTTTACAGCTGCAATTCAAGGATAACGGCACGGGCATGCCGGAAGATGTTCAGCAAAAAATCTTCGAACCGTTTTTCTCGACAAAAGGTGCGCACGGAACTGGTCTTGGCCTCTCAGTGAGTCACAGCATTATTGAACGACATGAAGGATCAATCAATGTCGTTTCGGAACAAGGTGTGGGAACAACGTTCATCATCGATCTGCCGGCCGCCGTGATAGAGACAGCGACAGTTGAACCGGTTGTCACCGCAGCGCGGACTCCCCGGCTTAAGATCCTGGTGGTTGATGATGAGCCATCGGTGCGAGAGACGCTCGCGGAAATGCTGGTGGCCGTCGCTCATGAAGTGGAGTTGGCGGAAAGTGGACAGGACGCGGTGGAAAAAATGCGGCGGGGAAACTTCGACTTTGTTTTTACCGATCTGGCGATGCCGGAAATGGATGGGTGGGAAACAGCTCGCGCGATTCGAAGGTTCCGACCAGACGTCAAGATCGTGCTGGTTACCGGGTACGGTCCAACCACGGTACCACCAAAGGGTGAAGAGAAACTCGTCGATGGAATTATCGGAAAACCGTTCGACTTCGCGCAGGTAGGGTCAACTATAAATGCGTTGGCTGAACGTCCAGCAGAACAAGAACACGTTCACTAATTGAAATTCATTATTCCCGCACTCGCAGTAAATCCAACCCCAAAGCCCACCACGATTGTTGGACCAGTCCACTGATTCTTTTCGGCAAGCATAAAGCCGGTAGAGGCGCTGGACAGGTTTCCATAACGCTGCAAAATCTTGTAGGAACTGTGGACCTTCGACGAGTCTGGCTCGAGATCCAGCTGCGAACAAACTCCATCCAGGATCTTTTTGCTGCCTGTGTGAATCAAGCAATCATCAACTTGCCTGATGGTCGAGACGGGGGAATCGGGATGCTCCAGCACATTCTTAACGGTGGTCACTGCATAGTGTGCTCCGCGCGAAGGAACACTGGACTGCATAAAATATTGAGGACGGCCTTTCAGAAATGGATGGGAACTATTGCTCACCATGGTCAAGAGGTTCATATCGTTTGGCTCATCGTTAGTTAAATGTGAGATTGGGCCAAACTCCGGTTTTCCTTCCTCGGTTCCCACTAACAAAGCGACAGCGCCATCGCCAAAGAGCATCGATTGAATAACGAACGTCGTATCAAGTCGTTGTTGTTCGAACCCTTCTGGCGTTAGTCTATTTTCTCGCCTTAATCTCGAGATTTCGCGAAACCCTGAATACTCATCGCGCAAGAGCGGAGCAACGTAGGGCGTGTGTGATTCGGCCATAACGACTATTGCGAGCTTGCTTCGATTGGCCGCGAGATACCACTGAGCAACCTCAATCGACTTTAGTAGCACTGAACAACCCTGCGCCTGCATGCTGACTGTGCGAAGAGAACGAGAAAGTAGACCATGAGTCTTTCCCATCACTTCAGAAGCTAAACAAGGAAGCATTTGGTCTGGCGTATTAGTAGCAGCAACCAGCAATCCTATGCGATTTGGATCGCCACCCCACTCGTGGATACAGCGCTTGGTGGCGTTTACCGCTAAATCGGTGGTTGAGTTAGTCAGCGCTTTCGGTTTGCCGCACAGAAAGTCTGGATAGTTTTCCAGCACGGAGTAGCGCTGCTCGACGCCGAGTGAATTGATGGTGTTAATGAGTTCGGGTGAGAGCTTATGCATCAGGCTACCAACCAGGTCTGAAGTCTTGTACACATGGTTTGGGGTGGAGGTCGCCGCTGCTAACAGGTTGATCATTGTCGTCACTTTCTTCGCTGGGTAGGGTTGGCCGCCGGGTAAGGAACGAGCTTTCGAATCTTTGCCTTTTTGTTGTCGTCCCTTCACGAAATTGTTATCAACCCGTGTGCCGCAACATACGAACATCCGTAGTAGACACTTAAGGCTTTTAGTGAGTGGTGTTTACGGCTATTTGTTCGAGTGGACGGCGGGCTAGGTGGATGGATACGAAGTACACACCGATTTTGATCTGATTTCTAAAAACTACAGGTTTCCACTTCGGGCGGAGTTTTGTTTGCTGGTACGAAGATATACACGTGGGTATCAGGTATGCAGTGAGAGGGCTCTGCTTCAAGCAGTCTGATTAGCGAGCCGAACAGAACCAAAGTCGCGGTCGGTTAACAATTCAGACT
>AR_comb_assmDRAFT_10180072_pt1 | contig 11631 bp, 10 predicted proteins | sample ArasoioldDNA_FD_10543 | JGI IMG/M metagenome (IMG submission 10543) | reverse complement strand
GGTATCTCGAGACGGGTCCGTGGTGCCTGCTGGGTGGTTTGGTGGCAGGGCTTGCCATCGGCTTTTACCAGCTGGGCCGCGTGCTCAAGCACTGATTTTTCCACGTCTCACGCGACGACACCGTGAGCGTCCTGACGACGCTCGTGTGCGAGTGTTGCTTTGCTAACGGAGTCGCGGGGATGTGAGACGCGCCGCGCGGGCGGCGGGAATGGCAGCCGAGCCGATCGCTACGACTGCAAGAAGTCCGGCGACAGCTAGCAGCGTAGGCGCGTCGAAAGGCCCGATGCCGAACAGCAGGCTGCCGGCCAGCCGCAACGCAGCGGGAGACAGCGCAACGCCGATGGTGACGCCGATCGCGGTCAGACCGAGCGCGTGCGTCACCACCAGGCGGACGATGTCGGACGGCGTGGCTCCGAGCGCGACGCGCACGCCGATTTCGTGCGTTCGCATCACGGTCATGAACGCGATGACCCCGTACACGCCCGTCGCGGAGAGCACGAGCGCGAGCATCGCGAAGGCACCAACGATCCAGGCCATTTCCCTCGGCCGCGCGAACGTCTCCTGTACGACGTCCTCCATGCGCATTTCGTAGCTTACGGGCACTTGTGGATCCACGCTTCGCACGGCTTCCCGGATTGCCGATGCAGCGCTGTCGCCGCCACCCGGCCGACCGCGCGCCAGCAGCGTGGCCCCGACTGTGGGATTCTGCGCGAATGGAAGGTACAGCTGTGCCGCGCCGGTGATGTCGGGGAGCCCGTCTTCGCGGACGTCGGCGACGACGCCCACAATCGTGCGCCACTCCCGGCTGCCGCGCGGAATCCAGAAGGCGTCGCTCTGCGGAAACTGCGGGTGAATCCGCCTGCCGACGACGTCGGTTGAGTTCCAATACTTTCGCGCCAACGTTTCGCTCACGATCGCGGCGCCGGCGCGGGTCGCGTCGTCCGCCTCGGTGAAGGCGCGGCCTGCGAGCAGCGGGATGCCGAGAGTTTCGAAGTATCCCGGTGAGATGACCCAGTAACGCGTCATCGGCAGCCTGTCTGACGTGACGGGCTCGGCGCCTTCGATCACGACCGGCACGCCGACGCGGATCAACGCGACAGGTGCATAGTTGACGAGCGACGCAGACTCGACGGCCGGCGCGGTCCGCAGCCGATCGAGCATCGCCAGGGCGGCGCGGCCCAGCCGATCCCCGTCGGCATATCGCGCGCCGTTCAACGAAAGCTGCGCCGTCGCAATTCGCTCGGTGCGGAATCCTCGCGCGAACACGCGGAGCGCAAGGGCGCTTCGCGTCAGCGCCAGCGCCGACGCGGTCAGCACGATGGCGAGCGCGAGCTCGCCCACGATGAGCGCGCTCCGCAGACGTCGGCCGGAGATTCCCGCCGTGAGGGTCTGCGCGGATTCCTTGAGGCTGGTAATGACGTCGGTCTCGCCGGCGACGCTGGCCGGCAGCACCGTGAACACAAGTGTTATCGCCAGCGTCAATGCTGCGGTGAACGCCAGCACCCATCCGTCCACCCGGAACGGCTGCAGACGGTTGATGTCCTGAAAACTGACCACGCTGTTGAGAATGTCGACGACCCAGGACGTGAGGAGCAGCGCGAGCAACCCGCCGGCGACGGCGAGCACGACCGATTCACCGGCCAGGTCGCGCGCGATGCGCCATCGGCCCGCGCCCAGCGCCTGACGCACGGCAAATTCCTTCTGGCGCGTCGCGGAGTTTGCGAGGAGCAGGTTCGCCACGTTCGCGCACGCGATCAGCAATACGAGGGCGGCCGCCCATTCGAGTACGAGCAGAATGGGTCGGGCGTTAGACGCGAAAGCCGTCGACAGCGGCGTCACCTCGGCTGACCAGAGACGGCCGGTACCGGGCAGATTCGCGTACACCGCTCCCAGTCGGCCGCGCGCGCTGTCGGCCGACACTCCGGTTTTCAGCTTCGCGTACACGTTCAGGGAGTGCTCGGGATCCGTCGTGTCGAAAACGAACGGCCGGAACAGATCCAGCTCGCGATTGAGCACGTGGTAGATGCGGAACGTCGTCGGAAGGATCCCGACGATCGTGCAGGGCGTGCCATCGACGTCGATCGTCCGTCCCACGGCCTGCGCGCCGGCGCCGAAGAGCCGATTTCGAAAACCATCGGTCAGGATCACGACGGAGTCGTTTCCGGGACGCGCGTGCTCGGCGCTGAAGGACTGGCCCTCGGCCGGCCGCACCCCGAGCATTTGAAAAAACTCCGGCGCGACCACAAACCCTTCGACCTGTCGCGCATCGTCGCCGAACGCGACGTTGAACGACACGCGGCGGAACGCGGCGGTCACCTCGAACACGTCGGCGCGATCGCGCCAGGCCGCGTAATTGACGGGTGCGACAGGTGCACGCGTCCAGCCGAGCGTGGAGCTCGCTTCGGTCACGTGGACCAGCCGGTCCGCGTCGCGGTAGGGCAGGGGCCGAAGCAGCACCTCGCGCGTCAGGCTGAACACGGCTGCGTTGACGCCGAGGCCGAGGGCGATCGTCACGGTGGCGACGAGCGGCACGATCGGCCTGGACGCAAGCGACCGAACTGCGCGGGGCAGCCTCATGGAACGCTGGCGAAGTATCGCTCCGATCGGCCTTCGTACGCGATGATCGGAACCGCCGATGCCCGATCGCACCGAGCGCGAGGTCCTGACCGTCGCGGGACGCGAGATCACCGTCTCGAACCCGCGGAAGATTCTCTTCCCCGAATCGGGCTACACGAAGCTGGACCTCGTCAACTACTTCATCGCGGTCGCCGGCGGTGCCCTTCAGGGGGCGGGCGGACGTCCGAACGTCCTGGTGCGCTACCCCAACGGAATACGTGGCGAGTTCTTCTATCAGAAGCGCGCCCCCTCCTCGCGGCCAGACTGGGTGGAGGTCGTCGGGCTGAAGTTCCCGTCCGGCCGGAGCGCCGAAGAGGTGGTGCCGCGCGATGCAGCCGCGCTCGTCTGGATGGCCAACCTCGCGTGCCTCGAGCTCCACCCGCACGCCATCCGCGCCGCCGACCTGGATCATCCAGACGAGCTCCGGGTCGATCTCGATCCCGTTCCCGGTGTCACATGGGATCAGCTGCGCGCCGTGGCGCGCCTGGTCCGCGCGACGCTTACCGATTTCGGGTTGACCGGTTGGCCCAAGACGTCAGGATCGCGCGGTATTCACGTGTACGTGCGAATCGAACCGCGGTGGGCGTTCGGCGAAGTCCGCCGCGCCGCGCTCGCGTTCGCGCGTGAAGTGGAACGGCGCGCGCCTGGCCTCGCGACGAGCAAGTGGTGGAAGGAAGAGCGCCGAGGCGTCTTTCTCGACTACAACCAGAACGCCAAGGACCGCACGATCGCGAGCGCGTATTCGGTAAGGCCCACCCCGGATGCCCGCGTGTCGGCGCCGGTGACGTGGGACGAGATCGACGTCTGCGATCCGCGCGATTTTACGCTTGCGACCATGCCCGCACGATTCGCCGCGGTCGGCGACCGTCACGCGGACATGGATCTGCGCTCGTGCACGATCGACACGTTGCTCGACCTGTCGGCCCGGCACGAGCGCGAAGGGCTTGGCGACGCGCCGTGGCCGCCGCACTATCGCAAGCAGCCCGGCGAGCCCGAACGCGTGCAGCCGTCACGGCGTCGGGTGCCAAAGCATCCGATGATCGAAATCGCCCGCGCACAGAAGAAAGATGATGCGCTTGCGGGGCTCGAGCGCTGGCGCGCACGGCATCCCGAGGCGGCGGCGCACCTGGCGCCCGAGGATGTGCTGGTCGATTCGATGCGCGGCCGCTTTCGAACGTGGACGCGCATTCGGCTGAACCTTCAGCATGTGCCGCTCGATATGCGGCCGGCACAGGAGCCGCTCGATCCCGACGAGACGCCGGACGACTGGAGCGCCGTTATGGCGAAGGGCGGCTGGCCCCGAAGACCTTCTCGAGCTCGAAAGGCGCCGTAACCTCGAGTTGTTCGTACGTGCAGTCCTCGGGCCGTTTGTCCGGGCGCCATCGCAAAAAGGTCGCCGCGTGCCGGAAGCGATCGCCCTGCATGTGGTCGTACTTCACTTCGCAGACCCGCTCGACGCGCAGCGGCTCCCACGACAGGTCCTTGCCGGCGCTCCATCGGCTCTGACCGCCAGGCATGCGCGTCATTTCGCCGCCGGCGAAGTCGGCCCACTCGCGCCACGGGTGGCCTTCGAGGGCTCGCGCGCGAAGCGGTTCGAGCTCGCGCGCAAGCTCCTTCCGCGCGGTCATGGTGAACGACGAGGTGACGCCCACGTGATGGAGTCTTCCTTCTTCGAACAGCCCGAGCAGCAGCGATCCGACGAGCTCGTCGCGTCCGTGCTTGTGCCACCGGAATCCAGCGACGACGCAGTCCGCGGTCCGCGCGTGCTTGATCTTCAGCATCGCGCGCTTCCCTGAGTCGTACGTGCCCGCCTCCGGCTTGGCGATGACGCCGTCAAGTCCCGCGCCTTCGAACCGTGACAACCACTCCGCCGCGACGGCGATGTCGCGCGTCACCGGCGTGAGATGAACCGGCGGTTTGACACCGCCGAGCAGGCGCTCCAGCTCGGAGCGCCGGGATGCCTGCGCGTCCCGCCGCAGGTCGCGTCCGTCGGCCGCCAGCAGATCGAACGCGACGAATGACGCGGGGCTTGCCGCGGCCAGTTTGGCGACGCGCGACGCGGCAGGATGAAGCCGAAGCTGGAGCGCGTCGAAATCGAGTCCGCGCGGCGTCGCGATAACGATCTCCCCGTCGACGACGCATCCGGACGGCAGCTGGGCGAGGAGGACGGCGTGAAGATCGGGGAAGTAACGATCGAGCGGGCGGAGGTCCCTGCTCTGGATGTAGACGTCATCGTCCCCGCGAAACACGACCGCGCGGAAACCGTCCCATTTCGGTTCGAAGAGAAACCCGCCGCCGGCTGGAAGCGACTCGGTCAGCTTGGCCAGCATCGGCTCGATCGGCGGCGGCAGCGCGAAGCGTGTGGCCATGATGTGACGCTCTGCGCGGAACGCCGCCGGTCCGTTTCCTAGCGTTTGCTGACGAGCACGACCTTGATCCAGCCGCTCGCGTTCGAGCCCTGGACCTGCACGTAGCCGTCCTTCTCGCCGCCCACGACGACGAGCTCGTCGCCGCGTCCGAGTGTCGCGACGATTTTGGCCGTGTCGGACGGCTCGGCCATCAGCTTGACGTTGGCGATCTTCGGCCCGAGCACGTCACCTTCCTTGAAGGTGCCCGCCTTCGCGCCGCCGGCCGCCGCTTCCTGCTTGAGCGTGCCGACATTGCGCTGCAGCGAGGGATCGTTGCGGACGACCCCGACGACTTTGTTGTAGTTGTCCGCGAATGCGGCGGCGATGATCTTGCCCTCGTTCGTGTTGCCGTAGCCGCCGGCCGACCCGCCGCCGCCGCCGGTAAACAAGGCGCCACCCAGACGCAGGTCGGCTTTTTTCGTGCTGCCCTCGGCCGCCGCCACCTGCACGCCGGATCGCGAGTCGGCCACGAGCATGCTCGTCTGCGCTTCCTTGAATTTCAGGCCGCCCGCCACTGCCGCGGCTTTGCCGCCGAGCAGGCCGCCGACCGCGCCGCCAACGCCACCGGCGTTGTTCTCCGAGAAGACAACGTTGGGCGTCAGCACGAAGTCCGCGGCCACCATCTGTCCGCCGCCCATGTTCGATCCCTCGCGCGCCTGACCAGAATTGGCGAGCGCTCGTTCCTGCATCATGTTCTGCATGCCGGCGCCGCGCTCGACGACGATGAAGCAGTTGGATTGCTGGATCATCATGCGGATCAAGCCCACGGGCGACTGCAGCCGGTAGCGCAGGAGCGCGTTCAGCACGACGGCCTGGGGCTCGACAACGGCCATCGCGCCCATCGGTTTGTCGCAGTGCTGGAGGCCGTCGTCTCCGACACTCCCTTCCGTGCCCGCAGCGCCTTTGACGACGCTGCCGCCCTGTCCTTGTTTTGGCTGGGTCACGCCTTGAGCTGCAGTGGTCGTCGCGAACGACAGAGCCAACCCGGTGACGAGGACGGTCCGCTGCAGATGCGTACAAAACATCACACCCTCCGAAGACAAGAGCTACCTGAGCTGGGCCTTTTCTAGCACAAAAGCGGACGGGATTGAACTATTCAGGACGGCGTGACGAGGAGACGCGGTAAACGCACCGCGCTTCGCCCGCGAGGATGTGCTCGATCCGCTCGACACGCACATTCCTGCCAAGGACCGCGCGAAACAGGTCGAGCTCTGTTGCGCAGAAGCCCTGGCAGGCGTTGGCTGCAGCGCAAATCGGGCAATGCTTTTCGATGAAGAGGTAGCTGTCGCCGTCGCGACGCACGTCGGCCATGTAGCCTTCCTCGGTCCGAATGCGCGCGAGCTCGCGCAACTTGGCCTCCAGGGAACTCGCGGCCGGAATTCGAGCGGTGTATTCCGCCTGCTGCCTGGCCAGGCGTGAATCGAGCACTCGCTGGACGCCGCCGGCGCCAAAGGCATCGCCCATTGCGCCGAGAAGGGCGACGCTCAGTTCCGCGTACGCATCAGGAAACAGCCGGTCTGCATCGCGCGTGAGACGCCAGTACTTGGCGGGACGTCCCAGCGGCACGGGACGTTCCTCCGACGTGACGAGTTTTTCGCGTTCGAGCGCATACAGATGCTGCCTGACGGCCATCGTGGTCAGGTCGAGGCGCCGGGCGAGCCGGGCCGAATTGAGAGGGCCGTCCGACTTCAGCAGCTTCACGATCGCGCGGCGCGTTTTCCCGTGGCCGGCGTCGGCGGAGGCCGGACGGCCCCGCGCGCCCCGGGAGTTCGAGGGCATTCCTTAATTTCTAAATTATCAGCTTTACAAAGTCAAACGGCCGGCGCTAGACTCGACACAGCAACTAACGAAAGAAAATAGTTTATAAAGTGTGAGGCATGCCATGAACGCCATTGACCTTCGCAACCCCGTCAGCAACCCCAGGGACCCACTCCCAGGCTTGCGGGTTGCCGTAACCGGCGGGACGTCGGGGCTGGGTGCTGCGCTCGTGAAGGCTCTCAGCTGCCGCGGCGCGCAGGTTGCGTTCCTCGCCCGCACCGCCGATCGCGTCCACGCCGCGGCGCGCGACAACAAGCGGACCCACGGCATCGTCGGAGACGTGGCACGCAAGGAGGACATTTATCCCGTGGCGACGCAGATCCTCGGTGCGCTCGGCGGGCTCGACGTGCTCGTCAACAACGCCTCGGACCTCGGACCGGCGCCGCTTCGGCTGCTCGCCGATACGGACTGCGAGGAGCTCGAGCGCGCGGTGGCGACGAATCTCGTCGGACCGTTTCGGCTCACGAAGGCGCTGCTCGGTGCGCTTTCGGCGTCCGCGCGCGAAGGGCGAAAGGCGCTGGTGATCAACATTTCGAGCGATGCCGCGGTCAACGCCTATCCAACCTGGGGTGCTTACGGGGCGACGAAGGCGGCGCTGCGCCACATGACGCTGATCTGGAACGAAGAGCTGCAAGGGGAAGGTGTGGCGTTCCTGTCGGTCGATCCCGGCGACATGGACACACCGCTCCATGCGCTTGCCGTTCCCGACGCCGATCGGGCTGGCTTGAAACCGCCCGAGACCGCCGCGCAGGAACTCGTCGACGTCATCGCCGGCCACCTCAAATGATCTTCGCCACGAATCCCATCCAGCGTCCCGCCGACGCGAAGCTGCTCGTCGTCGATGGCAGCGGCGTCATCACGCATCGCCTGCGACGACACTGGCTGGACTGTCTTCGTCCGGGCGATCTGGTCATCGCCAACGATGCCGCGACGATTCCGGCAAGCCTTTCAGGCCGGCATCTGAGAACAGGGCTGCCAATCGAGATTCGACTGGCGGCACGACGATCACTGTCACCGACAGACGTCGAGTGTTTTTCCGCGGTCGCTTTCGGTCCTGGCGACTTCCACACGCCGACAGAACGCCGGCCGCCGCCGCCAGCGATGGACGCTGGTGACGTCCTGGAACTGGGCCCGCTGCGCGCCACCGTGACGCGTACGCTCGGTTATCCCCGGCTCGTCGACATCCGTTTCGACGGCACGCCGGATGCGATTTGGGCGGGTCTCGCCCGGCACGGCCGGCCGATCCAGTACTCCTATCTGGCGATGCCGCTGGCGCTCTGGGATGTCTGGACAGTCGTGGCCGGCCCGCCCGTCGCGTTTGAACCGCCATCCGCCGGGTTCGTGCTCGACTGGCAAACGGTGCTCGAGATGCGTCGTCGGTCGATTCAGTTCGCGACGATCACACATGCCGCGGGGATCTCGTCCACCGGGGACGAGACGCTCGACGCCCGATTGCCCTTCGACGAGCCATATCGAATCCCGCGATCCACTGCGAGATTCGTCGAGCAGGCGCGACGGGAATCACGCCGCATCATTGCGATTGGCACCACGGTCGTTCGGGCGCTGGAGCACTGCGCGTCCGTCTACGGCCGTGTGGTCGCAGCGGAGGGGACGGCGACACAGCGGATCACCGAAGCGACAACTCTCGGGGTCGTGGACGCGATCCTGTCGGGCGTGCACGAGCCTGGCACCAGCCACTATCGCCTGCTGCAGGCATTCGCGGATCGGACGGTTCTCGAACAGGCCGGCCGGACGATGGAATCGCTCGGCTATCGAACCCACGAATTCGGAGACTCGGTGCTGATGGAGCGACGCGCGGTCAGTACTCTGAAAAGATGCGCTGAAGATCCGCGGGATCGTGGGTTCGCGTCAGCGCGACCATGAGCAGCACCCGCGCCTTGACGGGCGCGAGGTCCTCTCCGGCAATCGAACGGCGCCCCTCGTCCGCTGACAGCGGGTCGTTCTGGTTCTGACGGCCGCCGGCGTTGGGACTCCTGCGCGGCGGTGCGATGCGGCCGCTTCCCGTCCGCGTCGTAGTGACAACGAACACGCCTTTTTTCAACGCGTCACGGATCGCTTCCATCTGCGTACCGCTCGTGGCGCCCGCACCTGCAGCGGCGACGACGATACCCTGCGCGCCGCGCTCGACAGCCGCCTTGATCAAATCGCCATCGGCGCCCTGATACACCATCAGCACGTCCACGCGCGGCAGCTTCGTCACGGTCGAGAGGTCGAACTCGCTTCCGGACGTGTGCCGCTTGACGGGCGCGCGGTAAAACGCCACGCGATCCTGGTCGACAACGCCGAGGACGCCGTAGCCGCGCGTCTGAAACGTGTTCAGGCGCAGCGCATCGGTTTTCGTGGCCTCGCGCGCGGCGTTGATCTCGTCGTTGAGGACCACCAGGACACCCTTGCCCCGGGCTTCGTCGCTGGCGGCCACCCGAAATCCCTCGAGCAGGTTGGCGGCACCTTCGTAGCCGAGCGTGCTCGGGTTCCGCATCGAGCCGACGACAACGACGGGACGATCGGTCCGGACCGTCAGGTTCAGGAAGTACGCCAGCTCTTCGAGCGTATCCGTGCCGCTCGTCACAACGACACCGTCGAGCGAGCGATCGGACGTGAAGAGGTCGTTCAACCGCTTCGAGAGCGCGAGCCACTGATCGAGGGTCAGCTCGCTGCTCGCCAGGTTCGAGAACTGCTCGAACTCGGGCTGCGCGAATCGGTCGATGCCGGGCATCGACCGGACCAGCTCTTCGGCTGTCAGCCGGCCGTCATCACGATTGGAGATTGTGCCGCCGGTGGCCACGAGACGGACGCGCGGCAGAGCAGCAGTCGCAGCCTGCGGCACGGACGGCGTTGGGGCCGGCTGCGCCTGCGGCCATGCGCGCGGCGCGCCGGCGAGAACGGCGAGCACGACGAGCATCACGCGCATGTGAGGCATCAACTTCAGGCCCGGCTCAGCGGGTGGACGGAGGAACGGGCCCGTGAAATGGATCCAGGTTCCAGTCGAGGAACGTCCACACCCGGTTCCACGAGTCGCGCTGTTCGCGCGTGTTCTCGGGCTGCCAGGTTTTCAGATCGACGCGTCGATCGAACGTATGCCCCCCGGGCGGATTGTCGTACACCATCGTCTCGGCGAGGTGTGACTTGCGGGACCGCAGCGCGTCGACCAGCTGCATGTCTTCTTCGATATTGACGTCCTGGTCGTTTCGTGTGACCCCGACGTACAGAGGAATCTGCAGCTTGTCGATGTTGTAGAGCGGCGAGCGATCCTTGTAGACGTCGGGTTTTTCCGACGGCAGCCCGCCGTACCGGTTCGCGGGATCGATGAGCTGATGCTGCCGGTCGATGCCTTTCCAGGCAAGCCGCTGGAACAGGTTCGTGACCGGCACCATCGCGACCGCAGCCTTGAACGTGGTCGTATTTCGCGTGATCGAGAGGAGCGTGATCATCCCGCCGTGACTCCAGCCGATGATGCCGATGCGGGCCGGATCCACCTGCGGATATTTCGTCTTCAGCACTTCCACCGCGGTCACGACATCGTCGACCTCGGCTCCACCGTAGTCGATGGCGTCGTAGTACGTCTTGCCGTAGCCGATGCTGCCGCGGTATTCGGGCGCGATGACAACGTACCCTTTCGCCGTGGCTTCGCGGATATAGGGGATGTAGTGCTCGTAGAGATGTCCGCGGATGTTTTCGTGGACCCAGACGAGCGCCGCATGCGCTTTCGGACCGCGCGACGTCGTCGGTTGGAACACGAACGCCGGCACGTCGAGATCCCCGGCGCGGCTCCGGTAGCTGATCTTCTCGACTTGCATGAACCCGGTGCTCGCCGTGCGCCATGTGGCGTCGGTCTGCGCCTGTTCCCTAACCATGCGTTCGAAATCGGGTTCCCGTTGCTGGAGCTGGCCGGCTGAGGGCGCGGCGATGGACGCGAGGGCGACCACGGCCGCGATTGGAATGTGAAATGTCCTCAGGGCGATCACGCCCCGATCCTACACCGTCCGCGCGGATGCGGCGGCCTGCTGGTGGGCGCGCGTGAGCCAATCGCAGAGCAGGCGCGCGGCTTCTGCAGGCGTCGGTCCGTAGAAGGGCATCAGGGCCGTTGGCACGCCCGGAATGCGGACGATATATGCGCGCCAGCGATCCTGCTCCACCGACCTCACTTCGATGAGGTACGAGTGCCCTGCAATGGATTCCTGATAGCGATGTACGTCAGCAGTCACTGTGTCGCCGAAAAAAGAGTGATGTTCGGGAGCGAGTTGGAATTGTACGTACGAGGCGTTCGCGATCAAGCGAAGCAACGTACGAAAGCGCGTGCACACGCGTCGCGACGCTCCTCGCACGAGCGATTCGTGCTCGAAAGATTTTTTTTGCTGTCGATCCATCAACAGGAAATTCACGAGCCATCCACAGGTTTTCCACAGTTGACGGAGCGCAGGCCGCGCACTAACCTTGAAACCTCATGAACCGCCGGGCCCTGACGGCCACCCTGGCCTCCGCGGCTCTCCTGGTGACGCTTGCTCCCTTCGCGACGGCCGCGGACGACGAGAGCGCCACGCTCCTGCGCGTCTTTCTGCGCGATGGGACCATGCTCGTCAGCTACGGCGAGCCAGCTCGTGTCGGCGGACGTGTTGTGTTTTCAATGCCCACGGCCGTGGCGCCCAATCCGCCGCTGCACCTCGTTGACCTGCCCGAAGATCGCGTCGACTGGGGCAGGACCGAGCGGTACTCGAACGCCGCGCGCGCCTCGCGGTATCTCAAGGGACAGGCCGAGCTCGATTACGCC
>AR_comb_assmDRAFT_10217539_pt1 | contig 11632 bp, 10 predicted proteins | sample ArasoioldDNA_FD_10543 | JGI IMG/M metagenome (IMG submission 10543) | reverse complement strand
GCCATCCACGTCCACATGGCGTAGACCTCCCACATGTGTCCCAGGTAGCCGAGATTCGCGAGCAACACGCCCCGGTCTTTGAGAATCCGAGGAGCGGCGGCGAGAGAGAATGGCGGCGACGGCGCGGCAAATGGCCCGTCGCCAGGAACAAGAAGAATGAGAAGGCCGCCGATTACCGCGCTGACTGCCGCGGCAATGAGCACGATGCGCCACGCGGCGGGTGAAACGGCCCAGCGCACGAGATGCGGACTCGCCGACCCGAGCGTCAGCGCTCCGATCAGGATCCCGATCGCCAGTCCTCTTCCTTCTTTGAACCATCCCGCGGCGATCTTCATGCTTGGCGGGTAAACACCGGCCAACGCCGCTCCCGTGAGGAGGCGACAGCCAATGCCAATCGCGAACCCCGGAGCGGCCGCCACGCCGAGTGTCGCCGCAGCCGCGAGCATGGCGGATCCCGCGACGAGCCGTCGCGCCGACAGGCGATCCGCCAACGTGAAAACTGCGCTCAACAACGCGCCGGCGACGAAGCCAAGCTGCACCGACAGGGTCAGCCAAGCCGTGCCGCTGGGCGTCAACTGCCACAGGCGACCGAGCGTCGGCGCAACCGCGGACGCACTGAACCACGGTGCCATCGCCAACAGCTGAGCGATGGCCACGATAGCCAGCACACGTCGTGGGTTCACAGACCCGTGGGATGATCCAGGAACACCCAGGGCAAATCGAACTTCTTGGAGACGTGTTCAGCGAGCGCCTTTACACCGACGGTTTCAGTGGCGTAATGGCCGGCGTACAACACGTTGACACCCAGCTCCTCGGCATCGAAAAACGTCCAGTGCTGTCCTTCACCCGTCACGAATGTGTCGAGGCCCGCCGCCGCAACCTGAGGGATCATCGATCCTCCGGCACCGGTGACGATACCGACCCGCTGCACCCGCTCCGGTCCGAACGCGAGCACGCGGGGTGCGGTGCCGAGCGTCTTCGTAACGGCCCAACTCAGCTCATCACGTGTCCCACTGAATTCGCCCCACACGCCAGCGGGCGCGCCGTGATACGAGCCGAATTCGCTCTTCACCTTGATTCCGAGCAGGCGCGCGAGAACCCGATTGTTGCCGACGTCCGGATGTCGATCGAGTGGAAGGTGCGCAGCGTACAGCGCGATGTTGCCTTTGATGAGCCCGTTGATTCGGGCGTACGCCGGCCCGACGAATGGCCTGAGGCCACCCCAAAACATCCCATGATGAACCAGCAGAAAGTCCGCGTGCTTCTCGATCGCCAGTCGGATGGTGGCGTCGCACAGATCGACGGCGGCGGCGAGTCGCGAAATGTCGCCCGAGTTGCTCACCTGCAGCCCATTTAGGGCTTCGGGCGAGTCGGCTACCTCCTCGGCGATATGGAGGTATTCGTCGAGATACGCGACCAGGGTGTCGAGGCGCACTTAAGACACCGTAAGCACAGTATCGCAGCAGGACCGCGACTTTCCACATTCGGGCTGCACGTAACTTACTGTGCTACATTTAGTTAGAGAATCCACACGAGGCTGGAGCGGGCGTGTGGATAAGTCTACGCGGGCGCCAGGGCTGAGGCCGCCTTGCGAGTAGTCGACTGTGGCGGTTGGCCGGCATCTTCTCCCATGCGCAGCACGCCGTTGATCTCGCCGCCCTCCTGGATCAGCAGGCGCTTGGTGTGCACGTCGCCATGGACCACCGACGTCGTCTGAAGCTCGACGCGCTCTTCGGCGTAAATGGCGCCACGGACGTCACCGCCGATGATGGCTTCCCGGCTGATGACGTCGCCTTCGACTTCCCCACCCCGTGCGACCAGCACCTGTTTGGCCGCGCGCACCGTGCCACTCACCGAGCCCTCGATTTTCACGACGCCGTCCGCCGAGATGTCGCCGATGACGCGCATGCCGGCGCCGATGATGGAAAGGCCCGGAACGCCTTCGCGCGCACTCCCGCCGGAGCTTGGGGTTTTGTCGGAGAACACCGCCATCAGCTTCCCTCCTTCACGAGATCGAGCGGATCGATCGACTTGTTGTCGTGTCGAATTTCGAAGTGCAGGTGCGGCGCGCTGGACCGCCCTGAGTTGCCGGACAAGCCGATGACCTGCCCCGCTTGAACTTCGTCGCCCTCGGTCGCGATCAGCCGTGATAGATGACCATACATCGTCTCATACCCGGACGTATGTCGCAAGAGGACGAACAAACCGTAGTCGGGATCATACCCGGCGGCGGTGACCTGGCCGCCTCCCGAGGCGCGCACGGGCGTGCCCAACGGGACCGCGATATCGATCCCGGGGTGCGACTCGTCCACGACCCCGGGCCGGACCTGCCCCCGCGTCACGAACCCCTCGACATCGAGTGGCCAGTGGAACAACGAGCTGCCCCCGCTCGCGAACCGGTTCACGACGCCGGGAATCGTCGCGCGAATCGCGACCGCCCGCATGCTGACCGGCAGATCGGCTGGACGCGCGACGCTGCCGCCGCTGCGCGACGCGGGAGCAGGCGGGGGCGGAGCCTTCACGCCGAGCATTTGACGCAGCTCTTGATAGTTGGCTTCCGCGCGGTTCAGCGCGGAGGCCAGCTGTTGCACGCGGCTGTTTTCGATTTTGAGTCGAGAGACTTCGCGCTCGAGTCCGGGGACGCGCGCGGCATTTCGAAAAATCGGACCTGCGAATGCAAAGAACCCTACGACCGAGACCGCAATTGCGCCCGCACCCCACTTCCCCGCCACGAGTGCCCAGCGCGGGATTTGGTACTGTTTGGACTCGAGGTCGCCGTCGGCGTGGACGACGATCGTGACGTGGCGACTGGTTCTCGTCATCCGTCGAACGGCTCGCCGAGCATCAGCTCGAGCAGCCGCGCGAGATCGTCATTCGAGTAGAACGACACATGGATCTGACCTTTTCCCTTGGCGCGCAACGAGACGCGCACGTCGGTGCCGAGCCGGCGGCGTAGCGCGTCCTCGACGCGGCGCACTTCGGGCGCGACACCAAGGCCGCGTTTCATCCGCGGCCGGCGTTCCGGGGCGCGGCCTCCACGGACGCGATCCTCGACCTCTCGCACCGACAGACCCTGCGCGACTGCTTCACGTGCGAGCGTCGTCACGATGCGCGGATCCTCGAGCGCGAGTAGCGCGCGCGCATGACCCACGGACAGATGACCCTCATGCAGCATCTGCAGCACGACTTCCGGCAGCTTCAGCAGCCGGAGCGCGTTGGCGACGGTGGACCGATCGCGGCCGACGGCGTCGGCGACGTCCTGCTGCGCGAGCTTGAACTCGGCGATCAGTCGCTCGTAGCCGCGCGCCTCATCGACCGGCGACAGGTCGTCGCGTTGCAGGTTCTCGATGAGTGCCAGCGTGAGCAGCGTGCGGTCATCCGCATCGCGCTGCACCGCGGGAATGCGCTCCCAGCCCAGCTGCTGGCAGGCGCGCAACCGCCGCTCGCCGGCGATGAGCTCGTAGCCTCCATTGGCTGGAGCGCGCCGCACCACAACAGGCTGGAGCAAGCCGGCCTGCTTGATCGAGGAAACGAGCTCCTCGAGCGCCGCCGGATCCACCGTCTGGCGCGGCTGGAACGGATTCGCCTTGATGTCCTTGATAGGGAGCTCGACAAGGCTGCCCTCGCGCTCGGCTTCTTCGCGCGTCGGTCCGAGCAGCGCTTCGAGTCCCCGGCCGAGACGGCGTCTTCCTGCGGCGGTTTCCGTCATGCAGGCACCTCCGGAGAGGGCAGCGACTCAATGGCAGGCAGGCTGGGCGATGGGGGAGTACCCTGCTCCACGCGGCGAATCAGCTCTTGGGCGACCGCCAGATAGCTCTTGGCCCCGATCGACTGCACATCGTACAGAATGATCGGTTTGCCAAAGCTCGGCGCTTCCGCGAGGCGGACGTTGCGTGGAATCGTGGCCGTAAACATCCGGCCTCCGAAGTACTCTTTTGCTTCGTCGGCGACCTGTTTGGAGAGATTGAGTCGCGCGTCGTACATCGTCAGCAGCACACCTTCGATGGCCAGCGCGGGATTGAAGTTCCGCTGCACGAGCTTGACGGTGTTGAGGAGCTGTGAGAGTCCTTCGAGTGCGTAGTACTCGCACTGAATCGGAATGATGACGCTGTCGGCGGCGGTCAACATGTTCAGGGTGAGCAGGCCGAGCGACGGCGGGCAGTCGATGATGACGTAGCCGTATTCGTCGCGCACGTCGCGCAGTGCTTCGCGCATCCGGGTCTCGCGCGCATTCCGATTTACCAACTCGAGCTCGGCACCCACCAGGTCTTGCGTCGCTGGAATGACATCGAGAAACGGGAAGTGCACGTGTGGAAAGCGCGCTTGTGTCAGCGGCTCGTTGTCGATGAGCGAGTCGTACAACGAGTGGCGAATGCGATCGCGCTCGATCCCGACACCGCTCGTCGAGTTGCCCTGCGGATCGGCATCGATCAGCAGAGTCTTTCGCTCGGCGGTCGCGAGCGATGCGGCGAGGTTCACCGCCGTTGTCGTTTTACCGACGCCGCCTTTTTGATTCGCGATCGCGATTACACGTGGCATTGTAAGTCTTTATTTACCAATTAGTTATGTGATGAGCGATTTGCGGTCAGCCCAATATATGTTCGTTTCACGTGAAACGAAAGACGGTACGTTTCACGTGAAACTGCAACAAATCGCTAGGCGACCCTCCGCCGCCACCGGGTGGCTTCAAGCACCAGGTTGTGGAGGTCGCTCGGCGTGACACCCGGAATGCGCGCGGCCTGCGCCAGCGAGCCGGGTCGCACGCGATCGAGTTTTTGGCGCGCTTCAGTCGCCAATGTCCGCAGCTCGAGATAGGGGAGGTCACCCGGCAACACGAACGACGCGAGCTCCGCGAGCCGCGCGGCAGCTTCGCGTTCGCGAGCCAGGTAGCCGTCGTACTTGATTTCGATTTCCGCGGAAACGATCGCCTCGTCCGGTGTGCCTGCGCCGACGCCGGCCGCCGCGAACAACGCGCCGAGTGATACACCTGGTCGCTTCGCGACGGTGGCAATGCGCTCACTCTCCGTCAGACTCGTCCCGCTTTCAGCCAGTGCCTCGGCTGCCTGTACAGGCGTGATAGTCGTCTCGCGAGCAAGCTCGAGTGCCGCTGCCTCGGCGGTGAGGCGACGCTCCGCCGAGCGCAATTCGTTGTCGCTGAGCAACCCGAGTCGCTCGGCGAGCGGCAGCAGACGACGGAGTGCGTTGTCCTGGCGAAGCAGGAGTCGAAATTCGGATCGCGACGTGAACAACCGGTACGGCTCATCGACGCCGCGCGTCACGAGGTCGTCGACCAGTACGCCGACGTACGCGTCGTCGCGACCGAGGACCACCGGCTCAGCGCCCCGAATCCGCCGCACGGCGTTGATGCCGGCGACGATCCCTTGTCCCGCGGCCTCCTCGTATCCCGTCGTGCCGTTGATCTGGCCGGCGGAGAACAGATGCTCGACCGTCTTCACCTCGAGCCAGGGCGTGAGCTGCGTCGGCGGATAGTAGTCGTACTCGATCGCGTAACCGGGACGCGTCATGTGCGCGCGCTCAAGGCCCGGGACTGCGTGCAGAAACTCCAGCTGAACGGCGACGGGCAGGGAAGTGGAGAGTCCGTTGACGTACAACTCCGTTGTGTCGAGTCCCTCCGGCTCGAGGAAGATCTGATGCCGCTGCGCGGCTGGGAACTTGACGATCTTGTCTTCGACGGACGGGCAGTAGCGTGGTCCACGTCCGCTGATCGCGCCGCCATAGAGCGCGGATTCCTTGATGTGCCGCTGGATGATTTCCTTCACTTCGGCGCCGGCCCAGGTAATCCAGCAGGGCACCTGCCGCGGCCGATCCACGCGCTCGTGGAACGAGAAGCGAAACTCCGGACTGTCGCCGTCCTGGCGCTCGACTTTGCTCCAATCGACGGAGCGACCGTCGACGCGCGGCGGCGTGCCGGTCTTGAAGCGTGATACTGTAAGTCCAATATTCTCAATAGCTTGCGCCATCTCGACGGATGGCTGATCTCCGGCGCGCCCGGCCGGAATTTGTGTATCGGTGCCGAGGTGAATGCGGCCGCGGAGAAATGTCCCGGCCGTGATAATGACGGCGCGCGCCGTGAAGCGCCGACCGTCACCGATCTCGACGCCCGTGATGCGCATCCCGCCACGATCGAAGAGCAGATTTGTAACCATCCCCTGCGACAACTCCAGGGTGGGGAACTGCTCGAGCAAGGCCCTCACGGCGCGCTTGTACAACGTGCGATCGGCTTGCGCGCGCGGAGCCCACACCGCGGGACCCTTCGAACGATTCAGCATGCGGAATTGGATGGCCGCGCGGTCGGCGGCACGGCCCATCAGGCCGCCGAGTGCATCGACCTCTCGGACGACGGTACCCTTTGCAATGCCGCCGATGGCGGGATTGCAGCTCATCTGCCCGATCGTCTCGAGATTCGAGGTGAGCAGCAGCGTGCGGGCTTCAAGGCGAGCGGACATAGCCGCAGCCTCGGTGCCAGCATGACCGCCACCCACCACGATTACGTCATAGTCGGACATAGCTCGAATAATAGTGAGCTAGATCTTCAGACGTCGAGGGAGACGCCGAGCCGCCGCAGCCGCTGAGCGGCTATTAGGGACGAGGAGCCGGTTTGCCCGCAGATCCGCTGATTCGCTTTAACAAACCCCAGAGCGTGCGACCGGTCTCGTTGCTCAACGCTTCCAGACGAGCAAAGTCGGTGGCGGACAAATACTCCAGCTCTCGGGCCATCTCGAGGATCGTTTCAACCTCGGCAAGGGAGCCACGCGCGGTATCTAGAAAACGCCGACATTCGCGCGAGCCATAGCGCGTATTCCCTTCGGCGATGTTCAAGGGAACGCTCTGACAAGCCCTGCGAAGCTGATCAGCGAGGCCAGTCTGCTCGTAATCAGGAAACCGGCGAGATGCGCGCACTCCCTCAATCGCCAACCGTTGGGCGTGCTGCCAAGCTTTGAGTGTCTTGTAATGAGCCATGGAGAATTCTACGACACCAAAAGAAAGGCACGGCATCCGATTAACGCATGCCGTGCCTTTCTAACTCCTCGCCCCTCGAATCCGCTCAGCGGCTCGGCGGCTCAGGCGTCTTCCTCGGCGTCTAGGCTCGCACCCACCGCATCAGCTCTTTGAGGTTCGGACGCTTGCCCGTCATCAGAATACCGACCCGGTAAATGCGGGCGGCGACCCACGTGACTCCCACAATCGCGACGGCCAACATCGCAAGCGAAACGACAAGCTCTCCCACGCCCATACTTCCCCCCGCCCACCGGACCGGTGTCGCGATCGGAGAAGTAAACGGCACAATCGAGAGCGTCTTCGCGAACGTCGAGCTCGGATCATTCGTCAGTCCGATGAACGACAAGTACGAAATCATCAGGAGGTAGGTCACCGGCTGTTGCGCTTGCCGCGCTTCCTGCTCGTTGCTCGACATGGCGCCGACGGCTGCAAACATGGCGGAGTAAAGCAGGAAACCGCCCAGGAAGCACGCCATGAATACGACCAGCGTATCGAACGGAATGTGCGGCAGAGTGATATCCTGGATTTGTGAGGGATCGGCGCCGAGCGCGCGCGCAATGGGACCGCGAAGACTGATCACAATTCGTCCCGAGACGCCCCAGATCAGGAACTGGAAGAAGGACACGGCCCCGGCGCCCGCGACCTTGCCCAGCATGAGCTGGAATGGTCGGAGCGACGACACCAGGACTTCGACGATCCGGTCTCGCTTCTCTTCAAGGACCGAGCTCATCACGTTGACGCCGTAGAGCAGAATCGCCATGAACAGGAGGAGAGAGATGAGGTAGGCCACGACAAACGATTGGCCCGCGCTCTCGCTCGTGCACGCGCCCCGCTGACACTTCTTTTGATCCAGGGTGACCCGCAGCGCCTGCGACCAGTCGACCACCTCGGGGTTGACGCCTTTGCCCTCGAGGCGCGCCTTCTCGATCACCCGATTCAGAGTTCGCTGCAGCTCTTCGATTGTCTGCATCGAGAGATTCGATGCGCGATATTCGGCCTTGCCCTCGGTCGGCAGAGAGTCATCCACGATCAGAAAGCCGTTGAGCTGCTTGGCTTCCACGAGCCCGGCCAACGAATCGAACACGCCCGGCGCGAACGTCGCGGCGTCCGCGCGAATCGATTTACTCGGGCCCAGTGCCTCTATGATGCGCCGGCCGTAGCCCACGCGCCCGGTATCGACGACGGCGATGTGGCGAACGCCGCCCCCCAGCGACTGCGCGATCTGGAACACGATGATGCCGGCGAACAGGACCGGGCCGAGAATCGCGGAAACCCAGAACCACCTGGTCCGCACGCGCTCCACGAACTCACGCCGGATCACCGCCCAGACCTTATGCACGGGCGTGGCCCCGGTCATTCCCGGTACCGGGATTTGCGGCGGCGATGGCTGCCTCCGGTCCTACCAGGTCGACGAAAATCTTGTGCAGCGACGGGCTCGCGAGCTCGAAATGGGACAGCCGCGCTCCCGAGCTCACCAGCGCCTGCAGGATCTCCTGCGCGTCCGCTCCCGGCGCGAGCTCGAGCTCGGCCTGTTGACCAAAGTCCTCGACTTTGGAGACGAGCCGCCGATCGCCAAAGATTTGCTGCGCGGCGCCCTGGTTGCCGTCGAAGGCGATCACCACGTGTTTGCCGCCATGCGTCCGCTTCACATCAGCCAGAGAACCATCGATCAGCTTCTTCCCGCGCGCGATGATGCAAAGCCTGTCGCAGAGTTGCTCCGCATGCTCCATGATGTGCGTCGAGAACAGCACCGTTTTGCCCTGCCGCCGGTACTCGATGACGGTATCGAGCAGCACCTGGCGATTGACCGGATCGAGCGCTGAAAACGGCTCGTCGAGCACGACGAGCTCGGGATCGTGCAGTACCGCGGAAATGAATTGGACCTTCTGCTGCATGCCCTTCGAAAGGTCGGATACCTTCCGCATGCCCCAATCGCCGAGCCCCAGTCGCTCGAGCCATTGCAGCGCTGCCGCGCGGGCCGCGCGGCGAGTGACACCTTTGATCTCCGCCAGGAATATCAGGACATCGAGCACGCGCATTTTCGGGTACAGGCCGCGCTCTTCGGGGAGATACCCGATTCGGGCGGAGTGGGTGCGTCCTCCGGCGACGTCGTTGAACAATCGGATCGAGCCATCGTCCGGCTCGTAGATGTCCATGATCATTCGGATCGTTGTCGTCTTTCCGGCGCCATTGGGACCAAGCAGGCCGTAGATGACGCCGGAAGGAACGCTGAGGGAAAGCGCATCAACCGCGGTATGTCCCGCGAAGCGCTTGGTGACGCGATCGACAATTACCGGTTCTGGCATCCGGGGAAGCTAAGAGGAGGGTGAAGCGACGCTAGGGTGAGGCGACGCTACAACACTACGACGCCAGGACTCCGAACAGCTCGCCGGCCTTGCGAACCGCAGTCACCAGGACGTCGATGTCGTCAACGTCATTATAGATGTAGAAGGACGCGCGCGCCGTCGCCGCGACGCCGAGCCGACGCATCAGCGGCTGGGTGCAGTGATGACCGGCGCGAATGCAGACGCCGTCCCGGTCGAGGATCGTGGCCAAGTCGTGCGGATGGACGTCGCCGAAGGTGAAGGGCACGACCCCCGCCCGATGATCGCGCGGGCCATAGACGGTGACCCCCTCGATCTGTGTCAGCCGCTCGATCGCCACATGGGCGAGCTCCTGCTCGTGCTCCGCGACCTTGTCGAGACCGATCTGCTCCAAATAGGCGATCGCCGCGGCCAGGCCGACGGCGGCCTCTACATTGGGCGTTCCACCCTCGAACTTGTGCGGGATCTTGTTCCAGGTAGACCGGTCGTCCCAGACCCGTTCGATCATCTCGCCGCCCCCGTGATAGGGCGGCATCGCCTCCAGTAGCTCCGGTTTGGCGATCAAGGCGCCGCTCCCCATGGGGGCCAGCATCTTATGCCCGGAGAGCGCGTAGAAGTCACAGCCGATCGCGCGGACGTCCACGCGTAGATGCGGGCTCGACTGGGCACCGTCCACGACCGTCACCGCCCCCGCCGCGTGCGCAAGCCTGGTCAGCTGGCCGGCGGGATTTACGGTGCCGAGCGAGTTGGACACGTAAGGAAAGGCGACGAGCTTCGGCTTCGCCTCCAGCGCCCGGCCGAAATCGGCCAGGTCGATCCGACCGTCCGCAGTGATCTCCACCATGCGGAGCGTCGCGCCCTTTTCCTGACACAGGATCTGCCAGGGCACGATGTTCGAGTGGTGATCCATCGCGGTCACCACCACGGTATCGCCGCGTTGCACGTTGTCGCGCCCCCACGAGCCCGCGACGAGATTGATCGCCTCCGTGGTACCCCGCGTGAAGACCACGCCGGCACGAGTCCACGCGTTCACAAACTCGGCGACCGCTGTCCGCGCAGCCTCGTAGGCATCCGTCGCCTCGACCGCGAGCGCGTAGGCACCGCGATGGACGTTGGCGTTGTGCTCGGTGTAATAGTGCGCGATCGCATCGAGGACGCGGCGCGGCTTCTGGCTGGTCGCCGCGTTGTCGAGATACACGAGACGCTGGCCATTCTCCTTCCGCGCAAGGATGGGGAAGTCGGCGCGGATGCGTTTCGTGTCGAGCATCAGAAGTCTTTCGCCGATTCAGTCGACACGGGCGCGCTGTCGTTCTGAAGCGCCGCGTGCAACGCGTGCCAGGCGAGGTTCGCGCATTTGATCCGGCTTGGAAATGCGCGGACACCCGAGAAGGCCGCGAGTTTGCCGGCTGCAGTGGCACCGCCTGCAAGCATGTCGCGGAAGGCCGCAAACAGCGTTTCCGCTTCGGCGACTGATTTGCCCCTCACGGCCTCGGTCATGAGCGAAGCCGACGCCTTCGAAATCGCGCAGCCCGAGCCCTGTGGCATCTGGAATCCGATGTCGCGGATGGTGTCGCCTCGCTCATCGAGCTCGACGTACAGCTGAATGCGATCGCCGCAGAGGGGATTGTTGCCCTCGGCTCTGCGATTGGCGGACTCGAGGCGCTTGAAATTGCGCGGACTGCGATTGTGATCGAGGATGACCTGCTGGTAGAGCTCTCCGAGATCCGTCATTACTCGGCCAGGCGACCGCGGACGATGGCATCGAGCTGCGCGCGCAATGGCGCGACCTCCATCCGGCCGAGGATCTCAGCGGCGAAGCCGTAGGTAAGCAGCCGGCGCGCTTCGTCTTTCCCGATGCCGCGGCTCTCGAGATAGAACATCGCCCGCGGATCGAGTGGACCCACCGTCGACCCGTGCGTGCACTTCACGTCGTCGGCGTAGATCTCGAGCTGTGGCTGGCTGTCGGCGTGCGCGTTGCTCGAGAGCAGGAGGTTGTTGTTGGTCTGCTTCGAATCCGTCTTCTGGGCACCGGGACGCACGACGATCCGCCCGGTAAACACGCCGCGCGACTTGTCGTCGAGCACACCATTGAAATACTCGTGACTCTCGCAGTGATCGGCTGCGTGATCGATGGTGGTGTGGTGATCGGCGTGTTGCGCGCCCGCGAGCAGATACAGGCCGTTGAGGATCAGCGTGCCGCCCGGGCCCGCCATCACCGCGCCAATGTCGTGACGCGCCAGCGCTCCGCCGAACGCCACGAAATGCAGATTGACCGTGCTGTCGCGACC
>AR_comb_assmDRAFT_10004145_pt1 | contig 11632 bp, 5 predicted proteins | sample ArasoioldDNA_FD_10543 | JGI IMG/M metagenome (IMG submission 10543) | reverse complement strand
CGCACGGGTCACATCTCATTCCTGGCGAAAGCGGGCGGCGGATTCGCGGTTCCCCACACCGAGAACAAGCTGTTCGGCGAGCCGAACGAGAAAGGGTTTCAGGCGTTCCACGGCTGGAACCTCGACGCCGCAGCGGCCATTCGCGCCCACTTCTACAAGTTTCTGTACTTCGAATTCGAGGACAAGCTGCTGTACGCGCGCTACTTCGGGGTCAACATCGATCGCGGCGAGGCCGGGCACAGCGTCAAGGCCAACCAATTCTCCTTCCATTTCGGGGCGGCGTTCAGGTAGCTCGTCAATCGCCGGCCCGGTAAATGTCGTTGATGTCCCAGTGCCCTGGCGTGGGCGTGGGTGCATTCTCCATGGGTGCCTGGACCACCGTCGGGATCTTCGATTCCAGTGCCTCGACCAGCGCCGGATACAGCTGATCGGCCGACTCGATAGCCACACCTCGAGCGCCAAACGAGCGCGCCATCGCGGCGTAATCGGTGTGGTACGGCTTGCCGTGCCGTTCGAACAGGCACCCGAAGCTCCAGCCGTAGTGCGTGTTTTCAAGTCCCGCAATCGTACCGAACCCGTCGTTGTCCATGATGACCCAGACAACCGGGAGGTCAGCTTCCATGGCGGTGGCAACCACCGACGGGTTTGCACTGAAGCCACCGTCTCCGACGAGCGAGACGGCCGCGCGGTTCGGGAAAGCCATCTTCACGCCAAGCACGGCCGCGGGCCCGAAGCCCATCGTCGCGAGACCACTCGGCGTAATGAACGTTCCGGGAATCGTGATCGGAAATTGCTGTGCCACGCCGTTCTTGTTCCAGCCGACATCGGTCACCAGGAACCCGTCCTCGGGCAGCGCACGCCGCAAATCACTCAGGATGCGCTCCGGTCTCATGGGAAACTGACTCGATTTCCACTGGTGGTCCCAGTTGGCGGCGAACTCGCGACGGCCCCTGGCGATGTCCTCACGCAGCGACCCGCGGCTGTTGTGTTTTCTCCCCCGCGCCGTGGCGGCAAGCATGGCTAGCGCCGACTTCGCGTCGGCGATCGCTCCGAGTTCCGTCGAATAGTTCCGCCCGATCTCCGCCGGATCGATGTCGATGTGCATCAGCCGGGTCGGCGGGATGGCGAAGGTGAATCGCGGATTCCAGGAGCTCGAATTCGCCTCCGCCAGCCTCGTCCCGATGGCCAGGATCAGATCGGCACGCCGGCACATGTCATTGGCAACGGGGAGGCCCCAGAATCCGGTTTGACCCAACAGTAGTGGGTGGCGTTCGTGCAAGCAGCCCTTGCCCATCAGCGTGTGGGCGACGGGAACCTCGAGGGCTTCAGCAAGCGCCGCGAGCTCCGTTGTCGCGCGCGACGACAGCACGCCGCCGCCGGAGTAGATCAGAGGCCGCTCGGCTCGTGCGAGGGCATCGATGATCGTCTCCGCCGTGGCCGGATCGAGAGTGGGACGGACGATCGGCGTCGGCATCTTCTGGAACGCGTTCGCGTCGAGATCGGCCGAGAAGAGGTCCATCGGGATGTCGACGAGCACCGGACCCGGCCGTCCGGACAGTGCCAGATGAAACGCGCGCTCCAGAATACGCGGCAGATCTTCGACGCGATCGACACGATAGACGCGCTTGCAGAACGGTCGGTAGATCTCGAACTGGCTGGCGTCGTTGTGAAGATTGACTTCCTGATGCGGATGACGACCGTAGAAATAGGACTGGACGTCGCCGGCGATCACGACCATCGGAATGGAATCGAGCGCGGCATTGGCGACGCCGGTCGCCGCGTTCGTAAGGCCCGGGCCGAGGTGCGAGAGGACCACGCCGGGCTTTCCGGTGACCCGGGCATACCCGTCGGCCGCATGTGCCGCGATCTGCTCGTGCCGCGTCGTGATGAATCGCACGCGGCTCTTGCCGAGCGCATCGAGCATGCCAATCACGGTGTGGCCGCACAGACCGAAGACCACCTCGACGCCGAGCTGTTCCAGATAGTCCGCGATCTGGTAGGCCGCGATCCGTGTGCCTCGCGGCGACACGGCTCGTGCGAGTGCCTGATCAGGAAGTGTGCTCATGTCCCTATGTTCTCAAATCGGCCCATCCCTGAAACGCTGTAGGGCCAAGAAAATCCGACGGCGGGACGGCAGGGGCCGTCCCGCCGCATCATACTCAGACTCAGAACGAGAAACGAATCTGAAACTGCATGGACCGCGGCGCCTGATACGCCGACGCCACTCCAAACCCGGCGCCGCGGGGTACCGCTCGCGCCGGCACGAGAGATCCGTCCGGGTTGTACGGCAGGTTCAAGATCGTCAACGGGTCCGATGGGTTCGACAACGTCATCGACGCGTTGCGGTTCGTGATGGCCGATTGATTGAACGCGTTGAAGATGTCCATCCGAATCTGCAGGGCACGCCTGCCGCCGAGCACAATCGTCCGGGCAATGGCCAGGTCGGTCGAATGCACGAAGCACCCGCGGAGGTAGTTCGCGGCGGATTCGAGACCATCGCTGCCGGGAGCCGGACCTTTGAACGCGGCGGGGTTGAACTGCTGAAGCGGGTCGCCACTGCACCCGGCTCCCGTATCGCCAATGACGTACACACGCGCGGCATAGTCCGGCGATCCCGTGAGATTCACGTTGCCGCCGCCGGTCTGGTAGGTGAACGTGACGTTGTAGGCGGTCCCCGAAGCGCCGTTCCAGATCCCCGACAGACTCCAGTCGTTCACCACGAGACCGACCGCTTTGCCGACTCCTGATGGACTGTCCAGATCGGGCATGTCCCACGTGAAGTACGCCCGCATGACGTGCGGCAGCGGCTGGTTGTCGCCGAAGAGCTTCTGGGCGGTGGCCTGATCGCTCCTGATCGTGATCGTGCCGTCGGCGTTGTGCTGCAGACGAGGCGCCACGAACTGCTTGTCCGACAGCTGGAACGTGTCGTTAAAACCGAACGCCAGTCCGTCCCGCATGCGGCGCGTGAGCGCGAACTGCAGCGAGTGGTAGGTGCGCCAGCCGATCGCCTGCTGCTGGGTGATCGTGTTATAGCCGCGATAGTACCGCACCAGGTTCGGCTGCGTGGACACGTATGAGTTGGCGGCCGTGGGCGTCGCCTGCGTCGGGTCGGCGAACTGCGGCAGATACGCCGAGCCGATGTCGATGTTGTTGATGTTCACGCCGGAGATCGTCCCGTAGCTGTGCTGCCCGGTGTAGGACACGTCGAGGACGGCGTTGTACGGAATCGAGAATTGCGTGCCGACGTTCCACTGCGTGGACGACGGCAGCGGCATTTCATACTGCCACACTGACAGCCTGGGCGGCGCTTCCGTCTGGAGCCCGGTGCCGCCCAGATCCTGCAGCTTGCCGTACTGCAGCGATACGTTCCGCGTGAACGGCGGGTTCTGGGACGTATCGTAGACGTTCGGCGAGGCCGGCGGGCGATCGAAGAACAGGCCGGCGCCACCGCGAACGATGAACGTCTGGCGGCCTGAGAGGTCCCAGGCCGCGCCGAACCGGGGAGCGACCCTGAGGGCGGGATATTTCAGGTGTGTCTTGGCGATGTCCTGGCCTGGAATCTGAATGCCGTTCAACGGGTCGCCGGTATTCGGCACGAGCGTGCCAATCGCCACCGTGCTGTTCGGTCCGAGGAACTGTCCCGTGATCGGATTCTTCGCCTGCCGGTTCGTGCCCGAGCAGGTCGCGGCGGCGTTCGCGCAACCGGCCACGTACAGGACCGGCGCCTGATTGGCATCCCACTCCTCGGGGAAGAAGTTGGCGGCCTGCAGATAGGAGTCGTACTGCGGCACCTGGTGCACGAATCGGAAGCCGTAGTCCAGCGTCAGGTTGTGGCGGGCCTTCCAGTTGTCCTGAATGTAGGCCTCGTGATTGATGGCGCTGTACCCGCCTTCCGCCCAGCGCGACTGCTGGCCGTACGACTGAAACGTGCCAATCGCGGCATTCGCGAACGGGAACGACGTGTCGTACGGGTTGTTCGCTTCGTCATTCGTGAAGATGATCGATCCGTTGAACGGGCCTTCACCACGCCGCTGGAGGCTGTTGTAGTAGTAGTAGCCCACCTTGACCGTGTGACTGCTGACGATTCGCGTGAGGCTGGCGTTGAAGTTGCTGGCCTTGGTGTCCAGGATGAAGTTGCCGAACGGCCCGATGTTGTTCGGGGGCGAGTTCGCGATACGGCCGTTCCACGTGAACGACGGCGCGACAAGCGCGCGCTGGCCGTCCCAGATCGGCGTGCCATGCCGCGAAATGACCTCGTAGGCGAAGGTGCCGGGGTCGAGGAGCGTCGCGTCCGGGAAAATGTACGGAATCGCTCCGAACCCCGCGGCGTTCCGGTTGGCGATCGCATTCACGGGAAATGCGTTCCTGCAGAAGTTCGGCCCCGCACCCGTCACCGAGCAGCCTTCCTGATGGTGATAGTTGCCGCCCCACGAGAACTCGGCGAACGTGGCGGCGTCGATCGACCAGTTGACGCTTGCGGCCGGCACCCAGATGCCGTAGTTGTCTTCACGCGTGTCGTTCCAGCCGGCCAGAATGCCCGGAATGGGATCGTTGGGCTGCTGATACTCGAAGAACTTGAAGCTGCCGCGCAGGTTCGTGAACGGCTGGTAGTCGATGCGGACAACGGGCTGGTAGCCGATCAGCTTGGTCGGCGGATACGTCGTCTCGAAGTTGTACGCCTGGCCCGCCGGGACGTCGGCGAGGTTCGGCAGCGGATACCAGTTCAGAATCGCGAGTCCGGGTTGATAGAGCGCGCTCTGCGGAATCTTGCCGGTCACGCCGCCGTCGTTGAAGCACGCCACTTGACTGGTCGCGTTGCAGGCGCCCGTCTTGCTCGGATCCTTGATGTACGGATACGGCTGGCCGAGATTGTTCGTTGACTGCGAGAAGTCGCCTTTCCGCTCGAGCTCCGTCGGCAGACGGTAGCGCGTCACGTCGCCGCCGACGGTTCTGGGCTGCGCCTCCATCGTGAAATAGAAGAACAGCTTGTTGGCGCCGCCGGGTTTACCGACGGGTCCCCCGATGGAAAATCCATAGTCCCGTTCGTCTTGGAACGGCTTGGGATCTCCATTCAGTTTGTTGGTCTCGCTGTTGGAGTTCCACTTCGAGTGGCGCTCGACGTCGTAGACCGATCCGAGAAACCTGTTGCTACCACTCTTGGTGACGGCGTTTACCTGCAGCCCACTGGCTCGTCCGTACTCAGCCTGGTAGGTGGACGTCGCCACACGAACTTCCTGGATGGCCTCGACGCTCACGCGCGTCGCCGGGCGGTTGACGCCCGGATCCATGGATGTCGAACCGTCGAGCATGAAATTGCTGTCGCCGCCGCCACCCAGGCGGCTCGCCGGCGTGAGCCCGCCGGGATTGGTCTGTACGCCGGGCATCAGGCCGAGCAGCGCATCGTAGCCGCGGCCCGGGAGCGGGAGACTCGACACGGACTCGGTGGTTATCGTGTAGGACTTTTCACCGCTGGCCGCCTGGATGACGGGGGTTTCCCCCCTGACGGTGATCTCTTCACTGACGACCCCGACGTCGATGGTGATCGAGCCGAGCGCGATGATGGCTCCTGGGCTGACTGCGAGGCCCGTGCGTCTCAGGACTCTGAACGACGGCATCGTGATGACGAGCGTGTAGGTGTCCGCGGTGATGTTCGGGATGACGAAGTCGCCGGCGGAGTTGGTCGCGACCGTCCCGAGCGTCGTGCCCCGGGTTTCGCTGACGAGCGTGACAGACGCGCCCGGTAATGTCCCGCCCTGTGGATCCTTCACCGTGCCGGACACCGTGCCCGTCACGCCTTGCGCGGCTGCCGCGGTACTCAGCGCGGTCAGCATGATGAAAACTGCGACGAGCCTCATCGTCATGAGCCTGGTCCTCCAGACATACGGGCATGCGCGTCCACTTGCCCACGCATTTGCACGCTTGGCACGCGGTTTTCCGATATGGGTGGACCGTAGCAGGCGGATCATCCGTACTCAATGGAGTTACGGTAGCGATACGGTTGCCCGCGCGTTAGTCGCGCTGGTGAGGTGGCTATACTTTGGCGATCAGTCCCATGAAACCCGCGCTCAAGTCGGCCCTGACGGCACCATCCGAGCGGGAGGTGCGCGACCAAATCGAACGGATCACTTCGAGTCTGGCCTTCAGGACCTCTGACCGGCTCAAGCATTTCCTCACCTTCGTGTCCAGTCAGGCCCTTCAGGGCAAGGGAGACAACCTCAAGGAGTACGCGGTCGGTGTCCAAGTGTTCAGTCGCGAAACGGCGTTCGATCCCCGGACGGACCCTGTCGTCCGGGTCCAGGCCCGGCGTCTCCGCGCACGGCTCGAGCGCTACTACCGGGAGGAGGGACAGAACGACGGCATCGTCATTGACTTGCCCAAAGGGGGATACGCGCCGGTCTTCCGCCGCCGCCAGGTGACCGCGTCGCCGAGACCTCTGGCGGCAGCTGTGCTCCAGGACAATACGGTGACGGTCCACGAAATTGCGGATCTCTCGGCCGATCAGACCCTTGGCCGGTTCTGCACTGGTCTTACGCGAGAGATCATCCGGCGCCTGGCGTCAGTCCGGGGACTGCGCGTCGCCAGTTCCCACTTGCCATCGGGTCTGTCGACGGCAATGGCCGTCGATGGCTGCGTCAGTCAGGCGGACGAAGGCCTTCGGGTTTCAGTCAATTTGGTCAACCTCACCACAGGCTGCTACGAATGCTGCGAATCGATTGACATCGCTTCGGTGGATTCATTCGCGGCTCAAGACTCGATCGCCGATACCCTCCTGACGAGGGTCCAGCCGTTCCTGACGTCCTCACGGACGCCGAGAAAACCCCAGACGGAGAATCTGACGGCCCGCAACTTGTGCAAACAGGCGCTGTATCACCTCGAGCAGCGGACAGACGAGAGCCTGGAACGCGCGGCTGAATTGTTCGAGCGGGCCGTCGTCGAGGACGCGCATTACTCGCTCGCGCACGGCGGGCTGTCCGATGCCTACTCGATGCTCGGCAGTTATGGTCTGCGGCCGTCGACATCGATGGTGAAGATGGCGATGTCGAGCGCGGCGACCGCGGTCATGCTCGACGGCGAGTCGGCGCAGGCGCGCACGTCGTTGGCTCACGCGAAGGCGCGCGCGTCCTGGAACTGGCTCGACGCGGAACTCGATTTTCAGAAGGCGATTCGGCTGGATCCCGCCTACGCCACGAGCCACCACTGGTACGCGCGGTGCTGTCTTTTGCCGCTGGGCCGCCTCGACGAGGCGCGCGACGAGGTGATGCTGGCGCACTCGCTGGATCCCGTGTCGTCGATCATCGCGCGGGAAGTCGCGTCCATTCATTATTACCGTCGTGACTTCGACGCCGCCCTGGCACATTGCGACCAGGCCATCGAACTCAATCCTCACTTTCCGCATGCGTACTTCATCCTGAGCCTCGTGCAGGAGAAGCTCGGCGATTCGGAAGAAGCCCTGGCGGCATTGTTGCGCGCCTCCGAACTCGCTCCACGGAGCCCGCGGATGATTGCCTCGCTCGGCCGCGCGCAGGCCATGGCCGGCCGGCGGGACGATGCGTTAAAGAGCCTCGCCGAACTCGACGAACTCGCGCGAACGAGGTTCGTCTCGTCCTGGGAGCGAGCAATTCTCTACCTGGGGATGAAGGAGTACGACCGGTGCTTCGACGCGTTGCAGCTTGCGTTGCAGGATCGCTTCTTCGATCTCACGCTCCTCGCCGTCGACGCACGCTTCGACGACATGCGGGAAGATCCTCGCTTCGACCGCCTGTTGAGCGCCGTGGGCGTACGTTGATGTAGGCCGGCCCATTAGGGCCGGCATGCTGGCGGTTCTAAAGCCCTCCGCCCTGCACGTTACCTCTACCGACCCCGTTGGAGCCGCGACAGGTTCTCGCGCGCGGCGGTGTTCTCCGGATCGATGGCAAGCGCCATCCGAATGTGCGTCAGGGCTTCTTCGGCCCGGCCCGCCTGCGCGAGCGCGCCGCCCAGATCGCTGTGAGCGGTGGCCGAGTCTGGAGACCACTCAACCGCATTGCGCAGATGCCGGATCGCCTCCTGAATCCGGCCCGCGCCAAACAGCAGCACGCCCAGTTCCTGGTGCGCTTCCCCGAACCGCGGGTTCAAGGCCAGCGCGCGGCCGAAGGCGCTCTGCGCGGCCGCGATGGAACCTGACGCCGCCAGCGCCTTTCCGAGATTGAACTGCACGCGCGCATCGGCAGGACGAAGCCGCGCCGCTTGCCCGAAGTGACCGATCGCCTCGGGAATGCGCCCGCTCTTGTAGAGCGCGCCCCCGAGCTCGTGGTGCGCCTTCCAGTACTGCGCGTCCAGCCGAAGGGCTTTTTCGAGCGCGGCGATGGCGTCGCTCAGCCGGCCCGCATCGGCATAACTTCCGCCGAGCTGCGTGAGCGGCTCGGCGCTGTCAGGACTGAATCGCACCATCTGTTCGGCGACGGCTACGTTGGCCGCTGCATCACGCGCCGCCAGATCCTTGACGATCCGCGTGCGGTCCGCCGCCGACCGCGGCACGAGTTGCAGCAGAAGATTGCCCATCTCGTCCGTCGATCGCCGTCCGGACAACACTCTGATGGGCGGACGATTCGGATTGTCCGGATTGTTTTCGGAGTTGTCGTACGTGAATCGCATCACGACCTTCGTCCCGCGTGGCAGCCTCACTGGCTGCGTGAAGCGGTAGTCCTGTTGCCAGTGAAAGCTCCACCGGCGGATGAAGAGCAACGTGCGCGTACCACCGTCCGGCACCTGAGCGGAGACCTGCATGGTCTTCCCGAGAAAATGCGCGTGTGGATACAGGCTCAACAAGTCGACTTCGGCCGGTAACGTGTACTCGTCCCCCATCTCGTAATCGGTCGCACCGGCGGGAATGTCAAGCGGCTTCGAGCCCATTTTGAAGAGGATCGGAGGCGGGTCCAGCGGCGCGTCCGCGAAATACATGCCCAGCGCCGGCTGGACCGCCACCGGCTTGGACTGCCGGATCAGATGAAGTTCGATGACCACGTCCGCGCCGCGCGGAAGCCGCCACGGCCGGCCTGCGGCGGAGACGATGGGACCGCGACCTGGAGCCCAACCGATGAAATGACCGTCGGGATCCTGAGTCCCTGTCGCGCCCATACCCTCGAAGCCTGGCTGTCCGTCCTGGCCATCGCGCTCTCGCGAGGCGCTCGTACGATCCAGGTGAACGACGGCATGATGAACTCGAGCGGATCCCGGCTGGAACTCCACGGCGCGGACGAATCGATCCGACGGAAGCGTCAACCGGATCACGAGATTCCTGAAGACGTCGTCGTCGCCAGGGTCGAGGCGATATGGCCGTGCGGGTTGCACGACGAGGTCGGGCTTGCCGATAGACCACGCTCCGGCCGGTTCGGACGCATTCGCATCAGGTAAAGGATCTCCTGGCGATGCGCCCGTCTCCGCCCATCGCTTCAAGATCGAGATTTGATCGGGCGTCACCCGCCGTTCGCCGACGAACCTCGGCTCGATCGGATCGGGCAGCCACGGCGGCATGATGCGGGCCGACGTCACGCGCGCGAGGTCCGCGGCCCGGGATCGAGCGTCCGCATAGCTGAGCAGGTTGAAAGGCGTGCCCTGGCCGGGCCGGTGACACGACGCGCAGTGGGCCGCAAGAATCGGCGCCACGTCTTTCGAAAAAGTGGGAGGCGGGGGCGGCGCCGTTCCTTCAGTCGGTCCTGGCGATGCTCCGCATGCGCCGGCCGCGACGGTTGCGAGAACGCAGGCGATGGCTCGCAAGCGCATCGGACACGCGCGTTGACTATCGCGCAGCCACCGGCGAGTCGAAGGTCGGGCTGTTGTAGAACTCCCCGAAGAGCTCCTGTTCCGACGGACGATCCTCAGGAATCGGACGGCTGACCCACGTGACGTTCATGTAGTGCTTCAGACTCACGTTCTCGTTCGTAATGTTGCCGCCCCAGATGCCGCAGCCCATGCTCGAGGTCATGGGCATGCCGTTCGTGAACGTGCCGGCGTTGGCCCGCGATTGGATCTGGCGCACCATGATGCGGCTGACGGGCGCCATCACCGCGAGACGATGGATGTGGTCGTCCTTGAACGAGTAGATACCGCACGAATGACCGCGTCCACCCGTCTCGAGGATTCGCCTCACCATGTCCAGCGCCGTGTCGAAGCCGGAGTACCGAAACACCGCCATCACGATGCCCAGCTTCTCGGTCGAGAACAGGTGTCCTTTGCCGATCTTGTCTTCGGGGACGATGAGAAACGTCCGGTCGGCGCTGATGCTGAATCCGGCCTTCTGCGTGACGACGTGTGCCGGGCGAGCGATCGTGTCGGCGGTTCGCCGACCCTGATCGTCCCAGTACGCCTTCCGAAGCAACTCCTTCTCGTGGGCATTGACGACGTAGCCGCCTTCGGCCTGGAGCCTGGCGAGGAACGCGTCGTAAATGGACGACTCGATGATCAGGTTCCCATCCGCCGAGCAGCCCGATCCGTAGTCATTCGTCTTGCTGATGACGGAGTTCCTGGCGGCTTCGACGATGTCCGCCGATTCGTCGATGACCATCGTGGCATTTCCGGCGCCGACGCCAAACGCCGGTTTGCCCGAACTGTAAGCCGCGCGAACCATCGGCGGGCCGCCCGTCGCTATAGTCAGATCGCAGTTGGCCATCAATGACTGTGCCAGAGGAATGCTCGGCCGCTCGACGCATTGAAGCAGATCGATCGGCGCGCCGAGTTCGTTTAGGGCTGCGCGCAGCAGTCGCACCGTTTCATTCGTGGTCCGGCGGCTTCCCGGATGCGGCGAAAAGATCACGGCGTCCTTGCATTTGACCGCGTAGATGGCGATGCCGATCGGCGTCACGTAGGGACTGGTCACCGGGATCAGCGACGCGATGACGCCGGCGGGCTTGGCGTACTTTACGATGCCCTTCTCGGGGATTTCCTCGATGATCCCCATGCTTTTGTGACGAAGGGCGTCGCGGAGAATTCCCAGGACCTTCGCGCGCCGGCTCGGCTCAGGACTCCCCAACCCGCTCTCGGCGACACTCATCTCAGCCAGGCGCCTGGCCGTCGTCTCATTGCCGCCCGCCCAGGCGATGGCTCGGCAGAGACGATCGACCGCAGCCTGATCGAACGGCTCCGCCTGAGCCATGGCCGCTCGCGCTCGAGCAACGAGTTCGGCTACGGTCTGCTGCTCTTCGGGGGTGATTCCACGTTCAGCCATGTTCGACCTCTATTTCGGTTCAATGTCACGTGGCGGTTCGCCGTCGTACTCGACAGGAATGCGAATCCGCATGGGCTTCTCGCGAGCGTGCTCTTCTGCGACTTCGGCCGTCAGACCGGCGACACGCCCGACGATGAAAATCAGCTTCCCGGCCGGTGCTGGGAATTCCAGGTCATAAAGCACTCCAGCGAGCGCGCCGTCGATGTTGATGGGCATGGGCTTGACGAGTCGAGCGGTTGCCGCCTCGAGCGCGCGAACAAAAGTAATTCCGTCGCCGGCGATGCCAGCCTCGGCTGCCATGTCGAAGAGAACAGACACGCGCGGATCGACGGTGTGAATCCGGTGACCGAGGCCCGGCAGCCGGCGTCCCGACTCGCGCGCCTGCTCGACCACGGCCGTGGCCGCGTCATCCATTGAGCGTCCCGCCCT
>AR_comb_assmDRAFT_10024058_pt1 | contig 11633 bp, 11 predicted proteins | sample ArasoioldDNA_FD_10543 | JGI IMG/M metagenome (IMG submission 10543) | reverse complement strand
GCGGTCGCGGATGGCGACAGATCGTCGCTTGCCTGGGCCGGCGCGCTGAACGCCCCCCACGAGATCATCAGCGCTGCCGCCAGCCGCCGCATCCGTCCGCTCCTTCGCCAGAAATTCGCGGCGGCATTGTCGCCAATCATGGTAAAGGTCCGGTAAAGTGAGGCCAGCCGGAGGGGAACACACAATGGCGGAAAACGGCACGACGCCGGCACGGTCGACCGTGCAGGTCGACAACGAGCGGGTGAAGGTGACGGAGTGGCGCTTCGCGCCAGGGGCCGAAACCGGCTGGCATCGGCACGCCTACGACTACGTGGTCGTGCCCATGACGACCGGGAAGCTGAAGCTGTTCGACGGCAAACAGAACAGCTTTGCCGAATTGGCGTCCGGCCGGTCCTACTACCGCCCCGTCGGCGTCGAGCACAACGTCATCAACGCCAACGACTACGAGTTCACGTTCGTCGAGGTGGAGTTCAAGACGCCGCGCTGAGCGCGGCCCGCGGGTTGTGTCCGCTGAGAATCGACCTAATCTGCGCGCGATGAGCGAGCGCAGGAAGAAGAAGGCGACGCTGCCGACGAAGCAGCAGGTCCTCGAGTTCATCCGCGAGAGCCCGACGCCAGTGGGCAAGCGGGAGATCGCGCGCGCCTTTGGTATTTCCGGCGGCGACCGCATCGCGCTGAAGGCGATGCTGAAGGAGATCGCCGCGGAGGGTGCGGTCGAGCGCGGGCGCGGCCGCCGGCTGTCGCGACCGGCGGCCCTGCCGGAGACGGCGGTGGTGGAGATCACCGGCGTCGACGTCGACGGCGAGGTTATGGCGCGCCCGCTCTACTGGCGCGACGATACGCCGCCGCCGAAGATCCTGATGGCGCCGGAGCGGAGCGGCGCGCCGGCCCTGGCGGCGGGCGATCGCGTGCTGGCGCGGCTGGCGCGCAGCGGCGATGGGCTCTACGAAGGCCGCACCATCCGTCAGCTGGCGGGCGTGCCGCAGCGGGTCATCGGCGTCTATGAAAGTATTCCTGGCGTCGGCGGCCGACTGGCGCCGACCGACCGGCGGGTGAAGACCGAGTACCGCATCGCCGCCAACGACGCGGGCGGCGCCCGGTCGGGTGAACTCGTCCTGGCCGAAGTCCTGCACACCCATCGGCTGGGCGTGCTGCAGGCACGCGTCGTGGAACGCCTCGGCCAGTTCGGCGAGGCGCGCACGATCAGCCTGATCTCGATCCACGAGCACGACATTCCCACGGAGTTCCCGCGCGAGACGCTCGCGCTGGCCAAGGCTGCCGGCCCGGTCGCGCTCGGGCAGCGCACCGACCTGCGCGACGTGCCGCTCGTCACGATCGATCCCGAGGATGCGCGCGACCACGACGACGCCGTGTGGGCGGCACCCGACGACGATCCCAAGAACCCCGGCGGATTCCGCCTGCTGGTCGCCATCGCCGACGTCGCGCATTACGTGCACGCGGGCGACGCCCTCGACCGCGAGGCCGAGAAGCGCGGCAACTCCGTCTATTTCCCCGACCGCGTCGTGCCGATGCTGCCGGAGGAAATCTCCAACAGCCTGTGCTCGCTGCGGCCCCGGGAGGAGCGGCCCTGCCTGGCCGTCGAGATGATCGTCGACGGCGAAGGCAAGAAGCTCCGCCATCGCTTCATGCGCGCCCTGATGCGCTCGGCAGCGCGCCTGACCTATGGCCAGGTGCAGGCTGCCCGCGACGGCCGGCCGGACGACGCGACGGGACCGCTGCTCGACGGCGTGCTGGCGCCGCTCTATGGCGGCTACCAGGCGCTGCTGGCGGCGCGCCTCAAACGCGGCACCCTCGATCTCGACCTGCCGGAGCGGAGGGTGACGCTGATCGACGGCAAGATCGCGCGCATCGAGCCCCGGGTGCGGCTCGACAGCCACCGGCTGGTGGAGGAATACATGATCGCGGCCAACGTGGCGGCGGCCGAGACCCTGGAGGCGAAGCGCCTGCCCTGCATGTACCGCGTCCACGACGCCCCCGATCCCGCGAAGTTCGAGGCGCTGCGGGAGTTCGCGGGCAGCCTCGGGCTTTCGCTGGCGCGTGGCCAGGTGATCCGGCCGGCCGTCTTCGCCCACCTCCTCGAGCAGGCCCGGCGCACGCCCTATGTGGCGATGATCAACGAACTGGTCCTGCGCAGCCAGGCCCAGGCCGTCTACAGCCCGGAGAATCTGGGCCATTTCGGGCTGGCGCTCCGCCGCTACTGCCACTTCACGTCGCCGATCCGGCGCTATGCCGACCTGCTCGTGCATCGAGCGCTGATCACCGCCCACAGCTTCGGCGCGGACGGCCTGCGGCCAGAGGACGGCTCCGGCTTCGTCCGGCTGGGCGAGCACATCTCCGCGACCGAGCGGCGGGCGGCGGCGGCCGAACGGGATGCCGTCGACCGCTACGTCGCGGCCTTCCTAGCCGAGCGCGTCGGCGAGGTGTTCGTCGGTGGCATCACCGGGGTGACCCGCTTCGGCCTGTTCGTGATGCTCAGGGAATCCGGTGGCAGCGGCATCGTGCCGATCAGCAGCCTACCGAGCGACTATTACGACCACGACGAGCACCGCCACAGCCTGGTCGGACGGCGCTGGGGCCGCGTCTACCGGCTGGGCGAGACCGTGGCCGTCAGGCTGGTGGAGGCCAAGCCGATCACCGGCGGCCTGACCCTGCAGCTGATCGAGGACGAGGCGACGGCCGACGAGCGGATCATGGCAGCCGTGCCCGCTCCCGGCCGCCCCCGACAGCGGACGCCCGGACGCCCGCAAGCGAAGCGGCGGCCCAAGCGCCAGCAGCGCCGCTCACGCCGTGGGGCCAATCGTTAACCATCTTTCAAGGGTCGAATACGGCACACTAACTTGTCACAGTCGAATGGTAGGCGAATTGCACAACTTCCGATGGACAAATACGGGGCTTAGCCCTATCTGCTGCTCAAGACTATCAACGAACGAACGGATGCGGTTTTGGCAATTTATCAGAGCGACGGAATGAGGCAGGCGCGGCGCCTGGGAGCGCTGGGGCTTGGCTTGGCCGTGGCCGCCTGCACGGGCGGCGGACTTAGCGTTGTCGACACGCATGACGCGCCGCGCGAAATGTTCGTCAGCGGCTATGAGAAGATCGAAGCGGTTTATATCAAGGAGGTGAAACTGGGCGACCTGGCGGTGGCCGGGTTGACGCAGGTCGCCAGTCTCGACCCCACGATCACTGTGGCGCGCGAATCCGACAAAGTGGAACTCAAAGTCGACGGCAAGGACAGGACGGGCTTCACGACGCCCGCCGAAGACGATGCCGACGGCTGGGGCAATCTGACCGCCGACGTGCTGGTCGCGGCCCGCGCTGTTTCGCCGCAGCTGACCGCCAAGCCCAACGAAGACGTCTATGACGCTTTCTTCGCTGGCGCGCTCGCCAAGCTCGACGGCTTCTCCCGCTACTCTACCGCGGCCGAGGCGGCGGAGAACCGGGCATCGCGCGAAGGCTTCGGCGGCATCGGCATCACCGTCGCCGTCGAAAAGAACGTCGTCCGCATTGTTTCCGTGATGAACTACACGCCGGGTCAGCGCGCCGGCCTCAAGCCCGACGACGTCATCGCGATGGTCGACGGCAAGCCGGTGGCCGGCCTGCAACAGGACCAAGTCATCAGCATGTTGCGAGGCCCGGAAGATAGCCACGTAAATGTGTCCATCATCCGCGGCGGCGGCGCGCCATTCGTCGTCGACATCACGCGCGCCCACATCGTGCCGGAGACCGTGACCTACGAGCGCAAGGGCAACGTCGCCTATATTCGCCTCTACAGCTTCAACCAGAACACCGCCGACAGCATGCGCAAGGAAATGCTGCATGCGCAGCAGGACATCGGCGCCGGGCTCAAGGGCTACATCATGGATCTGCGCGGCAATCCCGGCGGGTTGCTCGACCAGTCGTACGAAGTGTCCGATCTGTTCATCGAGCACGGACGCATCGTGTCGACCCATGGGCGGATCCCCGACAGTCACCAGTATTTCGAGGCGAGGCCTGGCGATATTGCGCGCGGCTTGCCGGTCGTCGTGCTGGTGAACGGCGATTCGGCGTCGGCCGCCGAGATCGTCGCCGCCGCGATGCAGGATAGCGGCCGCGGCGTCATCGTGGGCAGCAACTCCTACGGCAAGGGCACGGTACAGACCGTGCTGCACATGCCCAATGACGGCGAACTCACGCTGACTTGGGCGCGCTTTCACGCGCCATCGGGCTACACCTTGAACCATCTGGGCGTACTGCCCTCGGTGTGCACGACGACCGAAGACAGCAAGCGGCTGATCGACGACATCCGCGGCGGACGGCTGAAGCCGGTACCGACCGGCCAGCGCGACACCGTCGATCCCGAGGACACTCCGGCGCTGCAGAAGCTGCGCTCGATCTGCCCGGAGCGCCGCGGCGAGGACCCGATCGACGAGCAGGTGGCGATCGAATTGCTGAACCATCCCTCCGAGTACAAGCGCGCCGTGCATCTCGCCGATCTGCCGACCGGACAGTCCGGAACCGGCCCCGCGGTGTCGCAGGCCCAGCCCTAGGCCCGAAGCGCGGGACGCACGCCCTTTGGACGCGGCCGAACGCCGCGTCGCGCGCCCGGTGGACGCCGCCGGACTGGTGCTCATCCGGCGGGGCCGTGAGGGGCCGGAGGTACTGCTCGGACGCCGCCACCGGCGCGCCGGCTTTCTTCCCGACATCTACGTCGTTCCCGGCGGGCGCGTCGATCATGACGATGGGAGCGGCTCCGGGTTCGTCGAAGACCTGCACCCCAGAGTGATCGCCCAGTTGAAGAGCGGAAGCCGCGGCCGCATGCCGCTCGCCTTCGCCCGCGCCGCCATCCGCGAGACCTACGAAGAGACCGGGCTGCTGTTGACCGCCGCCGGGAGGTCGCCGGCGACGCCCGCCGCTGGCCCCGTGTGGCAGGCCTATGGCGCGCGTGCATGCCGGCCGGGGTTCGACGCCCTCGACTTCGTCTGCCGCGCCATCACCCCGACCTATTCCAAGCGCCGCTACAATACCCGCTTCTTCCTGGCAGATGGCGCCAGGACGACCGGCGAGCTTGCCGGCGACGGTGAGTTGGAAGACCTGAACTGGTGGCCGCTCGCCGTCCTCCCGAAACTCGCCATCGTCGATGTGACCGAGTTCGTGCTGACGGAGGCGTTGAAGCGGTGGCGGCAGCGGGTTCCCGTCGGAAGCGAGCCGGCCCGGCTGTTCTGCTATCGCGGCGATTGCGCGCGCTGGCGAACGATCGGCCACGGCCCCTGGAACCCCCCGCCGGCGCGGATATTCGGCGCGGCCTGATGGACGGCGCGGCCTGATGGACGGCGCCGCCTGAAGGGCCGGCGGCGGCCCGATCGGCCGGCGACCCCGGGCGACTTGACACTCGGCGCCGGCCCTGTATCTTCGCCCCCTTCGCGAATTCCAGGCAGCTGAACGAGGAGCGCCATGGCCAAGCAGGCGACCATCATGATCAAGCTCGTGAGCACGGCCGACACCGGTCACTACTACGTGACCCGGAAGAATCCGCGCACCTCGACGGAGAAGCTGGAACTCAAGAAATACGATCCGGTCGCGCGCAAGCACGTGCTCTACAAGGAACACAAGATCAAGTAGGACCGCGCCGCCGCTTGCGCCACAAAGCGAAAGGCCGCCCCGAGGGCGGCCTTTGCGTTATCGGACTATCGCGACCCCGCCTAGGAGGCGGCTGCCCGCGGCGCCTCGCCGTCAAAAGGGCTGGCGGCGAAATTCTCGAGCTTGGCGACCACGCGGTTGCGGCCGCTGCGCTTGGCTTGATACATCGCCTCGTCGGCGCGCTTGATGATGTCGTCGGGTGTGTCGGTCGGACCGGCATAAGAGGCGACGCCCATGCTGATGGTGATGCTGAGCTGCCCGGCCGATCCGCTGACCGTCACCGGATCGCGGGCGACGCGGTCGCGCAGACGCTCGGCCACCATGACCGCGATGTCGCCGGGCGTATCCGGCATGACGATCACGAACTCCTCACCGCCGTAGCGCGCCACCATGTCGAAGTTGCGCAGGTTGCCGTTGACGCGCTGCGCCACGCTGCGCAGCACTTCGTCGCCGGCGTCATGGCCGTGGGTGTCGTTCACCGCCTTGAAGTGATCGATGTCGAACAGCACCACCGACACCGCCTTGCCGGTCTCTCGCGCGCGCTCGACCGACTTCTCGATGTGATTCCCCAGATAGCGACGGTTGTAGACGCCGGTCAGCGGATCGGTGAGCGCCAGCGACAGGCTGCGCTCGTAGTTGGCGCGCAGGCGGTCCTGATAACGGCGCCGGCGGACCTGGGTGCGCACGCGCGCGATCAGCTCGTTGCGGTCGATCGGCTTCACCAGATAGTCGCTGGCGCCGATGTCCAGGCCCTTGATCAGGCGCGGCGTGTCGAACTCGTCGACGACGAGCAGGATCGGCACCTGGCGGGTCTCGTCCTGCGAGCGCATCTGGGAGACGAGGCGCAGGCCGTCGTCGTTGCCGACCTTGAGGCTGAGGATGATGAGGTCGAAGCGATTCTGCTTGCTGAGCGCGAGCGCCTCGGCAGCCGACGTGGCCACCGTCGTCTTGTGACCGTGACCCGACAGCGTATCGCAGATCTTCGCACTGGCCGCCGCGCTGCTTTCCGCCAGCAGCACCTGGCCGCTGTTGCCGTTGTCGTTCTCGGACGCCGCCTCGGCGGACATCAGCTCGAACTGGCCGCAGGTCTCCTCGCGCAGGCGCCACTCGTCCATCATCATCTTCAGGCGGACGAGCGAGCGGACGCGGGCAAAGAGCGCCAGTTCGTTCACGGGCTTGGTGAGGAAATCGTCGGCGCCCGCCTCCAGGCCGCGCACGCGATCCTTGGGCTCGGAGAGGGCCGTCACCATGACGACCGGAATGTGCAGGGTGCGCGGATTGGCCTTGATACGCTGGCAGACCTCGAACCCGTCCATGCCCGGCATCATGACGTCGAGCAGCACGATATCGGGCGCGTTGGCGGCGATGACGTCGAGCGCCGCTGTGCCGCTGTCGGCCGTCATGACGTCGAAATACTCGGCCGAAAGCTTGGCTTCCAACAGGCGGACGTTCGCCGGAATATCGTCAACGACTAGGACGCGCGCAGACATCCCACTACCAACCCACGACGCTCGAACGAATCTGTTCTATGTTTGAGTCTAGCTCAAAAACTGCTGAACGGTCTTGAGGAAATTCGTCACGGAGATCGGCTTGGCGATGTACGCCTCGCAGCCGCCCTCGCGGATCTTCTCCTCGTCGCCCTTCATGGCAAAGGCCGTAACGGCGATGATCGGAATTGCCTTCAGCGCGTCGTCTTCCTTGATCCATTTCGTCACTTCCAGGCCGGAGACTTCCGGCAGCTGGATGTCCATAAGGATAAGGTCGGGCTTGTGCGCGCGGGCCAGCTTCAGGGCTTCCATGCCGTCGCGCGTCTGCAGGATATTGTACCCGTGCGCTTCGAGCAGGTCATGGAACAGCTTCATGTTGAGTTCGTTGTCCTCGACGACCAGAATCGTCTTGGGATGTGCCGCTTGCGGCGTCGGGGCCGAATCCTCCTGCAGCCGCGGGCGAGCCGGTGCGGCAAGTACGCTATTTTGGGTCATTTTTCCTCACTTAGCCTCAGCAGTGGTATGGTCCCGGGAAACCGTTGCATTAGCAGGCAAGCCGCAGGCCCTCTGGCCCTATTGCTATCCTTCGAGAATTACCAGTCTATCGTTAACAATTAGTTAGGATTTTCGGGATCGAGCCCGGCGGTAGCCGCCGGTAACCGCGGCCGGCCGGAACGAATCGGCATCGGCGGCGGCTGGCTAGTCAGGAAGGAAATCGGCGGCATGGCCCTGCTTTCGACCCTGTGCCGAGACTGCAGCGTCGCAGGTGAGGCCGCTACTCGGCCGGCCCGCTGCCTGGTCTGCGGATCGCCCCGCCTGATCGCCCACCCCGAGCTTGCCGCCCTCGGCATCGCCCACATCGACTGCGACGCCTTCTATGCCAGCGTCGAGAAGCGCGACAACCCCAGCCTGCGCGACCAGCCGGTCATCATCGGCGGCGGCCACCGGGGGGTGGCCATGACCGCCTGCTACATCGCCCGCATCTACGGCGTCCGCTCGGCCATGCCTATGTTCAAGGCGCGCCAGCTCTGCCCGCAGGCGGTCGTGGTCCCACCGGATATGGCGAAGTATCAGGCCGTGGGGGAGCAGGTGCGCCGGCTGATGCTGGCGACCACCCCGCTGATCGAGCCGCTGTCGATCGACGAGGCGTTTCTCGATCTGACGGGAACCGAGCGGCTGCACCACAGCTCCCCGGCCCGGACCCTGGCCCTGCTGGCCCGGCGAATCGAATCCGAAATCGGCGTCACTGTCTCCATCGGCTTGAGCTACAACAAGTTTCTGGCAAAGGTTGCGTCCGACCTCGACAAACCGCGCGGCTTCGCCGTCATCGGCCGGGACGAGGCCCGGACCTTCCTGGCGGCCAAGCCGGTCCGTCTGATCTGGGGTGTCGGCCCGGCCCTGGCCGAGCGATTGGCGCAGGACGGCGTCGCGACCATCGGCCAGCTGCAGGGTGAGTCAGAGCGCGATCTGGTCCGGCGGTATGGCACCATCGGCCATCGCCTCGCTCGCTTCGCCCACGGCGAGGACGATCGCACGGTCGAGCCGGACGCCCCGCTGAAGAGCGTCTCGGCCGAAACCACCTTCGACAGCGACCTCAGCGATGCCGGCGCCCTGGCAGATACCCTGTGGCCGCTGTGCGAGCGGGTCGCCGCCAGGTTGCGCCAGGGCGACATCGCCGCCCATGCCGTGGTCCTGAAGCTGAAGACGGCCGAGTTCAGGATCGTGACCCGGCGGCATCGCCTGCCGGCGCCGACTCAGCTGGCGGAGGTCCTCTACCGAGCAGCCCTGCCGATGCTGACCGGGGAAGCCGACGGCCGCCGCTTTCGTCTCATCGGCGTCGGCGGGATCGACCTGACGGATGCGGGGGACGCCGACCCGGCCGATCTGCTCGATCCCGAAGGTCGCCGCCTGGCGCAGCTTGAACGGGTGGTGGAGACGGTCCGCGACCGCATGGGGCCGGACGCCATCCGCAAGGGACGCGGCCTCGCGACCCGGCCGGGACGGGGCGACGGCCGGGGCGGGCCCCGCGACTGACTCAGCAGGGCGGTTTCAGCGGTTTGAGTTCCTTGAGCTTGCCCTCGACGTTGAAGTCGCCGAAGTCGAGTACGATCGATTCGACGATGCCGTTCATGTGCAGGCGCAGCTGCTGCTCATGCTCCGGCTCGGTCGATCCGTCATTGTGCTTGAAAAAGGCCAGATGGACCCGATTGGACGGGACGGCCGACAACAGCGGCGAGCGGTCGGCCGCGCCCGCTTCGGTCCCCAGGTTCTTGGTGACGAGCGCGCTGATATCAGAAACACCGTCCTCGTCGAAGCCATCGAAGATCGTCGCCCAGAGGAAATTCTCGCCGGCCTCGATGTGCTTCAGCAGGGTGACGGTATGGGCGGTGGGAAACAGCGTCCCCGGCGGCAGCTGGATCTTGCGACCCTCGGGCACGGTGTAGTCGGCGACGCCGCCCTGGCCCGGACCGGCCAGGTGGGCCTCGCCGCGATACTCTTCCTTCACTTCCCCGTTCTCGAGGTTGCGGATGAAGAAGCGGTAGCGCAGCCCGTCCTTGGATTCCCAGGTCACCAGGTTCCAGCCGAGATTCACGGTCTGGCCCGACTGATAGGAGAAGGCCATCGCCGTGCGTTGGGTCACGCTCCAGCCGTCGCAGGCGTCTTCCCAATCGAACTCCATGGCGCCGGTGACGTCGACGACCTGACTGTTGCCCTTGCTGCCGGCGAGCGACAGGTCGTAGACCGCCCGATGCGGGGCGATCTCGAAGGCGAGCGCCGGCGTCCCGGCCGCGCCAAGACATAGAGAGAGGGCCACCAGGCCGAACCTGGCGATGAACGCGCGTGCAAACATGGGCGACGAACCATCCAGGAAATTGCCGTTTCGGCGCTGCGAAAACTATGGCATGGGTCGGCGACAGACAACTGCATTCTTCAGGCGGTACGGCCACGCGCGGGCCGCCGATCAGGGGGTTCAAGACCATGGCCGAGCGGCCCGCCATATTCGTGACCCGCAAGCTGCCGGACGCCGTGACGGCGCGGCTGCTGCACAATTATCGGGCGACACTCAATCCGGAAGACGGCCCGATCAGCGGACCCGCGCTGGCCGCCGGCGCGGTCGGCCACGACGCGCTGTTGATTTCCTCGCGCGAATCAATGACGGCGGAGACGCTGGCCGCGCTGCCGGACTCGATTCGCGCCATCGCCACCTTTTCCGTCGGATTCGAGCATATCGATCTGCCGGCCGCGAAAGCGCGCGGCCTCGTCGTCACCAACACACCGGACGTGCTGACCGACGCCACCGCCGACATCGCCATGCTGCTGATCCTCGGCGCCGCCCGCCGTGCCGGCGAAGGCGAGCGTATGGTGCGCAACGACAGTTGGACCGGATTGGGTCTGGCGGAGATGCTGGGACTCCAGGTCAGCGGCAAGCGCCTGGGAATCTTCGGCATGGGACGGATCGGCCGCGCGCTCGCCCGGCGCGCGCGCGGCTTCGACATGACCATCCACTATTGCAACCGCAAGCGGCTGACGCCCGAGCTCGAGCAGGGAGCCATCTTCCACGCCGATCCCGAGGCGATGCTGCCGCATTGCGACGTGCTGTCGCTGAACTGTCCGGCCAGTGTCGAAACGCGACGCTTCCTGAATGCGCAGCGCATCGCCCGACTGCCCGATGGCGCCATCGTCGTGAACAGTTCGCGCGGTGCCATCGTCGATGACGACGCCCTCATCGCAGCGCTGCGCTCAAACAAGCTGTTTGCCGCCGGCCTCGATGTGTACGAGAACGAGCCGCGCATCCATCCGGACTACCGGACGCTGCCCAACGTCTTCCTGCTGCCGCATCTAGGAAGCGCCACGGTCGAGACCCGCAACGCCATGGGCTTCAAGTGCCTGGATAATCTCGATGCGATATTCGCGGGTCGGTCGCCGCCGGACCGCTTGGTCTAGCGGCGCGAGGCCGAGGCTACTGCAGGGCGCCGCCGCAAGCCTTCTCGATGCCGGCCTTGAGGTCCTCGGGCTTGAACGGCTTCACGAGATAGCCGGTGACGCCGGCCTTCAGGGCAGCGGTGATCTGCTCGGGGTTCTGGCGGGCCGAGGCCATGATGAACGGCGTGTGCTTGAGCACGGGATGGGCACGCATCTTCGAGACCAGTGCCAGGCCGTCCATGTCGGCCATGATCCAGTCGCAGATTATGAGATCGAATTTCGTCTGCTGCATGCGCGCCAGTGCGGTCTTGGCATCGGCAACGTCGGCGACCTTGGTGATGCCGAGCTTGCTCAGCGAGAACTTGGCCAGGCCGCGCATGCTGTCCTGATCGTCGACGACAAGTACGGTCATATTCTTGGCAACTGGCATGGGAGGCTTTCTTCCCTATCTCCGAGCGCTGTCAGTCTTTGTACAGCGTAGCGGTTTCGCTGGACTTGCCGTTTCGCGGGGCGCTTTACATGCGCGCATGGTGGTCGCGGCAGCGCTCAACAATGGCAGCCGCGATCTTTTCGATCGGCAGCTCG
>AR_comb_assmDRAFT_10370834_pt1 | contig 11634 bp, 11 predicted proteins | sample ArasoioldDNA_FD_10543 | JGI IMG/M metagenome (IMG submission 10543) | reverse complement strand
CAGCCTATCCCGACTGTAAACGTCGGGACAAGGACCTTTCATTTATTTATTCAGCATTAACTTTTGTTGCTCAGTCTATCCCGACTGTAAACGTCGGGACAAGGACCTTTTACATTTTTGATTTCAGATTTTAGATTTTAGATTTGAATCTGAAAGCGGTCAAAGATAGGTTTTTTGGTCGTTATTTCTTAACGAAAACCATATGGGTCGTATTGCTGAATCCGAACTTATTATTAATGATCGCGGAGCTATTTATCATCTAAATCTTCTTCCCGAAGAGCTGGCACATAATATTATAGTAGTCGGTGACCCTGACCGGGTAAAAATGGTCAGCAAATATTTTGACAGCATTGAAATAAATTCAAGACACAGGGAGTTTGTAACTCATACCGGCACCGTCGGCAAGAAAAGGATATCCGTTATTTCAACAGGTATCGGTACTGATAACATTGACATAGTCTTAAACGAAATTGATGCGCTCGTAAATATCGACCTGCAAAGCCGTGAAATAAAACGAAACCTCAGCTCTGTGAATATCATTCGTATCGGCACATCAGGTTCGCTGCAAGCGGACATTCCCGTCGATGGCCATGTGGCCGGGACCCATGGGCTGGGCATCGATAATTTACTCAACTTTTACAGGCTTGAACAAAACGAAGAAGAAAAACAATTGCTGCATTCATTCGTTACTCATACTCAACTACACGGACAAATGTCTTATCCCTACATTGCCGGAGCAAGCGCATCCCTGATAAAACATTTTGTAAAAGATTTTCACCAGGGAATTACAGTCACTTGTCCTGGTTTTTATGGACCACAAGGAAGAGTGCTAAGATTAGGTATCCGGAATCCGGCTCTTGTGAACAATCTTACAAGTTTCCGGTTTGGCCAGCACCGGATCGCTAATTTTGAAATGGAAACATCGGCTATTTACAGTCTTGGAAAATTACTGGGCCATCACTGTCTTTCATTAAACGCCATTGTTGCCAATCGTATTAAAAAAGAATTTTCCAAAGATCATTTTGCAACCGTTGATAACCTAATAAAGAAAGTCTTAAAAATTATTAGCGATGATTTGTAGGCCAGTGGTAAGTGGTGATTAGCAAGTAGGTTTTTAGCTCGTGGCAGGTAGTAAATGGCGAGTAAGTTAAACCTATCCCACAAAAAACTTGACATTTATCAAATTGCCCTTAACATTTTAAAAAGTATATCATCTTACGAAATTGTTTCCAAAAGAAGGACAATTCATTCCTGGAAGTCAATTAAGAAGGGCCTCTATTTCTGTTTGTAGTAATATTGCAGAAGGAGTAGCAAGAAAATCGAAAGCAGAAAAGAAAAGATTTTATGAGGTATCGAGAAGCTGTAGAGGTTGATAGGCAAGTTGAAATTGCCCTGGTCCCAGGTTACCTTTCAAAAAATCAGGTTCTTGAATTAGAGCAATTTCTTGAGTCTGTTTTTAGAATATTAAGTAAGATGATTACAAATTCAGAAACCCACTAGCCACTAACAACTTACCACTTACTAACAATGAAGATACAATTTCACAAATACCAGGGCACCGGGAATGATTTCGTGATTCTTGATAATCGGAAAAAGGAATATCCCTCTCTTACGGCTTCACACATCCGTCATATCTGCGACAGGCGCTTTGGAATCGGGGGCGACGGGTTAATGCTCCTCAATGAGAAAAACGGTTTTGATTTTGAAATGAAATATTTCAATGCAGATGGCCGTGAAAGCAGCATGTGTGGCAATGGGGGTCGATGTCTTGTGAAATTCGCGTATGAACTTGGCATTCACAGGGGACTTTATCATTTTACTGCAGTGGACGGCCTTCACGAAGCAGAGATTGATACGGACGGAATAGTTTCATTAAAGATGCAGGACGTTAGCCAGGTCTCAAAATTTCACGGAGACTATCTTCTCAATACCGGTTCACCCCACTATGTAAAAATGGTAGGCGACGTCATGAATACCGATGTGTTCAAAAAAGGTCGTGACATCCGGTATAGCAAAGATTTTGAAAAGGAAGGCATCAATGTGAATTTTGTCGAGCAGTTGCCTGACGAGGATAAAATACTCGTGAGAACTTATGAGCGAGGCGTGGAAGACGAAACGTTTTCCTGCGGCACGGGAGTTACTGCGGCTGCAATTATTTGCTATCACAACGAGAATGGTTATAATGACGTCCAGGTAAAAACATTAGGAGGCACGCTCACGGTCGAATTCGATCGCCTTGACGACACACATTACAACAATATCTGGCTCTGCGGCCCGGCAGATAAAGTCTTCGAAGGCACCATTGAGCTTTGAAGTGTCGACTTAGTATGCAAAAAGAAGAAATCATCAAAGCAAGTAAGAATATCTTCAATGAGTTTAGCGATACATGCTTGCAAATTCCTGATGACAAATTTTTTTCCCAGCCCCTTGAAAAATGGTCGATCGCGCAAAATGTCGATCATCTCACAAGAGCTGTAAAAACAACAAAACTTGCCTATTCACTTCCTAAAATCTTTGGAAGGATGCTCTTTGGAAAAGCGAATCGTCCATCGAAAACTTATGAGGAACTTGTTGGAAAGTATAAACTAAAACTTGCACAGGGCGGAAAGGCTTCCGGTCGTTACCTGCCAAAAACAAAATTTGCAAAAAAACTAACTCTCATGCAGCAATGGCAAAAGGCAAATGAAAACTATCTTGAAGCGGTTGAACTGAAATGGAATGATGACCAGCTCGATCTTTACATTGCACCGCATCCTCTTCTTGGAAAACTAACCTTGCGCGAGCTCTGTTACTTCACAATTTATCATACCGAACATCATCTAAATATTATAAAGGCAAGACTTACTGAGTAATGGAAAATCAAATTTCTTCCCCCGGCAGTTTTAATCTTCGTGTTTACGGGGTTTTGATCAATGAACAAAAAGAGGTGCTCGTAAGTGATGAATACATTCGCGGAAGTTATTACACGAAATTTCCCGGCGGTGGTTTGGAACTCGGCGAAGGAACAAGAGATTGCCTGAAAAGAGAGTTTAAAGAGGAAATGGATCTTGAAGTAGAAGTCGGTGAACATCTTTACACGACTGATTTTTACCAGGTATCTGCTTTTAATCCCGCACACCAGATCATCTCGATCTATTATTTGGTAAAAGCACTAGAGAATATTAAAGTTCCATTACGAACAAAAGAATTTGATTTTGACGAACAGCAAATGGAAGTGTATAACAGAACAAAAATGACGGAGACCTTTAGGTTCATTGATTGGAATATTTTTTCCGAAGAAAAGGTTACGCTTCCTATTGATAAGATCGTTGCCTCGCTCGTTAAAGATAAATTCCGAAAATAAGGCCATTACAAAAAAGAGTAAGGAAAGCGGTAGTTGGTCACAAAGGACACAAAGAATCCACAAAGAACACGAATTGTACAATCCTTGTAGGTATAGTTAATAGTTGCCAGGGAGTCGGTGAGACGATAAGAGACATTAAATTTACTTACCGCTTCCCGCAAGAAATTGGGTTAACCCGCCGTGGGTATATTCATGAATGCGTCCTGGTCCTGTCCCATTGCTGTTCGCTTCATTTTCATTGACAGGTCATGTCCCAGGTATTTTTCAATCCGATGTTCCGCAAGGTAAATAACCGGAGTCAGAATGATTGCCATCGAGGCTTTGTAGATATAGTTCACGACGCCGATCGCCAGTATTTGCTGCCACGTAAATGTTCCTGAAAAAGCAATAAATAAAACAATATAGCTGTCCACAATTTGAGACACTAATGTTGAACCCGTCGCTCTCAACCAAACTCTTTTTTCACCCGTTACTTTTTTTATCCTGTGAAATACGTATACGTCCACCAGCTGGCTGACTAAAAATGCTACAAGGCTTCCTATGATGATCTTCATACCCTGTCCAAAAATTCCACTAAACGCGTTTTGCATGTTTGGGATATTGCTTTTCTCAACCTGGCTGGTAACCCAGAAATCTGCCGGGGGAACGCTAATGGCAGCATAGAACATCAAAAAAGCATAGGAGATTAAAATGATCGCCGTAAATGAAATTCTTCTAACGGCTTTGGGCCCGTAGTATTCGTTCACGATGTCAGTCATTACAAATTCAAGCGGCCAAAGAAGAACACCACAGGTGAGGCTGATGGAAAGACCGCTTTGTCCAAAAAGAGTAAAGCTTGAAGGGTGAAACCCAAATAATTTTTCTAATGAAAAGATCTTCGTTCCGATTGATTCGGCGATCAATGCATTGCAACAAAAAAAAGCTGTCATTCCCAGGAATAGTTTCGTGGGTTTATCTTTAAGAATGCTTTGTATCATTTGGCGTTGATATAAAGAAAATAAAATCCATCAATGATTAAAAATAAAATATTAGCTACAATCAGCCATGAAGGTATAATGCTTAACCTCTTCCTGGATATAAATGCGGTAAAAAGGTAGCAAAGGTTTGTGACCGGGTTTAAAAGAAATGCCATCACAAATCCAATGGTAATAACATAGTCAGTGATATCCTGGTCTTTGATCCATTTACTTATCTGTACTGAAAATGCCAGGAGGAAAAAAATATTGCAGACAAAGGCTATGCGGGATAGTTTTAAAAGCCAGGTCATAAGCTAAGATAAAAGATAATGGACAATTCCAACCGGGCACATAAAAATCATCACCCATTTCTCACTCCCGGTAAAATAGCATTATTTTGCTGGCTAATTTATTCAACTCTTATGAATAGCGGATTGTTTAAGAAATTGCTGCCGCACGTGGTGGCGATCATCATCTTCCTGGCGATCTCTGTATTTTTCTGCAAACCCATTCTTGATGGCAATGTCTTACATCAAAGCGATGTGATCGGTTGGAAATCGATGGCGCAAAATTCATTTGAATACAAGGCCAAACATGGTCATTATCCGCTTTGGAATCCTAACTTATTCAGTGGCATGCCCAATTACCAGGTGATGATGGAAGGAAAGGCAGTCCTGCCCGACTTTGTCAGTATTTTAAGCCTGTGGCTTCCAAAACCTATGAATTTTTTCTTTCTCGCCTGTATCTGCTTTTACATTCTTTGTTTGTCACTGCGGCTAAAGCCAGTGATCGGGATATTGGGAAGTATTGCGTTTGCTTTTTCAACATACAACCCAATAATAATTGGCGTAGGTCATGAATCAAAAATGCTGGCGATCGCGTTCATGCCGCTCCTGATGGCCGGCATGATCTTCACGTTTGAAAAAAAATACTGGCTGGGTCTATCAATTACGACCCTCGGCGCTTATCTCGAGATCGCAGTGAATCATCCACAGATCAATTATTATTTTATGCTGATCGCGGCAGCCGTTACTATTGCCTACGTTGTGACATGGATAAAGAAAAAAGAATGGAAGCACATGGTCATTTCGGCAGCAATTGTCGCGGTTGCGGCAGCCGTTGCTATAGGTACAAGCGCAATTATTTTGTTAACTACTTACGAATACTCAAAAGCAAGTACGCGGGGAGGGAATGATCTTTCCATAGCCGGAGACTCGGTAAAGAAAACTAAGTCTTCAGGACTCGATACATCTTATGCGTTTCAGTATAGTCTTGGCAAGGCAGAAGCAGTTGTCACGTTGATGCCGAAAGCTTTTGGAGAGAGCAGTAACAAAACATTTGATGAAAACTCCAAGCTTGTTGAGAAACTAATCGACAAAGGATTCCCGGAAAACTCTGCGATACAGGTAGCCTCCCAACTTCCAAAATATTGGGGCGGAGTAGTGCAAACAGATGGTCCACCTTATATGGGTGTTATTATCTGCCTGCTCGCGTTGATAGGGTTTGTAATTGTGCGGGGCCCATTACGATGGGCGTTACTGGCAATAACTGCGTTGGGCATAGTGATGGCGTGGGGAAAATATCTACCCGGTTTTAATACTTTTCTTTTTACTCATTTACCTATGTACAATAAATTCAGAGCGCCATCAATGGCAATGGTGATCCCTGAATTTACCGTGCCATTAATGGCGGTCCTTTCTCTTCAATACATTTTTTATAGCGACAATAGCCTGCCTACCGGACAGGCAGGCCGGGAGATGTTGAAAGAGAATTTTCGAAAAATTCTGTACGTGATCGGTGGGTTAATGGCCCTGCTGATCATTATGTACGTAATGATCTCTTATAGTTCGCCTTTGGACAGTCAAATTTCAGCAAGTGTGTCGCAGATGGCAAAGAGCGAAGAGATCGGAAGAGCCGTGATTGCAGGAATGAAGGCCGACAGGCAATCAATGTTCGGCGGACAGTTGCTGAGAACATTTGTGTTTGCAGCGTTAGCCGTAGGTCTCCTCTATCTATATATGAGAAACATAGTGAAACCAATTGTTGCGATCATTTTATTGGGAGCAATCAGTACTATCGATCTTTTAGCAGTTGACAAGGATTTCCTGAACGAAGAACATTATAGCTCTCCTGATGAAATAACTGCACAAAGCTTCACACCTAATACCATCGAACAACAAATATTGCAGGACAGGGACCCGGACTTCAGGGTTTTTAATGCCAGTGTAAATCCCTTGTATGATATGAGGTCTCCCTATTTCTTCAAACCGATCACTGGTTATAACGCTGCCAGGCTGAGTATTTATCAAAACCTGATCGATCGCTACATTTCCGGCTCTTTCAACCAGAATATCCTTAACATGCTAAATGTTAAGTACATCATTTTTTCAAATCCTCAAACCAACCAACCACAAATGCAGCCAAATGCATACGCTTATGGTCCCTGCTGGTTGGTGAAAAATGTAAAGATCGTTGAGGGCCCGGTTGAAGAAATAGAAGCGATTGGAACTGCACACCTCAGGGATACAGCTATTGTTCAGAAAGCTTTTGGCAATACAGTTATACAACCACAATGGGATTCAGCTGCTATTATTAAGCTTTCAAAGTTTGACAATGATACGATGGATTATTCCTTCACCAGTTCGAAACCACAGTTTGCCGTGTTCAGCGAAGTATATTATCCTTATGGCTGGAATGCGTACCTGGATGGGAAGAAGGTCGACTATGTCAAGGCAGACTATGTTTTGCGTGGCCTATCGATACCGACCGGTCAGCACACGATAAGATTTATATTTGAACCATCCTCATATAAAAAAGGTGTAAGGATCGCCTACGTCTGTTCATTCCTTATCCTGATATTTTTCCTGGGTGGATTGTTTATGGAATGGTGGACCAGCAGGAAGTTGGCAGTTCACAGTCGGGAGTCGGGAGTTAAGAGTTAGTCTTACTCATCAAACATTACTCATTGCTGATTACTCATCACTCATTATGTGAAAAAACTTCTTGTAATAGCACCTTACCAGTACCTGCCGTATTTTTCTGGTGGACAAAAATCTATTGCCCAGTTTCTCGATCACCTTGGGAGCGAAAGCAATTTAACGGTGGTAAGCGTTTCTGGGAATAATCCCTCGTTAATTAAGACGTATAAACATCTTGCCTGGTTAAAGAAAATATCCTTTTCAAAATATTTTGACTTAAGTCTCATTTCAAAACTGACCACGCTAATAAAGAAAGAAAAATTTGATGCGATCATCTGGGAGCATCCTTACTACACCTGGTTGGCAGGCATCATAAAAAAGCGGACAGGGATAAAGACGATACTCCACATCCACAATATCGAGTACCAGCGTTTTCAATCAACAGGCAAGTGGTGGTGGCCGGTTTTAAGGAGCTATGAAAAAAGATTTTTCAAAATTGCTGATGAGATTCTCTTTGTTTCGCCCGACGACAAAAAGTTTGCCATTGAAAAATGGGGTATAGAAGAAAAAAAATGTATTGAAGTGGCGTTTGGTGTAGAGATCAACAAATACCCTGATGACAAGGATCATTGTAAAAAAGCTATCAAAGGAATCCACAAAATTGCTGACGATGAAAAGATCCTTCTCTTCAACGGTTTGCTCGATTACAAACCCAATCTTGACGCGCTGCTAGCGATCTTAAAAGACATCAATCCCATTCTGCTTCTATCTCCAGGTTTTAAATACAAGATCATTATTTGCGGTAAACGACTTCCACCAGAGTTAAACGAATTAAAGGAATATGCGGATAAAAATATCGTGTATGCCGGGTTCGTCCAGGATATTGAAATGTACTTTAAAGGCGCTGACCTTTTCCTGAACCCTGTACAAAGCGGGGGTGGTATTAAAACAAAAATGGTAGAAGCGATCGCATTTGGTACAACCGTCATAACAACTGAGACCGGGGCAATGGGCATTCACAGAGATATTTGCGGGAACAAATTGGTAGTAGTACCGGACAATAGCTGGGATGATTTTGCCCGGGTTCTAATTAGCAACTCTGGCAAGTACGAGATAACCCCTACAACCTACTACGAATATTACTATTGGGGAAGTATCGTGAAGAAAATTGTATAGGTCAAAAAAAAATTGAAGTAATGCTTTGACAAAGAAACAAAATATCTTTTTTTTACGCCTCAACAAGCCATTTCAAACTCAAACCTCAGTCCACCATGAAATCTTTAAAGGCTGCTGCTTTATTAACATCACTTTCCCTTTTATTGTTCAGCTGTAAAAAGGATGATGTTACCCCACCCGAACCTCCGGTTGCTAACGCAGGAAATGACCAAAACATACAACTACCTGCAAGCACATTTACATTGTCGGGATCAGGAACTACTCCGCAAGGAGCTATTTCCGACTATACCTGGAGCCAGGTTTCAGGGCCCAACAATGCAATAATTAATAATACCAGTTCAGCGACAACTTCGGTGTCTGGTTTTGTTGCAGGAGCATACGTATTTCGGTTACAGGTGACAAATGATGCCAATCTCTCAGCTACCGATGAAGTTACCGTTACAGTCGTTGAAGAATCGCAATCGGCTCCGATAGCCAATGCCGGCGCAGATCAAGACGTAGATGTGTCAGAAAGCTTTTTTGTCCTATCTGGATCAGGGACCACTCAGAAAGGCACTATTACCGACTTTAGTTGGACACAGGTTTCAGGACCCAATACAACTGTAATCGACAATAGTACTGCTGCCACAACTTCGGTTTCAGGATTTGTCGCCGGAACCTACACATTTCAATTGCAGGTAACAAACAGTTTTGGATTGACCACAAAAGATACTGTTGTGATCAACGTTGTTGGGTTAGTCACCCTGGCATCGCAACCTGACAATAACAACGATGAAAGACACATATTCGGAAATAACACCGGCATCGACCAATCCACCCATGCAACAGAATTAGATGCGGCAGCGTGGACAACAGGTGGAATAACAATATATATAAGAGGATTGTTCAAGTTTGATCTGAGCTCAATCCCGGCCAATGCAACCATCACTTCCGCTAAGCTGTCATTGTATTCAAACCCGACGCCTCTTAACGGAGACTTCATTAGTGCCAACTTAGGACCAGATAACTCAATGTTCATCCGCCGTATTACGAATAGCTGGACTCCAGCAACTACCGGTTGGGTAAATCAGCCGCCGACCACAACGACTAACCAGGTTTCGATACCGCATACTTCGCAAGCTTTTCTTGACCTAATAGACATCGACGTTAAGAATTTAGTGGTTGATATGCAGAATTCAGGTAACAACGGATTTATGATAATGCTTCAAAACGAGGTCATTTACAACATTCGTGACTTTTGCTCAAGCACTTATCCCGATGCTTCAAAGCATCCGAAGCTTGTAGTCACTTATCAATAATCACAAAAGGAGATTGCATAAGCGTTTTGAGACGAAGAGCTCAAAATGCTTTTTTTATGGTAGTTATACAAGCCTGTTTTCTCATAGAACAGGAAATTTTCTTATTCTTGCCTTCTTATAAATAATGATCAACACAATGGTTATTGGGAACGGAATGGTGGCAAAGAGATTTGAATCTTATAAAGCAAATGAGCAATTTCTAGTTTTTGCATCGGGTGTTTCCAATTCCAAAACTGCAAACCCGGAAGCCTACGAGCGGGAATTATTTCTTTTGAAGACATCAATGAAGGAGAACCCCGGGAAAATCCTTGTCTATTTCAGCACCTGCAGCATCTATGACCCGGGAGAAGAAAACTCAAAATATATTCTGCATAAAAAGCAGATAGAGCGGCTGATCGAAGAAGAGCAAAAACAGTTTCACATTTTCAGAGTGTCGAATCTTGTGGGGCGATCCTCAAATCGAAACACTATATTGAATTTTTACGTTTACCATATTTTAGACGGTGTTAATTTTGATCTTTGGACCAATGCCACGAGGAATTTAATTGACATTGATGATATGTACAAGGTCGCCGATCACATCCTGGAAAAGGGCATTGCCAGGAACCAGGTCATTAATATTGCAAACACCGACAATTACAGCACACAGGAAATAATAATTGCTATCGAAGGGCTGTGGAAGACAAAGGCTAACTATATTCCAATCCAGAAAGGAAACGCTTTTGATATAGACCTGCCAGTCACCGGGCCAATCATGAAAGAACTGGGTATCCACTTCGGGAAAAATTATTTAACTAATTTGCTCAGGAAATACTATTATCATCAATGACCTACCGGGCCGCAGTAGCTAAACGAAATATTGAGTTGGTGATAATGTTTCCTTTCGTCGTACTTGGCAAACTTGCGGGAAAACTATTCCCATTAAAGACTCAACATACTATCTTCCTATTCTTTCCTGCTTCGGATATTGGTGGTTCTGTCAAGGTGAACGCAGATATCATTGAATGCATCAGGGATCAAAAACCCGTGATCATTTTTTCAAAAAAGCCTAAGAACAATCAATTCAGGGGGCTTTTTGAAAAAGAAGGAGTCCGAATCATTGACCTGCACAAATACATCGACTATAAGATTTACCATTTCATAAATTTTTTTTTTAGAGGAGTGCTGGCGGCCTGGATCAATAAGTCAGACCAGCCGGTGATATTTGGTGGCGAAAGTCTTTTCTTCTATAAAATGCTTCCCCATGTAAAGAAAAACACACGTAAGATCGAACTCTGTCACCTCAACACCTGGATCACCTATTCCCTGGGCTTTGTAAAATATATTGACCTCCGGATCTTCAGTACCCCGAAAATAAAAAGAGACGTAGAAGAGCTTTATGATCGCAACCATGTGTCGCGATCTTTTTTCAACAAGCTGGTCTTTATTGACAACAAGGTTGACATTCCTTCCTTTAAAGAAACAGCAAATAACATCCTGCAAGTGTTGTATGTGGGACGCGGTGCTCCGCAAAAAAGAGTACACCTGATCGCCGAAATTGCAAGGCAAATGCAACAGGCGGGAGACCCGGTTCATTTTTCGTTTGCAGGTGATGTCGAAAACATAATTCCTGCTAGCGTAAGAGAGTATGTCACGCTGTATGGCAATGTAAGGGATGAGAAAGAACTGCATAACATCTACATGGGTTCCGATGTATTGATACTTACTTCTGCATACGAAGGTTTGCCGATCGTAATTATGGATATGATGGCGAGAGGAAAAATTGTAATCTCAACTGCTGTCGATGGGATCCCGGATTACATCACCCATCTTGAAAATGGACTGCTAATAACAGAAAAAGAGGAAACAAAAATAATCCGGCAGGGAGTCGAATTACTCAGGCTACTTATCACTCATCCCGCACTAAAAAAAGAAATCGGGCGAAAAAGCTATCAATATGCTGT